>Ga0308158_10002720_pt1 | contig 16311 bp, 5 predicted proteins | sample PhyBR2_FD_201038 | JGI IMG/M metagenome (GOLD analysis project Ga0308158, IMG submission 201038) | Phyllosphere microbial communities from UC Gill Tract Community Farm, Albany, California, United States - DLSLB.R2 | ecosystem: Host-associated > Plants > Phyllosphere > Unclassified | place: USA... | reverse complement strand
GGCTTTGTTGAGCAAATCGGGCGAAGGCCGAGCTAACGCTATTTGTAGCTAGTTTTACAACACTGGAACCGTAACCGGCCTGCCCAGTCGAGTAAAGCGGTTGAGCACAGCGGCTCGCACTTGCAGCTCGGCGACTTGACGGTCGAAGTCACGTGCCATGACGCGTTCACCCAGCAGCTTGAAGCAACGCATCTTGGTTTCTACAAGGCTGCGTCGATGATATCCACTCCACTTTTTCCAGATCGCTCGGCCCAGCCTGCGCGTTGCCTGCAGGATATCGTTACGCGCATCCGCACCGCGGCGATTCGTCTTCCACGGCTTGGCGTTCTTGCGTGTCGGGATGATGGCAACCGCGGCGCGAGAAGCGATGGCCTCATGGCAGTCTTTCGTGTCGTATGCACCATCGCCACTGACACTAGCAATGCGCTCGCCGACAGGAATCTGATCCAGCAGCCCTGGCAGGATGGGGGCGTCACCGATACTGTTGTCGGTCACTTCCATGGCCCGAATCTCGAGCGTGAAGGCGTCGATCCCAAGGTGCACCTTGCGCCATTGGCGGCGATAGTCGGCGCCATGCTTTTTCGTCTTCCACTCGCCTTCGCCAAGCATCTTGATGCCCGTACTGTCCACCAGCAGATGCAAACCCGTCTTGGTCGGTACGGCGCCGATGGCAACCTGCAGCGTTTTCTGGCGCCGGCTTATGGTACTGTAATCCGGCACCGGCCAATCGAGGCCGGCAAGCTTCAGGAGGCTTTGCGTCATGCCTACAGCCTGGCGCAGCGGCAGACTGAAGAGGCACTTGATGCTCAGGCAGAACTGGATTGCCTCGTTGCTGAATTTCTCGCTGCGTCCTCGCTTACCGCTCGGCTGGCCATGCCAGTTCATGTTCGGATCAAGCCAGATGAGCAGCGAGCCGCGTGACTTCAGCGCTTCGTTGTATGACTTCCAGTTCGTAATACGGTACTTCTGAGGAGCCGGTTTCATCCGCTCAGGCTACCTGATCAGCATGATCCATGCTGATCAGGGCTGATTTGCGCAACAAAGCCGCTCCAGGGTGTCACGCTATCGATATCAGCGAGAAAAAGGTCGCGCCGCGTGAGCTTTTTCTTGGCGGCGTATTCGAGGTCGGAGAAGCTCTTTTGCATGATCGATGGCGGGCAAGGAACGTAGCGTTATTGTCTCAGGTTGCGGCACCGTCGGGAACCGGAGCAACCGAATTAATCAGCGCCTCCCTAGATGTTTAGCAGCAATCCTTTTAAATTCCTCAACCTCAGATTCAACCACGGATGAAGTATTTTCCCTATTAATTCAGCCGCAATTCAAATATTTCATCCAAGTCCCATTCTATATCTTGCCTTTCTATTTTTCGTAGAACATTAACAATTCTCTCAAAGCCATCACCCATACTTGATTCCGAAATGGACGAATTCTTCCATACCAGCACGATGGGTCGTTCAACGTCCCCGCTGAGAACGTCAAATAACGCATCTAAGTTCCTCCCATAGCGTGCCGGGAGACTCAATGCACGTGATATGGCCGCGTGAAATTCAGCTTCCGTTTTAATGTTAATACCATCAATTTCTGTGTTCATATCTCATATTCCTATTTTTTCCAAGTTCCGATGGGCAGAACGGTATTGTAGTGATCTGGGGTTACATAAAGATGCCCGTCACTCGAATATAATAAACGAGTTCCCGGTTGGTTTGCCCGGCTCATCGTACCCGTCAATCCTATGTCAGCTTCATACCAAATTCTGCCAGGAGCCGAAGGCAGAACGCCGGTCGTGTTTTGGAAGATGTCGCCGCCGAGCTGACCACCGGGAACTGAGTTTTCCAATGCTTTACCCGGTTTCCAACCCGCTTGCACAGCCTGCTGTTTAGTCAAGTAATTTGAAGGTAGCTGCCCTGTCGATTGGAGACTCTCGACCAAAGGATTAGCTGCTTCGGTTGTTCTCAATCCGTTCGTGTATTTAGCGAAATTCGCGGCGTTGTGGGCTTCGCCAACAAAGTTATTTGCCCCCTTCAACCGGTCCAGTTGTAGAGGATTTTGCTTTCGCCTTAACAAAAAAATACGAATCGGCTGACAGCGACCTACCAATCGAACTGAGTGCAGCATTAAATAACTTGGCGCCTAAAATATTCTCTTCGAAAAAATAATTTTTTGTTGCAGATCCATTTATCGCAGAGAAACTTTCGACTCTTTTTTCGTCCCTAAGCTCTTTGCCGATAATGATTGAATTTGCTGCATTGCCAAATAATAAATTTAAAGAAGTGTCGGCACGTTGAGCCGCGGTTGCACTGAAAAATTTTTGGACACCGCCTGCTCCATAGTTCGCTCCCTCCTGCAGTAGTGGCTTGCCTGCGTAACCTGAAAGTATATCTGCAGATTTTTTAAGCATATCACCATACGCAGACAGGTCGCCACGTGCGCCCTCACTGCCCGGGCTGCTAGATGCCTTTTGAAGTTCTGTGAGATACGCTATGTTTTCGGCATGCGCCTTGTCGTCGATCATGCCCGTAGCCACCCGTTCGAGTGCGTCCGTCCACATGACGGCGGCCCTCGCCTCGCAATCGGCATTGCCGCGGCATCCTTCTTTCGCTTTTTCCTTTGCCAACTTTTCAATTAACATGACTTCCTTGGCGTGAAGCTGCCGGTTATTCGTGTCGACCGCCAACCCGGTCGCCGCACCGGTCTCACCACCGACCGCAGCACCCAGACCAATCGCAGTTGCCTGCGCCAGTGACTGCGCCAGCGCCCTGGCCGCTCCAAGACCGACGCCCTGCTCTAGCAGCGCCATTTCCACATTCTTTTGCAGCGTCTCGAGCACGTTGGCAGACCCGGCGACAACGCCGGCGCCAAGCGCACCACCCAGGCCGCCAGTCAGTCCACCACTGACCGCATGCAGCGCAGTCCGGTAAGCGCCCCCTTCTTTCCACTTTGCGATCTCGTCCGGGCTGGCCCCTTGATCCTTCAGTTCCTGTTCCTTCTTGTTCGCAAAATCGGCAATCTCTTTCGGCGCAATTTTGCTGAACTTCTCCGTGATCGCCACCTGCGCATCGACATCCTTCTGCAACTGCTGCGCATCCCAGTCCTTGGCCAACGCACCCGCGCTCGGGGACGATGCCGACGTCACCTCACGATCCAGTCCGGCCAGCACCGTCTGGGCACTCTTACCCGTCGCCAGCTGCTTGTCCTGATCGGTGATCACAACAACGCCTCCGCTGATGCCGCTCCTGGTAACACTGCCCTGGCTACCGCTGACCGACCCGATGCCGCCACTTGCCGTCGGCTTGCCAGCTTGCTGGGTCGCGTCTTTCTGCGCCTCAGTCAGATTCCCCGGCCTGCCCGACTGGTCTCCCAGCATGCCGCTGACCGAACCAGAGAGCGAAAAACCACTGGCGCTGTGCTCGTCCTTGTTGATCAGGTCCGATGCGCTCAAACTGCCGGTCAACAGCAGATTCTTGCCCTCGTCGATCGCCGCCTGGCTGCTGCCGAGCACGCCGCCTTTCAGATCGGTATTGCCTCCGACCGATACCTGGAAGCCCCCGTCGCCGGCCTTGATGCCGCTTTGCTCCTGCACCGACAGGAAGTCGCCGTTGACATTCGACTTGGCGAAGTTGCCGCCGGCCGTGCTGGCGCCGTAGCAGAATGGTGGAAGGCACAGGCTGGCATTCAAACCCGCACTCTTTTGCTTGCTCTCGAACGTGCTGCGATCCTGCAGGCTTTCGATGTTCAGGTCGCCACCGATGTCGGCAATCACGTTCTTGCCGGTGATCACACCGCCTTTGAGCGTGGTGTCGCCACCACTGACGACCGTTACGTTCTGGCCGCCGTTGACGTGGGTATTCGTGTAGGTCACGTCCTCGCCGTCTGCATTGTCGCGCGCTTTGCTCACCGCCAGGTCGATCGTGAAACCGTTGGAGGTGCCGCCAATGCCGAAGCCCACGCCGATGCTGCTGCCGCTCGACTTGTTCGTGCTGTGCTGGCTCGCCGTGCTTTCAGCGGCAATCAGGTTGACCTGGTTGTCGGCCGCCAGGGTGACGCTGTCGCCGCCGGTGATCTGGCTGCCGATGGCGCTCAGGTTGCTGGCCTGGCCGGCGCCCGTGGCGACGATGGTGACGTTGCCGCCGGCCTTGATCGTCGAGCCCACGGCGGTGCTGCTGGCCGAGTTGGTCGTGCTTTCGCTTTTCGTGTTGCTCAGGCTGATGCTGACGCGAATGCCGGCCTTCTGGATGGCATCGACCGAGGTCGGCATCTCGCTGATCGCCGACGCGGCGTTGATCGCCGCCAGCGCTTTCAGGCGCGTGTTGCCCGTGTCCTTGGCCGCCTCGGCCATGCTCGCCACAGTACGCACCGCCTCAAGCAGCGGCGCTCACCGTGCCGCCGATGGCGGTCTTGCGGTAACTGGAATGGGTGGTGCTTTTGGCCGCGGAACGATTTATGCAAAAAAGCTTCGTTTAGTACTTGTATAGAATAGCGTAGGGCCGTTCGCGGTTGTTATGTTTTTTTTCACGGAAATAAATTGTGTATTTTTCTGTTTCAATTTTTCGGTGAACAAACAATCCATCAGATGCAATTCTGTATGTTGCTGACTCTTGACATACTCTGGGCCTCATATTCTTTAACCACTCTAGAATACATCCATATTCTAGATTTAAGTTTTGAGGGAAAAACCCAATCGGCACGGTCAATTTCGAACCGGAATCCTCTTCAATTTTATAAGCAGTTGCCCTTAATATCGCGCCGTCGTCGGGGGCCATATATAGACCTGATAAAGATTCCTCCTTAGGACCTCCACCTGCCCCAACTCCGAACTTAGTCAAATAAAAATAAATTCCCGCCTCGATTTTATATAGTGAATTTCCCAAGTATGCCTCAGCATCAATATGTTTTACAATTTCCGAAAGAGGCGTGTTTTTTTTCAGTGAAATTAAAAAATCAATTTTCATAAAAACCTTTAACTATTTTGGCCACTTAAAAATATTACCTTCGATCCGCTTATTTCTTAGAGCGTCGATAGCCATATCTTTATTCGGCCCAGGCGGCATATTGTTTACGGACTCTTCGACCTGCAACATCCATTTACTTATTTTATCAGCTGGAATCGACTTCGGATAGAATGGTCTATTTGGTCCTCGATACTTTGCGTCCCAAATGTGGATTGTGCCTTCGCCAGCAGTATCAAGGGTCAAGTAATCAGGGCGCCCGGGAACTGATGTTTTCCCAGGAGCCTGTATTCCCACATGCCCAAGTCCGTTCGTTGCTTCATCATATCCTTGAAACTCCCCAATGGCTGCGTTAATTTCAGAGTGAGGACTACGCCCAGAGTTTACCTTGGCGATCATTTGCGACTGGCCTGATGGTTTGGTACCAGTTAGGCTCTCACTTACACTCGTTGCGGTATTCCCTTTAGCCGCCCCGGTGTTGCCTTTAGCTTCATTCGAATCTTTTAGCAGGTCATCGCTTTCCCTATTCGACAATAATGCATTCCCAGGAACATAACCAGGCATACTGGGAGTGATAACAGGAATTAACCCCAACGCGCATACTGGCCTCAGGCAAGGCGTCCGCACAACCATCACTGTACCACCACCAGGCGTCGGCCCACTCGCATCATCAAACAGATCAGGCGGCATCTGTGCGTTACCGAATGGACCGTTAGTGGCAATTAAGTAAGCTAAGTTACCAGCCCCACGCGCTGCATTTGCCAATTGATCTCTGAGTTCGTTTGATGACCCTTCAATGATCCCGAAGAGCACGTCAGAATTACCTTTAGTCGACGTACGCACCGCCCAATCAAACATATCACCAGCCTTGTGCACCAAGTTGTACTCAAATTGCCCCGTCTTTAGCAACAATGACTGCTCTGCGGTATATTGCTGCCCACGCTTTTCCTGTGCCTGCAAGGCGACTTTCACCGGCCCATCCATCAAACCAGCCGAGCACCGCGTAAGTGCACAAGCAGCGTCGGCCAGTCTCTGCTGCTCAGCAGGGCTCTTCCCCTTCTGCAATCTCTCAAGCAGAGGTATTTCTTTACGGTCCAGCTGCCGATTATTCGTATCCGTCACCAACCCGGTCGCCGCGCCGGCCTCACCACCGACCGCAGCACCCAGACCAATCGCCGTGGCCTGCGCCAGCGACTGCGCCATCGCCCTCGCAGCTTCAAGACCGACACCTTGCTCTAGCAGCGCCATTTCAACATTCTTTTGCAGTGTCTCCAGCGCTTCGGCAGACCCGGCGACAACGCCTGCGCCAAGCGCACCGCCCAAGCCGCCAGTCAAACCACCGCTGACCCCATGCAGCGCAGTCCGGTAAATACCGCCTTCTTTCCACTTCGCGATCTCGTCCGGGCTCGCTCCTTGTGCTTCTAGTTCAGCCGCTTTTTTGTTCGAAAAATCGGCAATCTCTTTCGGCGCAATCTTGCTGAATTTCTCCGTGATCGCCACCTGCGCATCGACATCCTTCTGCAACTGCTGCGCATCCCATTCCTTGGTCAATGCGCCAGCGTCACCGGACGATGCCGACGTCACTTCACGATCCAGCCCGGCCAATACCGCCTCGACGTCCTTGCCCGTCGCCAGCTGCCTGTCCTGATCGGCGATCACAACAACGCCACCGCTGATGCCGCTCTGGGTGACACTGCCCTGGCTACCGCTGACCGACCCGATGCCGCCACTTGCCGTCGGCTTTCCAGCCTGCTGGGCCGCGTCTTTCTGCGCCTCAGTCAGATTCCCCGGCTTGCCCGACTGGTCTCCCAGCATGCCGCTGACCGAACCGGACAGCGAGAAGCCACTGGCGCTGTGCTCGTCCTTGTTGATCAGGTCCGATGCGCTCAGACTGCCGGTCAAAAGCAGATTCTTGCCTTGGTCGATCGCCGCCTGGCTACTGCCGAGCACGCCGCCTTTGAGATCGGTGTTGCCGCCCACCGATACCTGGAAGCCCCCGTCGCCGGCCTTGATGCCGCTTTGCTCCTGCACCGACAGGAAGTCGCCGTTGACATTCGACTTGGCGAAGTTGCCGCCGGCCGTGCTGGCGCCGTAGCAGAATGGTGGAAGGCACAGGCTGGCATTCAAACCCGCACTCTTTTGCTTGCTCTCGAACGTGCTGCGATCCTGCAGGCTTTCGATGTTCAGGTCGCCACCGATGTCGGCAATCACGTTCTTGCCGGTGATCACACCGCCCTTGAGCGTGGTGTCGCCGCCACTGATGACCGTCACGTTCTGGCCGCCGTTGACGTGGGTATTCGTGTAGGTCACGTCCTCGCCGTCTGCATTGCCGCGCGCTTTGCTCACCGCCAGGTCGATCGTGAAACCGTTGGAGGTGCCGCCAATGCCGAAGCCCACGCCGATGCTGCTGCCGCTCGACTTGTTCGTGCTGTGCTGGCTTGCCGTGCTTTCAGCGGCAATCAGGTTGACCTGGTTGTCGGCCGCCAGGGTGACGCTGTCGCCGCCGCTGATCTGGCTGCCGATGGCGGTCAGGTTGCTGTCCTGGCCGGCGCCCGTGGCGACGATGGTGACGTTGCCGCCGGCCTTGATCGTCGAGCCTACGGCCGCGCTGCTGGCCGAGTTGGTCGTGCTTTCGCTTTTCGTGTTGCTCAGGCTGATGCTCACGCGAATGCCGGCCTTCTGGATGGCATCGACCGAGGTCGGCATCTCGCTGATCGCCGACGCAGCGTTGATCGCCGCCAGCGCTTTCAGGCGCGTGTTGCCTGTGTCCTTGGCCGCCTCGGCCATGCTCGCCACGCTGCGCACCGCCTCAAGCAGCGGCGCGCTCACCGTGCCGCCGATGGCGGTCTTGCTGTAGCTGGAATGGTCGCTGCCCCGGGTAGTGTCCTGCGCCGCAGTGATCAGCACGTTCGCAGCGCCGATGGCGATATCGCCGGTCTGCGTCAGCACCTCGCTCGCCGTCTGCGTGTAGGTGTTGCCGGCCGTGAGCGTGACGTTGCCGTCCAGGCTGGCGAGCTGGCTGCCCGACTGCGTGACGGCCTCGCGCGTGCCGTCCTGCTTGTTCTTGACGGTGCCGATCGATGGCTGGAAGAAGCTGCCGATCATGCCGGACTGCTTGCTGCTGCTGGCCGAATCTTCACTCACGCTGTTCTGGGCACTGACAATGGCCAGATTGCGCCCGGCGCTGATGGCGATGTCGTCGTCGGCCACGACGGTGCTGCCCTGAATGACGGTATCGCGTCCGCTGGCCGTCGTCACGTTCGCGCCGGTCAGCACGCTGCCCACCTGCGTGACCGACTCGCTGCTGCTGGCCCGCTGCTCTTGCCCCTTGCTGTAGCCGATGCCGACCGCGCTGACCGAAAAGCCGCTTTTCTTTTCTTCCAGCGTATGGCGTTCGGTATTGGTCGTCGCTGCCGTCGTGACAATCAAATCGCGGCCCGCACCCAGTGCCAGCGCATCGGTCGCGGTCAGTTCGCTCGCGCCCACGGTGATGTCGTTCTTCGCCGCGATGCTCACGTTATTGCCGCTGATGCTGCTGCCGATGGCCTGCGTCGTGGCGCTGTAGTCGGCCTTTGTGGCACTGCTTTTCTTGAAGGTGCTGCTCGACTCGCGATGGGTTGCCACATCCGACAAGTGGCTTTCGGTCGTGCTCGCGATGTTGACGTTGTTGGTCGACGACAGGGCCACGTTGCCCCCGCCTGCCAGCGTGCTGCCCGTCACGTTCAGGTCGGCGCTGCCGCCAACGCCTGCCCGCACGGTCAGGTCGCCGGCAGCGGCCACGCCAGCGCCGACCACGGTTTCGTTCCGGTGCACTTGCTTGTCATACGCCTTGCTCGACGCGTCGTTCATGACCGACGAGTTGGCCTCGTTCTTGACCGCCGCGATATTGATCGCGCCACCGGCGGCGATGATACCGCTGCCCTTGCCTCCCGTGCCCACCGCCACCTGGGTGCCGGTCAGGTTCAGGTCGCCGCCGGCCTTCATCAGCAGGTCGCCGCCGATGTTGAGCTGGCTCAGCTGGTGCGTCACACTGCTGTTGCTCTCGGTGTAGCCGCTGATGAGGGAATCGTAGGTGCTGCCCGTCTTGACCGTGTCGAAACGAATCTCGTTGCCGGCCGTGATCACGGCGCTACCCGCGCTGAGCTTGCCCGCAAGGTCCGTCAGGTCGCGCCCGGCGTCGATGCTCAAGGCGCCCGTGGTGACAATACTGGCCGTGTTCGACAAGGCCGTCGTGCTGCCGCTGTTTTGCTGCGTGGCCCAGCTGTCCTTGACCACCAGCGACTCGTTCCTGAAGTCGCGCCCGGCCTGCAGTGCGATGCTGCCGCCGGCGATCGCGCCGCCGCGGTTGACGATGTCCTGTCCCGCCACCAGCACCGTGCGGCCATTGCCGCCGTCGATCACGCCGCCGATGTTGGCGATGCTGTCGGTCACGTTGATCGTCACGCCGTCGCCTGTGACGAGCGCGCCGCCCGAGGTGAGCGCCGTCTTGCCGGCATGCGCGACGTACACCTTCGGCACCAGCACCGTTTCGATGCGGCCATCGGGCAGCTGCACGGTCTCGCTCACCAGCCAGACAATGTCGCTCGTCAGGTGCGCGACCTGCTCGGCGCTTAAAGCAACCCCGGGGCGCAGGCCGAACTCGTGCGCGGCGCTCACGCCGCTCGTGAGCAGGTTCTTGTAGATGGTGTCGTCGCTCAAGCCCTTGTTCGGTGCGCTGCCGGTCAGCGCGGCCAGTTGCTCGCGCACCAGGCGCTGCTCGTAGAAACCGTCGCCCAGGCGTTTGTGTGTCAGGGCCGGGTCGCGGGCGAGCTGGTCGAGCAGGAAGTCGCTGCTGGTCCATTGATCCTGTTTGGCAAATTGCGGGCGCGTTTCGAACAGGTAGTCGCTTGACGGGTTCTGGTTCTGCAGGAACAGGCCGCCGGGGGCGATTTTTCGTGTTTCGCCGATGGCGCTGCCCTGGACGCTGGTCGCGCCCTGGCCGGCAGCGCCGCCGAGACTGCGCACATCGCCGGCGCCGATCTGGTCCGCGCCGGCATGCGCGATCACGGTGGTCTGCCCATCGTTGCGTACGCCGCTGGCGCCGGCTGCGCCGTGCACGCCCAGGCCGTTGCCTGCACCGCTGCCGCTGACATTACCGCTGGCGCCTGCGCCATTGGTCACGCCGCTGGCGCCGGTCGCGCCGCCGCCGGCAAGCTGATTCTGTACGCCACTGGCGCTGCTCCGCCCGGCGGTGGCCAGGCTGCTGCCGTTGCTGGCGGATTGGGCGCCAGCAAGTACAGCGCCGGTGCCGCCGCCACTGCCAGTGACGTGGCCCAGGACGGCGCCGCCGCCGTTGCCGCTGGCCGCATTCGCGCCGGCACTGCCGGCGCCGGACTGGCCGCTGCCGATCACCTGCACCGAATCCCGGATATTGCCGACCGTGCCGGCGGTGACGTCCACGTTGGTGAAACTGCGCCCAGTGATGAAGACGCCCTGGGCGCCTTCAATGACGCCCCTGGCCGAGCCGATCACCTCCGAGATGCTGTCCTGCTTGTAGTAGGTCCTGGTGTTGTCGTAGGTGTACCAGTAGCCATCGAATGTGTGCGTGCGGTAGAGCGTTGCGCCTGTATTCACGATTGCAGCGGTACCGGTCATCCACAACTGCCCGCGCGCCTTGATGTCGCCGTACTGATTGTCGATCACGTCGCGCACCGCCAGCGTCATGTTCCCGCCCGACAGGATCTGCGACTGCGCACCGGCGCCTGCGGCGACCCGGTTTTCCACCGCCACGTGATGCGCATCACGCTTGAGTTCCTCTTTTTCGTGTTGCGGCGCCAGTTGCCTGAGCGTCTGGCGGATGATCATGTTGCGCGGATCGTCATAGCCTGGCTGGGTCACCAGCCGGATGCAGTCGGTGCTGCAGGTGCCGTAGGCGCCCGAGAACGTCACCTGCTCGGCCCACTTCTTCATCCTCTCGCGGCCATCAAGGATATTGCCCTGCGGCCCACCCTGGTCGGGATTGGCCATGACGGAGCGCCCGAAGTAATAAATGACCTTGGTGCCGTCCGTATTCCGGATGCACTGCTGGGTGCCATAGGCGCCATACTCGCCGCTGCCTGCGACAAAGAAAGCCGAATCATTGGCATGGGTGCGGATCACGGCGCGCGTGATCATATGACCATCCGGCGTGACAAAGGCCGTTTCTTCCAGAATGTCGTTGGGGTTGACGAAATACAGCTCGTGCGGGTTGTAGTTGGATGATTTCGGATCGTAATAATCGTGGTTTCTGCCGTTCTCGCGCCAGGAAGGCACCCGCATGTTGACGGTTTCGTCCACCGTCGTCACCTGCTCGATCCGCACATTGTCGCGCACGTTCGTGAGCGTGCCGGCATCGAGCGCCAGGTCGCCGGCCGCCTCGATGGTCGACGAGTGATTGTTGACCAGGCCGGTCGAGCCGCCCCCCACGCCGCCGATGGCCATGTTGCTGGCGCTGTAGAGCGTGGCGCCATCCGTATTGTTCAGCGTGCCGTCCACGCCCAGGTGCAACGACTCGGTAGCGCCGATCAGTGCGGCGCTGCCGGTGTTGTCCAGGTTGCCGGTCGACAGCGTTACCGCGCCGCCGGCCACCACGCCGCTGTTGCGTACCGACGCCGCCGCGATCTCGAGCGTGCCAGCGCCCTGGATCTCGCCGGCATTGGTCACGTCGTCGGTGGCGCGCAGCGACAGCGCCTGCGCTTCGATCACGGCGCCGGCGCCGTTGGTGATGTGCCGGCCCGACAGCGTCAGCTTGCCCGCTGCCTGGAATGCGGCGTTGTTGGTGATGGTGCCCGTCACGGCCAGGCTCAGGTCGCGGTTCGAGCCGATCTGCCCATCCTGGCCATGCACATAATCGCCGTCCATCGACAGCGCCAGGTCGCGCCCGGCAAACAGCTGGCCCAGGCCGCTCAGGGCACGGGTGCTCACGTGCAGGTCGCGGTCCGTGGCGATGCGCGCGCCGCCGTTGCTCAGCTGCCCAGTGATCAAGGTGAGGCTGGCGCCGGAACCATCGCCGGTGCCCAGGCGTCCGCCGCTGTTGTCCACCTGCGCTGCCCGGATCAGGACGTCGCCGCCGGCCATGACCTGGCCGCTGTTGACGAACACGGCGCCGGCCTGGTCGAAGGTCAGCGCGCCGCTGCTGTTGACGTTGCCCCGGTTGGTCCACTGGCGGTTGATTGCCAGCGTCATGTTGCCGCCAGCCGCGATATGGCCAGCAGCGCCGTTCTGCAGCGTTTGCCCGGCCAACAGCTGGTTGCCCATGGCGGCGATCGTACCGTTGTTCGCAATGTCGCCCTGGCTGGCCAGGCGGGTTTCGCCCCGGCCGAGATTGGCGATGCGGCCGTTGCCATTGTCGATGGCCCCGGCATCGATGCCCAGGGTGGCGCCGGCGCCGATCGCTTCAATGACGCCGCCATCGTTGCTCAGTGCACCCGCCGCGCTCAGCATCAGGCCATTGCCGGCCTGCAGTGTGCCGCCACGGTTGTCGAGCGCGCCATTGATGCCCAAGCTGGCGCGGCCGTCGGCCAGGATCGCCCGGTTGCGGTTGCTCAGCCCGGGGGCGGTGATGCTGATGTCGGCGCCCGATCCCTTCACGGTCGAGATCCGTCCGCCGTCGTTGTTGAACGATGCGGCCACGAAGCTGGCGCGCCCGCCGGCATCGATCGTGCCGCTGTTGGCAAGGCTGGCCGCGGCCTGGTCGAAGGTCATGCTGCCGGCGCTGCTGATGGCGCCCGCGTTGGCCAGCTCGCGGCGCACGTCCAGCTGCAGCGCGCCGCCGGCGCCGATCTGGCCGCCGGTCCCGTTGTGCAGGCTCTCGGCGGCGATGCGCAGGCTGCCGTTGCCGGCGATGGCGCCGCTGTTGACGATGCCCGACTGGCTGGCGATGACGGTGTCGCCGCTGCCGCCGTTGACGATGCGTCCGCTGCTGTCGATCGAAGCGGCCCGCACCTCGAGTGCGCCACTGGCCGATTCGACCACGCCGCTGCCGTTGACGAGTGCCTGGCCGGCGCCCAGCGCCAGGCCGCGTCCGCCATGCAGGGTGCCGGCGTCGTTGTACACGGCGCCGCTGGCGCCAATGTCCAGGCGGCCGTCGGCAGCCACCTTGCCGCCGGTATTGCGCAGCGCGCCCGTTGCCAGCGTGATCGCCGTGCCCGAGCCGGCTGCCGTGTAGAGCTGGCCGCCACCGTTGTCGATGCCGGCGGCGCGGATGTCGATGGCGCCGCCGGCGCCGATGCGGCCGCTGTTGGCGAACGTGGCGCCGACCTGATCGAAGCGCAGCGCGCCGCCGCTGCTGATGCTGCCACCGGCATTCTCCAGGCCCTGGCGGATCGCCAGTTCGAGTGCCGAACCGGCGACGATGACGCCGGCAGCGCCGTTGTGCAGGGTGGCCGCGGCCAGGTCGAGCGCGCCGTTGCCGCCGATGGTGCCGGTATTGACGATGCCCGCGCCGCTGGTAATCGTGGTGCTGCCCGCGCCGCTGTTGACGATGCGACCCGAGTTGGCGATGGCGGCGGCGTCCAGAGCCAGCGTGCTGGCCGCGCCGGTCGCTTCCAGCGCGCCCGCCGTGTTCTCCAGCGCGCCGCCGGCGCTTACCTGCAAGCGGCCCGGTGTCTGCACCCGGCCGCCGCTGTTGTCGATGGCGCCGCCGGCGCTCAGGGTCGCGTTGCCGGCGGCGGCGATGGCGCCGCTCCGGTTGCTCAGGACGTGCGTGCTGTCGAGCGCGATGTCGGCGCCGTTGGCGGTGGCGATCTGGCCGCTGTCGTTGACGATCGAAGCGGCGCGCAGCGTCACCTTGCCGCCAGCGGCCACCGTGCCACGGTTGGCGATGGCCGCCTGCTTCTGGTCCACCGTCAGTGCCCCTGCGCTGCTGATGCCACCGGCAGCGCAGAATGCTTCGATGGAATTGCAGTTGCATCGATGCCGTTGGTAGTCAATGGCATCCGGCCCACAAAAGCAAAAGGGTTACAGACAATGCGCTGTAACCCTTCAATTTGGCTGGTAGGCCTCCCGTGAGTCGAACACGGCACCAACGGATTATGAGTCCGCTGCTCTAACCAAGCATGAGCTAGAGGCCCAGAAACTGGGATAGTGGCAAACAACTCGCCACCTGCGCATCAACACGAACGTGATGCGCGAAGTGGCGAGAGCATATTGCCTTTAGTACAGGCGCGTCAAGCCCGCATCAGCAATCAGCTGTTGTTCTCGAGGAAGCTCTTGAGCTTGTCCGAGCGCGACGGGTGACGCAGTTTGCGCAGCGCCTTCGCCTCGATCTGGCGAATCCGCTCGCGGGTGACGTCGAACTGCTTGCCGACCTCTTCCAGCGTGTGGTCGGTCGACATCTCGATGCCGAAGCGCATGCGCAGCACCTTGGCTTCGCGTGGCGTCAGCGAGTCGAGCACATCCTTGACCACGCCGCGCATCGAGGCGTGCAGCGCGGCGTCCGATGGTGCCAGCGTGTTGTTGTCTTCGATAAAATCGCCCAGATGCGAATCGTCGTCGTCACCGATCGGCGTTTCCATGGAAATCGGCTCTTTCGCGATTTTCATGATCTTGCGGATTTTATCTTCCGGCATTTCCATCTTGATCGCGAGCGTGGCCGGGTCGGGCTCGGCGCCGGTCTCTTGCAGGATCTGGCGCGAGATCCGGTTCATCTTGTTGATCGTCTCGATCATGTGCACCGGAATACGGATCGTGCGCGCCTGGTCGGCGATCGAACGGGTGATCGCCTGGCGGATCCACCACGTTGCGTATGTCGAGAACTTGTAGCCGCGGCGGTACTCGAACTTGTCCACGGCCTTCATCAGGCCGATATTGCCTTCCTGGATCAGGTCGAGGAATTGCAGGCCACGGTTCGTGTACTTCTTGGCGATCGAAATCACCAGGCGCAGGTTGGCCTCGGTCATTTCGCGCTTGGCCTTGCGCGCCTTCATTTCACCGGCCGCCATCTGGCGGTTGATGTTGCGAAGGTCAGGCAGCGGCAGCACGACGCGCGCTTGCAGGTCGATCAGGCGTTGCTGCAGTTCCTTGATCGTCGGGATATTGCGGCCCAGGATCGCGCTGTAGGCGTGGCCGGCGTTGACTTCACCATCCACCCATTCCAGATTGGTTTCGTTGCCCGGGAAGACCTTGATGAAGTGGGCGCGCGGCATGCCGCAGCGGTTCACGGCCACGTCGAGGATCTGCTTTTCGATATGGCGCACTTCGTCGACCTGGCCGCGCAGCGTGTCGCACAGCTTTTCCACGACCTTGGCCGTGAAGCGGATGCCCAGCAGCTCGTTGGAGATTGCGTCCTGCGCCTTGACGTAGGCTTTCGAGTTGTAGCCGTCCTTCTCGAACGCCTTGCGCATCTTGTCGAATTGCTGGGCGATCTCGGCAAACTTGGCCAGGGCCGTGACCTTCAGCGCTTCGAGCTGCTCGGCCGAGTAGCCGGCGGCGCCCGAGTTGCTTGGCGCCTCTTCTTCTTCCTCTTCGCCTTCGGCGTCGTCCTCGTCTTCTTCGTCCTCGTCCGACTCGCTGGCGACGGGCGCGGCGACCTGCGGCGTGTTGTCTTCGCCTTCCTGGTCGACCAGGCCGTCGACGATTTCGTCGATCTTGATTTCGTCGCTGTCGATCTTGGCGGCGGTGCCGATGATCTCGGCGATCGTCACCGGGCAAGCCGAGATGGCCTGGATCATGTCCTTCAGGCCGTCTTCAATGCGCTTGGCAATCTCGATTTCGCCTTCGCGCGTGAGCAGCTCGACCGAGCCCATTTCGCGCATGTACATGCGGACCGGATCGGTGGTGCGGCCGAAATCGGAGTCGACAGTCGACAGCGCAGCTTCGGCAGCCGCTTCGGCTTCATCGTCGCTGGTGGCATTGGGGACATTGTCGGACAGCAGCAGCGTCTCGGCATCGGGCGCGTGCTCGTAGACAGCGATACCCATGTCGTTGAACGTGCCGATGATGCCTTCGATCGCTTCCGGATCGACGATGTTCTCGGGCAGATGGTCGTTGATCTCGGCGTACGTGAGGAAGCCGCGCTCCTTGCCCGATTTGATCAGGGCCTTGAGCTTGCTGCGGCGCAGCTCGAGTTCTTCTTCGCTGGCCTCGGTATCGGACGAGAACGCATCCTTGAGCAGCGCCTTCTCTTTGGCCTTGCGGTCCTTGGCCTTGGCCTTGTCCGCAGCCTTGAGCTCGGCGCGCTCGACCGCGTTCAGCGCGGCGATCTCGTCGTTTTCAGGGGTGAATTCTTTTGGCTTGCGACCGCGCCGGCCCGGCACTTTGACAGACGGCAAGACGTAGCCCGACGTGTCGATGGCGGCAAGCGTGGCCGCATCGGTCGTCTGGTTGACAGGCGCCGAGGTCGCCGTAC
>Ga0308158_10002717_pt1 | contig 16331 bp, 23 predicted proteins | sample PhyBR2_FD_201038 | JGI IMG/M metagenome (GOLD analysis project Ga0308158, IMG submission 201038) | Phyllosphere microbial communities from UC Gill Tract Community Farm, Albany, California, United States - DLSLB.R2 | ecosystem: Host-associated > Plants > Phyllosphere > Unclassified | place: USA... | reverse complement strand
TATCTGGTGCTGGACGATGCCGACCTGGATCTGGCGGTGGCGACCTGCGTCAAGGGGCGCCTGTTCAACAACGGCCAGACCTGCGTCAATGCCAAGCGCTTCATCGTGACAAAGAAGAACTACGACGCCTTCGTCAGCGGCTATGCAAAGGCGTTCGAAGCGATCCGGATGGGCGACCCGAATGCCGACGACACCCAGCTCGGCCCCATGGTCTCCAAGGCGCAGCGCGACAAGCTGCACGAACAGGTGACCAAGAGCGTCTCGCAAGGGGCCCGTCTTCTGGTGGGCGGTGAAGTGCCGGACCGCACCGGCTGGTTCTACCCGGCCACGGTGCTGGCGGATGTGGCGCCGGGGCAGGTGGCCTACGAAGATGAACTGTTCGGTCCTGCAGCGGCCATCATCCGCGCCGAGGACGATGAGGATGCCATGCGCATCGCCAACGACAGCCGCTATGGCCTGGGCGGGGGCATCTTCAGCCGTGACGTGCAGCGCGCCCGGGAGCTGGCCAGCAAGTACTTCGACACCGGCATGATCTTCATCAACACCTTCGACGTGGCATCGCCAACGCTTCCGTTCGGTGGCGTGAAGGCGTCAGGCTATGGTCGCGAGCACGGTCCGGAAGGTCTGAAAGAGTTTGTGAACGTCAAGTCGATCAAGATTGCGGCTGCGGCGTCGGCTTGACTCCAGCACAGGCGCCGCGCGAGTCGACACTGCGCGTGCGCCTGATGTTCGAGCAGAGCAGGGAGGTCAGCAGCGGTACGCCCGAGGCGGTAAGCTTCCCCCAGCTATAGGGGGAAGCTCATGCTCAAAAGGATTTCAGCAGGATTGCTGCTTTTTTCAGTTGCCTGGTCTTCGCAGGCTCAATTGCACTCTGCATCGGGGCCCAGACCCAAGCCTTTGCCTACGGCGCCCAAGCCTGCCTACAACTCGATGTCAAAGGGCACCACGCCCTTCAACTGCCAAGAATTGACATGGCCGAACCACCCGCATCCGAGCATGAAGGCGTATTGCGAACGCGTTGAGGCGCTCGCTCTGTCAGCTGAGGCCCAACGCGCTGGGCGCCCGGGTCCTTCGGACAACGTTATCAACCTGCCTCCCTTGGGGTCAGACGCCTCCAAGCGTTCGGGAACCGCATGTATCGGTGGTCAAGCGTTCCGAAAGCTCCCGAATGGATGGGAGCAAGTCCATGCTCATGCAGGCGGTGGGCAGCGCTGCCGGGAGCGGTAGACGGTCTGGGCGAATTCTGACGCACTCGCGCAGGTCTACGACGCTGGAATCCATTATCGCGTCGTCCGTAGCCGGACTTCCTGCATCATCAGCCGCCATTCGCGGGCGATGTTGCGGGTCAGCGACCACCAGGTCATGTTGCATGGTTCAAGGCTTGTGGACGTGGTCGTGCTGCGATCTTGTCCTTGTTGGGTTCCTGGGAAGAGAGGCAAGGCCTGATCCACAGCCAAACCCGCGAAAGACGGCCCATCATCCATTTCGCATAATGTATATTATGTTAAACGTTGGACGGTACTACGCGGGCCTGATCCGCCTGCTGCTGGCATCTCTCTTGCCTCTCCGTGGTTCCAAGGACAAAGCGAGCATTGATGCATGTGCCAGTACCTGACCGGCCCCTTCGCGGGCTGGAGCATCCGCGGCAACTACCTAGTCAGCCCTGACGGTGACCGGATGACGCCGGAACGTATTGCCGGTCTGGCGTGGCGGGACCAGATGGAACTAAGGGTTGCCGGGTTTGCCTCCCGACGCAAGGCCGAAGCCGGTCAACGAAAAGCCGGTCAGCGCCAGATGGTCAAGGTCGTCGTTGTAGACCTGGGCGACTTCCGGGACCGGCACTTCGGGCGGTCTGCTGGCTGAGAGCGTCTCCGTAGGGGCACCGCCCCTACACCCCGGCTAGAATGCCCGCAGGATGCAATCTAGGGGGATTCATGGACAGAGAACGGCAAGAGCCGACATTCAGCACACCGGACGTGACGGATCTTCAGTTCCGCAGCGACCGGGTTCGTCAGACCAACCGGCAGACCAGCGGCCCGCCTTGGGGATCCATCGCCGGGGGCGTCGTGGCCGCCATTCTGATCGTCATGGGCTTGATTGAATGGAATGCCCGCAGGCAGGCAGCAGCAATTACGGCGGAGCTGACCCGGCCCATGACGAAGGCCGAACAGGCGAAGTTCGACGCAGACGTAGCGAAGCTCACTCGGGAAGCGGAGGCGGAAGCTAGGGCGTTCCGTCGATCGATGGAGAAAGCGTTCGACACGACGCCCGTGTACGTGGCACCAAATCCGCTACGGCCAGGCGAACGATGCATTAGCGGCAAAAGGCTTCAGCGCATCGAGGGTGGTTGGCGGGACGTACCCAACGACCCATGCTAGCTGCCGCCGTAACGATTCTGCGGTGACTCGGGGAACGTGCCCATGGATCGCTGCGGTGCGGGTACGGTGGTCCCGGAAATACCCGGCGATGGCAGTGGCACGGGATCGGCGACGTACTCAGGCGGCTTTGGCACAGCTGAAAAATCGCGCTGAGTCTTGTATGGGTTGTACACCGGTCCATTGCGGGCAAGGGTGCGGCACTCAGGCTGCGAAAGCTCGTAGCGCGTGCCCTGCTCCGTCAGGCACGTGCAGGACGCTTCGGCGCGCTTACCGTGGCCGTCAAGACCTTCCATGCTGGACATGCAGATCAGCTGCGGATCGGTGGTGATCGCTCGCTGATCGTAGATCGGCGCTGTCCAGGGCATTGTGCCAATGCGAGGCAAATGAGCTTTGGCGTACTCAGCGGTGGACACGTAGGTCACTGGCCCGCCCGCGCCCGCCCCCGCTTCGCTGGCGGCAGTCACGGGCAGTCCAGCGCCCATCGGTTGCTGAGCGGCAGGGAGGCCCGAATAGTCCTCGATCTTCTTCTGTAGCTGCCATTTGATGCCTAGTACGAGAGCTGAAACTACGACGATGGCAACCAACAGCCACCGCATCCACATCGGCATGCTTCGCTTTGTAGTGACGAGCGTGGTGCTGGTGTAGTAGTCAAAGACGTACTTAGGTCGCACCCAATCAATCACATCGGTGCACTTGACCTGGACGTTAGTTTGATACTGGTTCCAGCGCTTGAGCTTTGTCTTGCTGCGCATGATCGAGGTCTGTCGGACATGCACATGCTCTTCGTATAGGCCGCGCAGAAATGGATCAAGCTGCAACCCCTGTTGCGCGATCATGATGAAGTCAAAGCCGCGATGCCTGTGCGTGGCCATAGCCTGCACGTGCGCAGGTACAGCAGCGCCCGGATTCCGATTCGGGAAAACCGTGTAGCACTCATCGAGCAAGACGACAGCGCCATCGGGTAGCTGCTCCCACTTCTTCGGGTCATCGACGTACGTCCACCCTGCCTTGGCATAGTCGAGGTCTTTTACGCCGTGAGCGAAGATCGCCCTCCCCTCCTTTTGGAACTTGAACGCCTTGTCCAGCGCATATGCAGTCTTGCCGTGTCCTGGCTGGCCGGTAACGAGATAGAGCGCCATTACTTGCTCCCCAGCTTGCTTAACACGGCCTTCTGCGCGCGCCCGGCAATCCATGCAGAAAGGATCATGGTCACGGCCACGCCAATGCCAGTTGCACCCCAATAGGCCTGCAGGACAGGTGGAAGCGCGCCGAACTTCGACTCAACCAATGATTTGAGCGACGGCATGGCAATCTCATGGGTAACGAAGCCGATACCGAGGGCGAGAAGGATTCGGCCAGCGATGCCGGGCAGGTACTGCCGTGCGGCCGAGACAAGAAGGGCCACGAGGGCCGCAATGATCTGAGGCATTAGTTACCACCTCGCGCGAGGATGACAGCCGCGGCGACCGCAGCAATGGTGATGATCAGGGCCTTGATCTGCGCGATGTACTGGCAGAAGAACGGAGGGGGCGTGGAGATGGCCGACATGAAACCGGAGGTGATGCCATTGCTGCCGCCCGAGGCAAAACCCATACATGAACCTCCACCGCCGATGCCAGACTGATCGAGGTCAGAGACGCTGAGGGTCTTTGTGGTCAGAACCTTCAGATCATCAGGTGATGATCCTGCGCCGGGATCGGTAGACATGCCGCCGACCTTGGTCCATTCCGGCTGAGCGCCTGCGTTTCCATTGTTGCCCTGGGCAAGCTTTTCGGTAGCGCAGGCAGTGCGCCACTGCATGAGCAAGCCGGTATATTCAAGCGCGTCACATTTCTCGCCTGTGCAGACCGGTGGCGTACTGCATGTCCCACCCGCGATGTTGCGGTTCCTGCGCGTGTTGCAGTCAATACGCCATTGAATTCGCGCTTGCCCGCACATGATGGGCGAGCCGCTGCAGGTGGGAGGGGTCTTGCAATCATCACCGCCTGAGAACTCGTCTCTCTTCTTACCGTCCGAACCCTCGCCGCCCTCTTCTCCCTCGTCAGGTTCGCCGTCGCCGTCGCTATCCTTCTTACAAGTGCCATCTTTGCCCCGCACCTCGCCTTGGGCACACTGCCCATCGCCGGGTAAGCACTTGCCATCAGGTGACTTGATCTGGCCAGCAGGGCATTCGTTGGTCTTGTTCTTACAGGTGCCATCCGCTTGAAGTGTCATGCCCTCCGGGCAAGGCTCCGGCGCACACTGGCCGAGCGAGTTCTGCGGGCGACCACCACACTTACCCTCGGGCGGTTCGCACACGTTGAGAATCGCGTTCCAGTAATAGCCACTGCCGTAGTTGTCGCACGTGCCCTTCTCATTGTCTGGGCACAGGCCACCGGTGGCCTGCCACGTCATGGAGCTATCGGCATTGCGCCCCCAAATTCCGTCGCACATGTTACGACAGCCCAGACTGCCGCTCTTGGCCGCACCGCCAGAGGACCACGGGCCCGTGCCGGTGTAGGAAGGCTCGACCGAGCACTTATTGGTCCAGTACCAAATTCCGCCAAGGTATGGACCACCTTCGCCGGTCGAGCCAGATTGCCGCCCCCAATACTGCATGATCACGCGGCCGGAAGTAGCTCCACCGTCCTTATTGCAGACCTTGCGCGTGACACCGCCAGAAACGTTGTTATTGCCTGCACCGGGAACGAACGCGTTGCACGCGGCCATGGCCTCAGCGAGGCTGCACCCGCTCGTATTTACGGAGCAGTTCTTAACCTGGGCGAACGCCACATTCGGCACCATCGCGGAGGCAAGAAGCAGGCACAGTGCGATGGCGATCAGACCGACATGCGCCATCAACCATCGAGTGCAAGCCATAGCCCCCCCAGAAACCCAATCATCACGAAATAACCGGCGTAAGCCATGACGTATCCCCTGAACAAAAAAAGGGGCGGGTCTCCCCGCCCCTACTGTTGACCTGGCCTTAGCCGCCGGAGGCCTTTCGACCGGCGCGGATCAGGGCAACGACGCCGCACATGGCGAGAACGGCAGCGCCGATCAGGCTGAGTTCGGCGATATCCATGCCGCCGGTAGCGGCCTCCGCCAGCGGGCCGGCAAACACCGGAGCGGAAACCAGTGCAGTCGTGACGACCGCTGCTGCCTTGATGCTGACGTTGCGGGCCTTGGAGTACAGATTGGTGCTCTTGTTCATGACTCTCTCTCTCGATGGTGGTTAACCGCCTGAGACCCGGCGGGCTTGCCGGATCATGTATCCGACGCCCCACATGCCAGCGATTGCGGCTGACAGTGCGAGGCCTTCGGCAACGTCGATGGGCGGAAGAAGCATCGGCGCTGGTCCATAGAAGGGATACGCACACTGCCCGGTCGAGGCATCGAAATCAGCCTGTTTGCAGTACAGCGTGAGAACGGTCTCTTCCATGGGAACTCCTGAAAATTACGCTTGCGGCTTGATCGGCGCCGGGCCGGGCGTGGGAGACGGCGTCAGCAGCCGAATGCGGCGACCGAACTCCAGACCGCCGAATTTGTTGTTCTGCAGGGAGGTCGGGCACAGGTCGTAGGTCCCGATCTTGTAGGGCTGCTGGTCTTCATCGAGACCAACGGTGAACGGCAGCGGGAAGTCGCCCGGGCGGACGATGGCTGCTTTCTGCTCCCGGAAGACCGTTGCGGCCTTGCCTTCGCGTGCGGGGAACGAACGAACGGCGATGTTCTCGCTGATGATTTCAACTTTCATAGTGGGATTACCTTCCAAGCGATAGTCCGGCCGAATGCGAATGTCACTCGCCACGGGGACGACCAGAACTCCCCGGTGAGCTTGTCGAAATAACCGCCCTGGCACTTACGGATGTCGGCTTCACCGCCGAGCGCTTCGCGTGCAGAGATGGGCGCTTTCCACCACCGCAGTTCGCGGCGGGATTCTTCATTGAGCCCGCCGCAACCGTGCGTGCGGAACCCCTTCGGAAATGCAGCAGCCATCACGCTGCTGAACTTCGATGCGTACTTTGCGAGATACCCGACAGCGTTGCGGGCCTCTTCGAACTTGCTGGATCCGTGCGGCCACCACTGCCTGTGATCGACGCGGCCAAACCACATGCCTTGCGGAACCCAAATCAGGAGGTGGTAGTGGGGCCATCCGCGCTGGGTGAGTTCGCCCACCCACAGGTAACGGAACACTTGACCCGTGAGCCGTCGGAGCCGAGCGACAGTTCGATTGAAGTGGCCGCGCATGCGTTTAAGTAGCTCGCTAACGTCACGAGGGCCGCTACGGCTTCCGTCTCGGTAGGTGAGCGTGAGCATGTACCACTTGCCCCGCCTCGATCCCTTCTTCGCTTCTTGGTCATGGAGTCGTGCACTCGTGATTACGGACTTGCGCAGCCGTTGCGCCCGCTGCTGTAGCGGATCGATTTCGATTGAGAGACGACCGGTCTTCGACGCGGTGTCACTTGTTTTGTAATGGACAAGCCCAAGGGCCAGCGCTTCGCGCTGGCCCTCCGGGGTCAACGCGATCTGAGCCGCTGCGAGGTACGATTTGAGAGAAGCACCCGATGCGCGCTTGTTGCGCTGCATGGCCTCTGAGGCCATCTCTGTACGGCGTGCGGAGGCGTGCATCACGCCGATGGCGTCATCGAACGCGGCAAGCTCAGGGCGCGGCGCAGGCGTCATCCCTTCCAGCTTGATGCGGGCGTTCTTGCCGGTACAGGCAGCACAAAGACCGCCTGCGAAGAAGTAGACGGTCGGCTCGCCACAGAAGTTGCAATGGCCGCTCATTTCTTGCGCCTTTGCAGCAAGAAGCCGACGAAGAAGAGCATTACGAGGCCGACGAAGAACGGCACGATCTCTGAGGGGGTCATGATCATTCCAGCGGCTCCTGAATCAGACAGATGCAGGTGCGTCGGCAGCAGCAGCGACCGGGTTTGCACTCTGGTAGCCGGCAGAACCAGCGATAGGCGCGATCCAAAGGCAAGGCGAGCCACGAGCTGAGGACGCCCCACAGCCCGCCAATGAGGACAGAGGCCATGAGCAGCGAGAACACGATGACAACGCCGTCGCCATGCGCCAAAAGGTCGGGTGAGATGCACGAAAGCGAGTCAGACATCGCCTACCTCGGCGCGTGCCTGGGCGACGAACGCAGCGTCACGGATTGCCTTGGTGCCCTGCTCTTCCCTGCGGTCGATTACCCACGAGCCGATGCGCACAACACCGAGGGCAAGGCAGATGCAGGCCCCGATCAGGGAGACGGTGCAGGCTACGGCGCTCATGCGAGAATCCCCACGTCAAAGACAGCAAACATGGGGGCTACATGAAAGGCTGGGGCAGAAAGATCGAGGTTAGGGACGTTGCAGTGGCAGCTGTTATCTGCGCTCTTCTGGGGGCGGTCGTGAGCTGGTTGATCTTGGCGTGGGTAGGTGACCCGACTAAAACGTTTGGCTTCGGAAGCTTGGCAGATTGGGTAGCGGCCGCAGGCACGTGGGCCATTGGCTACGGTGCGTGGAAGTACGCGCGAGAAGCACACCAGCTCCGCTTGTCCGAAGTGAGAGCCAATGAGGCCCGAGCGCTCAAGACAGATGCCCGTGCACTGCTCTCGATCAAATCGCGCTTTGAGACAGTCTTTAACTGCGCTGATATCTTTTCGAAAGTGGAGCGCGACTCGGAGGGCAGAGTTTCTGCGAGTGATTTGGCCGCATGCGTCTCTAACGTCAAGCCATTTCTGAAGCGAATAGCGTGGTCTCACGAAGAGCGTAGCGAGCTTGACAGCTCTCCGCTTGAACAAATCGGTGCAATTGAGGTAATGATCGAGAGCCTTACTGAGTTCGGAGATATGTTGCTCACCGACCTCATGAAGAGCCCGAAGACAATGATTGATGCGAATTCCGGCAAAGCGGCAGCAGTACTCAATACAGCAGTGGATCTCCGTGCAAGTGCCCAGAGAGCAATGAGTGCGATCGACCGATCTCGAGATCAACTGCTCATGGCCGCCGCAGCGCTCGACAACACTGAAGTTCATACGCCGCCCCCTCCCCCAGGCCCCTAGAATCCCCGCCACGGCCTAGGGGAGCCGGGGCGGGGTGCATCCACACTCGTGGATACTGAGCACTGTATAAACGGGCGTGGATGCCAATGTCAACAGGCGTGGATATGACAACTCAAGAAAAATTGATCGAAGGGCTGCGGCAGGCCTTCCCGGCTGAGTCACAGGCGGCGCTCGCCCGGCGCGCGGGCCTGAGCGTTCAGCGGTTCAACAACTACTGCACCGGCATCAGGACGATGGACGTGGACGCGGTGATTGGATGCGCTCAGGCGCTGGGATGGGACGTGCGAAAGGCCGTCGCAGACCATGAGATCGAGACGGCCCCTACCCCGCGAGTCAAAGCGCTATGGCGCAAGCTGGCGGCAACGGCGATGGTCGTAACGATCGCTACCGGAATAGCGGCATCGCCTAGTGCGGTAACGGCTTCGACGGGTTCGGCCAAGGCCGGAATGTATATTATGTAAAGAGACTGGCAGCGGCAGTGAGGTACCACGTGGTGGGTGTCGGCTTTCCTAATTGTTGTCATTTTTACCCTTAACCCTGCCAGCCATTGATTTAATTGAGGTTTTTGTTGCTCAGATGACAGCCATATCCAGGCCCATGAAGCGGCTCGCGGTGCTAGCGACGCAGACTTTGTCCGCCACGTCATTGACGACGGCTACGAAGCTGTTCGGCGCAGACAATGTCGAGGCGTTGGTAGTGCCTGAGTAGTGGTTTACAGGGCCATTTAGGGTCCGCTCTTGGTGGAGAACTACCTGTGCCTTACCCCCGATAAATCTTCCTAATCCCCTGCCCTCCGATGTACGCTTCCTGCCAGTACATCGCCATCGTAGAAGACGGCCAATAGATGCCCTCGCACTGGTCATGAGACTAGCCAGAATGGCCAGCGCGGTCATCCGACGATCGCTTGCCCAAAAAAAATACGGGGTAACGAGGGCGACCCCAAGTGGCTCAGAGCTTTGACTGGGCCGCCCAGTGCGGAGAGGAATAGGACGTCACGGTTTGCTCAAGAAGATGCAGTGCTCTTGCAGCCCGGCCCCTTCTCCGGAAAAGAAAGCCACGTAGCTTAAGCGCCTGAGCCATGGCCTCTGGCGTCACAGTAACGAGGCGGGGCTCAGGAAAACGGCGATAAGACGTAAGACCACGGTCAATAATCGTGGTATCTCGATGGGAGCTTGCTCGAAGCAGTCTTCGATAGATTACGTCCAAGCCTGACTTCGGACCTTCTAGATACTGCAAAAAAATTGCACCATCAAAGACCACGGTGCCCGTGACACCCCACCCTGCATTCGCCCGCTCCGCCTCTCTCCAAAGCTCGGGAAAGTTCTTGCTCTCTAGCCCCGGCGCGACAAGGCTCGTGGAGATCAAATACGAGTGCGGCATTGGTCGAGCTGCGTGTGGGGACAAAGGGTCTTTCGGCACGGGGAAATTAAGCATCCGCACATGCACGAACTATACGTCATCCCCGCCAGAAGCGAGGCAGGAAGATGATCAACACCGTGAAGAGCTCGAGTCTCCCCAGCAGCATCGCGAACGACAGCACCCATTTGGCTGCGCTTGGCAGCGAGGCGAACGCCCCTGCTGGCCCAATGGTCTCCCCTAATCCCGGCCCTACGTTGGACAGCGCCGTGGCCGCGCCGCTGGCGCTGGTTAGGAAGTCCAACCCTAGCCCAAGCAGAACGACCGTAATGACGGCATAGCAGACCAAAAACACTGTTAAAAATGCCACCACTGAGCCGATCACCTCGTCGGAGAGCGGCTTGCCGTCGTAGGACCGAGGAAAGACCCCATTGGGATAAAGCAGGCGTAGGAAGTGGACGCGAAGCATCACTGCCATGACCTCGAAGCGGAAGATCTTGATGCCCCCGCTCGTGGAGCCTGTGCACCCGCCAACAAACGTCAGCAAGAAAAACACTCCTACTATGGCCGCTCCCCACTGGCCATAGTCCGTTACGGCATAGCCTGTGGTGGTGACCACGGAAACCACACTGAAAGCCGCGTATCGATAAGCCTGCTCAAATCCATAGTGGCCGGATGCAGCCAACCACGTTCCAATCCCACCCACCGACACTGCCAGAAGCCCCAACAGAGATTTGACCTGGCGATCAAAGAACGCCCTACGGTCCCCAGCCAAGAACCGCACATACAAGACGAAGGGCAAGGTCCCTGACAGCATGAAGAGCGTGGCAAGCCACTGGATCCCGTTGTCTTGCCATCGACCGAACGATTGATCTGAGGTCGAATATCCGCCCGTCGCAATCGAGGTGAGCGCGTGCACGATGGCATCAAAGGGGTTCATGCCTGCCAGCCAATAGGCCACACCGGCCACAACCGTCAGACCAATGTAGGCATACCCGATCGTCGAGGCGATCTGCCGAACCCGGGGCATGGCCTTTTGCGAGCGATCTGAGGACTCGGTGCGAAACAGCTGCATGCCGCCCACGCCGAGCGCGGGTAAGATGGCAATGGCAGTCGCGATAATGCCGATGCCCCCCATCCATTGAAGCAGCCCTCGCCAAAGCAACAAGCCTGGCGGCGCGGTATCAAGACCCGTCATGACCGTGGCGCCGGTCGTTGTAATGCCGGAGATGGCTTCAAAAAGAGCGTTGGCAAGATGTCCGCGAAGCTGCGGGTGTTCCGAGAATAGAAACGGCAGCGCACTCACGGCGGAGACGGCAGCCCAGCTCAGCGGCGTCAAGGCGAAGGCCTGCCTCAATGTCAGACCCGATTTCCCCCATTTCCCACCCGAGCGCCAATAGCCCCAGCTCAGCACACTGCCACAGGCGGCTGAAACCAAAGAGGCCATCCCAAATGCTAACCAATCCCGGTTGTCGTAATAGAGATCCGCCACCATGGGCAGCAGCATGAAGGCAGCTGTTGCCAACAGCACTTGCCCAATGATCGCCCCCACCAGACGAAAGCCGTTGCGTGGTATCGACGTCTGACCTGGTGCCCAACGCATCCCGCTACCGTTCGCTTTCAAAACGACCGCCCGCCCGCTCCGCCAAGAAGCTTCTCTGCAACATCGATCTCGCCATATGCCACGACCAGCACGACCCTGTCACCGGCATTGATCCGGGTCTCGCCTGTCAGGTCAAGTGGGTGGTCTTCTCGAATGACGGCACCGACTTTAATGCCTTCTGGTAGACCGAGCGCACCGATGGTGTGCGTTAAAAGTGGCGAACTTCCGGCATCAATCGTGGCTTCAATGACTTCACCAAAGTCCTCGCGCAACGTCTGCAAACCGACAATGGCCCCTCGACGGACGTGCCGCAGCACGGTGGAGACCGTCACCGCGCTCGGACTGACGACTGCGTTGATGCCCATTCCGGGAAGAAGTGTGGCGTAGGTGCTCTTGTTGACCAATGTCACGGCTTGGCGGCAGCCCAATTTGCGCGCCAAGAGCGAGCAGAAGATGTTGGACTCGTCATCGTTGGTGACGGCAACCAGAGTTTCCTTCTGATCGACCCGAGCCTCTTCAAGCACTGACCGATCCAGCGCATCACCATGGAGCACGACAACATCGCTGCCAAGTGTTTCGGCCGCGTAGCGCGCCCGATCCCGATCCCGCTCAATGACCGTCATGCGCGCCTTTGGAAGCAAGGCCCGGATGTTTCGAACCAGGTGCATGCCCACATTGCCAGCACCTGCGATCACAAGTTCGGCAACGGGGCGCTCGCGGTGCCCGAAAAGCGCCATGGTCGCCTTGCGCCGCTCTGACCGCGCGAGTATGTAAAGTTCGTCCGCCAGCTCAGCGCGATCCTGCGGCGTGGGAATGAACGTAATACCCTTGCGGGTTATGGCGAGGACCGTGATGTGCTCAAACTTTCCGTTTGACTCGAGGTCACAGATGCGCTCACCCATCGCCGGACAATCTGGATCCGTCACGCCGATTCCGATCACTTCCAACTGTCCGCGAGCCAAGGGGAGGATCGTAAAGGCACCTGGCGTACGAAGCCGCCTGGTAATTCCCTCGGCAACCTCAGCCTCCGGGGAAATGATCACATCAATGGGCAGATGCTCAGCCGCAAACAGGCCGTTTGCATCGCGCGCGGTGTATCCAACATGGCGAAGACGGGCGATTCGGCGCTTTACTTTAAAGCGAGTAGGCGACTTGGCAGGCGACCATATTGACTTCATCCGAACGCGTCACAGCGATCAGCATGTCAGCATCCATCGCGCCAGCTTCCCGGAGCGTATCCGGGTAAGAGGCATGCCCGACGACTCCGCGAATGTCGTGGCTTTCATCCGCCCGCCTGATCAGCTCGGCATCGGTGTCAATGATCGTGATCGCCACACCTTCCGAGGCCAACTGGCGCGCGATCGTCATCCCCACCTGCCCCGCGCCGCACACAATAATCTTCATGGATAAAGGGCTGACAGGACATGTGCCAATGTCAAAAACCCAAGCTCCGAATCGGTCTGAGAAGGTCAATTTTAAAGGCCTCTGGCAGGGAGTGCCACCGTATGGCATGGACGCCAGAGCGTTGCAGCCCGCTCACCTGGTATTGACGCGCAAAGGCCTGATCGACTGGGATACTGCCCGCACAGACAACAGAGCAAGCGTCCGATGATGACAAAGTGGCGGCTGGCCCTATTCAGGATCAGCAAGAGGATGTGGTTCCGATCCACCCTCTACGGCGTGCTAGGCGTGGCTACTGCCTTGGCGGGTGCGGGTGCCAAATTCGTGCTCCCGGAGGGGCTGGCGACGCAGATTGGTGCCGATTCAGTTGGCAACATCCTTGGCATCCTTGCGGCGTCAATGCTGACGGTGACGACCTTTGCCCTATCCACCATGGTCGCTGCCTACGGCTCGGCGTCAACCAACGCTACGCCCCGCGCGTCCCGGCTCCTGATTGAAGACACGCGTGCGCAGGGCACGCTTGCCACATTTATCGGTGCGTTCTTGTTCTCCATCGTCGGGCTCATTGCGCTGAGCACCGGCATCTACGGTGACAGCGGGAGACTTGTTCTCTTTGGCGCGACCATCGCGGTCATCATCGTCATCACTGTCACGCTTCTTCGCGCCATTGAGCAGTTTTCCCGCTTTGGGCGACTTGGCGAAACGGTCGATCTTGTCGAACAAGCCACCTTGAAATCCATGAAGCAGCGCGCAGAAGAGCCCTTCCTTGGCGCTACCCCCTACGCCGGCCTCGCTCCGAGCAACACAATCGATGTCTTCGCTGCGGACGTAGGCCACGTCGAACACATCGATGTGCAGCGCCTCAACGCCGTTGCAGAACAACACGACCTCATCATCTATGTGACCTGTCAGCCCGGCACGTTTGCAACCCCAAACCGTGCGCTGCTCAGTGTCTGGGGCACCCTTCACGATGACCAGAGAACGCAATTGCTTGCAGCTTTCACCATCGGCGGCTCTCGTCGAATAGAGAACGATCCGCGTTACGGCTTGGTCGTCCTTGCTGAGATTGGTGTGCGAGCGCTGTCGCCGGCCGTCAATGATCCAGGGACGTGCATTACGGTCATCGGCACCTGTGTGCGCCTGCTGTTCAGATGGGACGCCTTGTCAACCGGATCCGAGGCCAAGGACGTTCAATATCCGTTCGTGCACATGGCTCAGCTTGATGTGGATGACCTGTTTGAAGATGTGTTCGCGCCCATATCGACTGATGCAGCAGGGTCGCTTGAAGTCAACATCAGGCTCCAGAAGGCTTTCGCCGCATTGTCTGCTGGCTGCTCATCCACGACGCGCCACGCGGCACGGCGCTATGCTGATCTGTCTCTGGAGCGCGCCTTGCAGACGCTTCGGTTCTCTCAGGATCGCGACAAGCTTCGAACCATCGCCGCCCTAGAACACAGAAGGGCGCAACAGGCTGTCGCCCCCCAGGCCGCAGCGCAACCGAACTGATGTCGATGGAGCTCAATCGAATCCACTTGGCGTTATTCAATCCTGACCGCATCTGGAACTTGGGCCAAGATTTCTACTAGGAATGACGGGCTGAGATTGGGCTGGTCGCTCCGAATGGAAACAGGAAGATCAATCTTCTTTGCGACGCTCACCAGCGAAGGGATCTCTCTATCAAGATCCAACCACCACCCCTCAGGCAATCGTATTCCATTTCCGTCGCGATCGTAAAACCGCACTCGATTGGGCACATTGCTCTCCTTCAACTTGCCGCACGCGCGATGTATCACTACTTCCGACAGTCGTCCGCCACGCCCTCCCCTCGTTTTCACGGGCATCATGGTTCTATACCGCCCCAATGCGTCCCAGTTGCCGCCTAACCATGCCGCGCGCACCATGCGGAAGATAGCCCTCGCTTGGGTGGCTCGCGCCAACGCGCTAGACTTGGACGCTTTCATTCGCAAAATGGAGGCCACGGGACACTATCGTGAAGGTATTTCCCCTGATTTTTCTGTGTGCTGCGGCAACGGCCACAGGCACAATCCACGCTCAAGCAGCGCCCGACACTCAGGTTGAACCGTTTGTCGATGTGGGTGGCGCCGTCCGGTTCAATTATGGCTGGCTGGACTACGGCCCCACAAGTCGCTTGCAACTTGAACTGCTTCGCGCAGACGTCAAAGCCGGCGCTGGTCCCTTTTTCTTATCGGCCCAGTATCGCTGGTATGACGGCTTCGATGCCGTCCATCATGCCTACGCCGGATGGAATTTCAACGACCAAACGCAGCTCAAAGCGGGCATCCAGCAGGTCCCCTTCGGACTTCTGCCTACCGTTTCCCAGAGCTTTTGGTTCGGCTCAGGCTACTACCTTGGCATTGAAGACGATTACGATCCGGGCGTGACGGTTAGCCATCGGAGTGGCGACCATCACTGGATAGCCGGCTGGTTCTCGGGCGATGAATACGGAAGCGGCTCCCGCTACGACCGATACTCCTTTGACGTGGCCCAGACCGCTGATCTGCCCTACAAGGAGCGGGAGCGCGTTCATTTCAGATACGAACACACCAGCTCCTTGCATGACAGTGAGCTGCTGCTCGGGGCTTCTGCATTCAGCGGTCAGGTTCAGAACACCACCACCCGCCGTCACTATGGCCACCAGGGTGCAGCGCTGCATGCCCAGTGGAAACGCGATGGCTGGACGACTCAGCTGCAATGGGCTCGCTACCGTTACAGCGTGCCAGGCGACAGGATTGCGATGTCAGCGTTTCTTGCCCCTTTCGAGATTGCGTCGGAAGCCGATGTCCCCAGCGCAAACGTGGCCTACTCCTTCGGTGAGAAGCGTTGGCTTGATGACATCACCTGCTACAACAACCTCAGCATGACGCGCCCGGTGGGACGCAGCCAAGGCGTGAGGGAGTCATGGCAGAACGTCACCGGATGCAGCCTGCAAAAAGGGATCATGTTGACTTACGTAGACTGGATTGCTGGCAAGAACATGTGGTTTGCAGGCGGCGACGGCATCGGAATCGATGACGGCGGCCCCTCCCGCTGGCATAGCCGACTCAACCTCAACATCGGGTTCTATTTCTAAGCGCAAGTCGCACTCCTGCTTCAACGATCATCAACCGGAGGAATTTATGCAGAGCCCAGCTCCGCCATCCACTCCTGTTCGCCAGCGCATCTTGCCGCAGGTGTTCATTCCCACTGCGGCCATCGTGCTTTTACTGTTGGCGCTATCCATCTTCGTTCCAGAAAAAGCGACGACTTGGTTCACAGCGGCCAAGAACTGGACCGCCAATGACGCGGGCTGGTTCACCATCTTATCGGTCGCAGGCTTCCTGGTGTTTGTGGTCGGTGTAGCGATCAGTGGCTACGGGCGCATCAAGCTCGGCCCAGACCACAGTCGCCCTGATTACAGCTATGCCTCCTGGTTTGCCATGCTCTTTGCCGCAGGCATGGGAATTGGCCTGATGTTCTTCGGTGTGGCTGAGCCGATCATGCACTACGCCACCCCGCCGACAGGCACGGCCGAGTCTGCCGAGGCAGCTCGCCAGGCGATGCG
>Ga0308158_10002714_pt1 | contig 16338 bp, 9 predicted proteins | sample PhyBR2_FD_201038 | JGI IMG/M metagenome (GOLD analysis project Ga0308158, IMG submission 201038) | Phyllosphere microbial communities from UC Gill Tract Community Farm, Albany, California, United States - DLSLB.R2 | ecosystem: Host-associated > Plants > Phyllosphere > Unclassified | place: USA... | reverse complement strand
GCGGGTATAGTCGCTGTTCACATGAATTCGCGACGCGCCCACGCCGATCTCATCCTGAGGACGGGCATCAAACGGTCCTGTCCAGGTAAAGGCGATAGACTGGTAGTTATCGGTCTTCGAGGTCTTGTGATCGTTCATCACTGCCTGAACACGCACGCCCAGACCGCGATTCACATCGCCATCCTGCGCGGTGAGCTGTTGCTGTAACAGCAGATAGCCACCATAGGAATGCGCCTGATCCTGATAGCCGCCGTTACGCCAGCTGCCGTAGACATCGCCATCCACCGACGAATAGTAATAACCGATGCGGTAATTACCCGGTAATTTCTCCGGCCCGAAGGTTGGTTTCCAGCCCAGTTCGACCGGCACCAGATTGCCCTCGGAATTGCTGGTATCAAGACGGAAGCCATCACCGCGATCGTAGTTAGCGCGGTTCTGATTATAGAAACCGACCTGGAAGAAGACGTCCGGGCTGATATTGAACTTAACCCGACCGCCCCACTGCGATACCGGCCAGTTAAACCAGCGGTCTCCGCGCCAGTTCCCCGCCTGCCCGCTGCCCAGCGCCAGGTTCTGGAACAGATTGCCGTCGAAGTTATCGAAGTCTTCTCCCACCGTCACGCGTCCGGCTTTCAGATCGACCACATCGTTAAACAGCCCTTTGCGTAACCAGAACTGCGTCAGACGCCAGGTCTGGCCGCGACCATACACCTCCTGCACCGAGGAGAGCATCCCGGTGCGTTGATCGGCGACCTGATCAGACAGATTCTGTCCGTTTCGACTGGTCACGGTCATCTGGAACTCGGCATCCTGCCAGTCCAGCAGCTTCTGCAAATCAAAATTGGTCCCAAACGTCCACTGATCGCTGTAGCGCATGGTGGTGTTGGTATTGGCACCGCCGCCTAAGTTAGCGGCGCTCTCCAGGGTGTAGTTAACGTCAAACTTAATGCCGTCATCCTGCAATTGCGTTCGGTAGCCGCCCCAGTCACCAAACATCCATTCGGAGTCCGGACTCAGGGCGTCAGCGGCGAGCGCCTGTGAGGAAAACATGGCCAGAATCAGGGTACCGGATGCCACACGGGCAGCGGAAAAGACAGGGGCTTTTCTGTTTTTCATCTTGCTTATTCTTATGCGTTAAGGAAAGTGACGCGCAGAGGATAGTGCTGGATAGCCTCTGTTTTTTATAAAAATGTGCGCACCATTACCCGTAACATCCGTTTATTAAAGCAAGTGTGATCGGGATCTCTGAATGGTTATTCTCTGAGCAGAGATGCGTTCTTTTAACAGGCACAACGTTAAAGGGGGCACCAGCGCCCCCTTTAATTAACGGCTTGCCTGATTCAGCTGATCAATCTGCGCCGGGGTGAGCGTCAGATGCATTGCCCCCGTCAGATCGTCGAGCTGTTCAAGCGAAGTCGCACTGACAATCGGGGCGGTGATACCGGGACGGGCAATCAGCCATGCCAGGGCCACCTGAGTCGGCGTCACCTGATGCGCTTCACTGATCACGTCCAGCGCATCCAGAATCCGCAAACCGCGTGGGTTAAGGTACTTCTCAACCACGCCCTGGCCGCGTGCGCTTTTACCGGCATCTGCTGCATCGCGGTATTTGCCACTCAGAAAACCGCTGGCAAGAGAATAGTAGTTGATAACGCCTAAGCCGTGCGCTCTGACCACCGGCTCCAGCTCAGCCTCATAAGGCTGGCGGTCATACAGATTATATTCCGGCTGCAGGGTTTCGTACCGCGCCAGCCCCTGCGACTCACTGACCTTCAACGCCTCCTGCAGCCGCGCCGCGCTGTAATTCGACGCGCCAATGGCCCGCACTTTTCCCTCGCGGATAAGGCTGTCAAAGGCGCTCAGCGTTTCCGCCAGTGGCGTATCCTGATCGTCACGGTGCGCCTGATAGAGGTCGATATAGTCGGTCTGTAACCGGCGCAGTGAATCTTCGACTGCCTGACGGATATATTGCGGTTTCAGCCCGGTCTTCTCCGGAGACAGCTCCATACCAACTTTGGTTGCCAGCACAATCTGGTCGCGTTTGCCGCTTTTCTTCAGCCACTCACCCATAATTGTCTCTGACTCCCCGCCTTTATTACCCGGTGCCCAGCGGGAATAGACGTCGGCGGTATCGATAAACCACAGCCCTCGCTCCACCAGCGCATCCAGCAGAGAGAACGAGGTGGATTGATCCACTGTCCAGCCAAACACATTGCCGCCAAACGTCAGTAACGGCACCGTAATACCACTGTCACCCAACTGCCGGGTTTGATTCTGACTCATTATCTGCTCCTTATTTGCCTCAAAAACTGCCTGTCTCTCAGCATAGCAAAGTGATTTCACGGCTTTATGACGATTGTGCTGCGATTAATGTAAGAACAGGCATAATTACCCGACCCTGACAGATATTCCTTATTTCCTTCAATTTCTGCCTGTCAGAGGCGACTACACTCTGTCGTTTGCAGGCTCCCCATTTGATGCCTGCGCCTGGGACTACGTCACTGCTGGAGAGCATCAACAATCATGAGCACCCGACATCCTGTTATGAAAAAAACCCTGATCGTGCTGGCCCTGATCGCTGTGGCCGCGGGCGGCTACTATGCCTGGCAGCGCCACGCCCAGCCGCAGAGCAGCAGCCAGACAGATTCGCCCGCGCCACGTGGCGGCAAAGGCGGAGACGGTGCTCGTCGGCTACTCGCGCCGGTGCAGGCTGCGACCGCCACCCGTCAGAGCGTGCCGCAATACCTCAGCGGGCTGGGTACGGTGACGGCCGCGAACACGGCCACGGTGCGCAGCCGGGTCAATGGCGATTTACTGGCGATCCACTTTACTGAAGGCCAGCAGGTCAACGCGGGCGATCTGCTGGCAGAAGTCGACCCACGGCCTTATCAGGTGGCGTTAACCCAGGCTCAGGGCCAGCTGGCGAAAGATCAGGCGACGCTGGCCAACGCCCGTCGCGACCTGGCGCGCTTCGGGAAGCTGGCAAAAACCTCTCTGGTGTCGCAACAGGAGCTGGATACCCAGCGCTCACTGGTCAGCGAAACGCTCGGCACCCTTAAAGCCGATGAAGGGGGTGTCGCCAGTGCGCAGCTTAATCTGACTTACAGCCGCATCACCGCGCCGATTGCGGGTCGTGTCGGCCTGAAACAGGTGGATGTCGGTAACTACGTCACCAGTGGTGACACCACCGGCATCGTGGTGATCACCCAGACGCATCCGATTGATGTGGTCTTTACCCTGGCGGAGAACAGCATCAGCGCCATTCTCACGGCGCAGAAAAGCGGCCAGTCACTGCTGGTGGAGGCCTGGGATCGCAGTAATCAGAATCTGATCGCCAGCGGCAAACTGCTGAGCCTCGATAACCAGATTGATGTCACCACCGGCACCATCAAAATTAAAGCGCGGTTTGATAATCAGGACGACACGCTGTTTCCCAATCAGTTCGTGAATGTGCGACTCAAGGTCAACACCCTGCAGGATGCGGTTGTGATCCCGCCTGCTGCGTTGCAGATGGGCAACGAGGGCCACTTTGTCTGGGTGGTGAACAGTGACAACAAGGTCAGCAAGAAAAGTGTGGTGGCTGGACTGCAGGATAGTGAGAAAGTGGTGGTCAGCGCCGGTCTGGAGGCAGGCGAACGCGTGGTGACCGATGGTCTGGATCGCCTGACCGAAGGCGCGAAAGTAGAGATAGTCGCGCCGCAGAGCAACGCACCGCGCGCCACCCGCGCCACTCTGCCGTCAAAAGGAGAGCGTGAGTAATGCAGGTCATGCCTCCCGATCACAGTGGCGGGCCGTCACGCCAGTTTATTCTGCGTCCGGTCGCCACGACGCTGTTGATGATTGCGATTTTGCTGGCCGGTGTGCTGGGCTACCGCTTTCTGCCGGTCTCGGCGCTGCCGGAAGTCGACTATCCGACCATCCAGGTGGTCACGCTCTATCCGGGTGCCAGCCCGGATGTGGTCACCTCTTCCATTACCGCCCCGCTTGAGCGTCAGTTTGGTCAGATGTCGGGTCTGAAACAGATGGCGTCGCAAAGCGCCGGCGGGGCCTCGGTGGTGACGCTGCAGTTTCAGCTGACGCTGCCGCTGGATGTGGCCGAGCAGGAGGTGCAGGCAGCCATTAACTCTGCCACTAACCTGCTGCCAGACGACCTGCCCAATCCGCCGGTCTACAGCAAAGTCAACCCTGCCGACCCGCCGATCATGACGCTGGCTGTGACTACGCGCAGCATGCCGCTGACGCAGGTTCAGGACATGGTAGAAACGCGTGTCGCTCAGAAAATTTCGCAGGTCAGTGGTGTCGGGCTGGTTACTCTTTCAGGCGGTCAGCGTCCGGCGGTGCGGGTAAAAATGAATGCACAGGCGCTGGCGGCATTAGGTCTGACCAGCGAAACGGTGCGAACCGCGATCAGCAATGCCAACGTCAATTCGGCTAAAGGCAGCCTGGATGGCCCGACCCGCTCTATCACCCTGTCAGCCAATGACCAGATGAAGTCTGCGGAAGATTATCGCCAGCTGATTATCAGCTACAAAAATGGTGCGCCGGTGCGTCTGGGTGATGTGGCGACCATCGAACAGGGTGCCGAAAACAGCTGGCTCGGTGCCTGGGCTAACCGCGATGCAGCGATTGTGCTCAACGTTCAGCGTCAGCCTGGCGCCAATATTATCGCCACGGCAGATAACATCCGCGCCATGTTGCCCGCACTGACCGCTGCTCTTCCGAAGTCGGTAGACGTTAAACTGCTTACCGATCGTACCACCAATATTCGCGCCTCAGTCAACGACACGCAGTTTGAGCTGATACTGGCAATGGCGCTGGTGGTGATGATTATCTATCTGTTCCTGCGCAACGTGCCCGCCACGCTGATCCCGGCCGTGGCAGTGCCGCTGTCGCTGATTGGCACCTTTGCGGCAATGTACTTCCTCGGCTTTTCAATTAATAACCTGACGCTGATGGCGCTGACCATTGCCACCGGCTTTGTGGTCGATGATGCCATCGTGGTGATTGAGAACATCTCGCGCTACATCGAAAAAGGGGAAAAGCCGCTGACCGCCGCGCTGAAAGGTGCCGGCGAGATCGGCTTTACCATTATCTCCCTCACCTTCTCGCTGATTGCCGTGCTGATCCCGCTGCTGTTTATGGGCGACGTGATTGGCCGCCTGTTCCGGGAATTTGCGGTCACGCTGGCAGTGGCGATTCTGATTTCCGCGGTGGTCTCACTGACTCTGACGCCGATGATGTGTGCCCGGATGCTCAGTGCGGAGTCGCTGCGCAAACAGAACCGTTTTTCGCGTGCCAGCGAAGCGATGTTTGATCGTATCGTTGCCGCCTATGGCCGGGGTCTGAAACGGGTGCTGAATCATCCCTGGCTGACGCTGTCGGTCGCACTTGGCACCCTGGTGCTGACGCTGCTGCTGTGGATGGTGATCCCCAAAGGCTTTTTCCCGCAGCAGGACAACAGCATTATTCAGGGTACGCTGCAGGCACCGCAGTCGGTCTCCTACGCCAGCATGGCGCAGCGCACCCGCGACGTTGCCTCCATCATCATGAAAGATCCGGCGGTGGAGAGCATGACCTCGTTTGTCGGCGTGGATGGCACCAATGCCTCACTGAACAGTGCGCGGCTGCAGATCAACCTCAAGCCGCTGGATCAACGCGAAGACCGCATTCCGGCCATTCAGCAGCGCCTTCAGCAGCAGGTCAGCCAGTTACCGGGCGTGCAGCTGTGGCTGCAGGCGGTGCAGGATCTCACCATTGATACCCAGGCGAGCCGTACGCCCTACCAGTTCACGCTCCAGTCGGGTTCACTGTCTTCGCTCAGTACCTGGGTTCCGGCGTTGCTGACCCGACTCAGCACCCTGCCACAGCTGCGCGATGTCAGCAGTGACTGGCAGGATCAGGGACTGGAAGCCTATGTCAACGTTGACCGCGACAGCGCCAGCCGCCTCGGCATCAGCATGGCTGACGTCGATAACGCGCTTTACAACGCGTTTGGTCAGCGGCTCATCTCCACCATCTACACCCAGGCGAATCAGTATCGTGTGGTGCTGGAGCAGGACAATAGCGCCACACCGGGGCTGGCGAGCCTGGAGGGCATTCGCCTTAACAGCAGCGAGGGCGGCAGTGTACCGCTGAGCGCCATCGCCCGCATTGAACAGCGTCACACACCGCTCGCCATTAATCATCTCGACCAGTTCCCGTCAGCGACCTTCTCCTTTAACGTGGCTGACGGCTATTCGCTGGAAGATGCGGTGAAAGCGGTGTCGCAGGCGGAAGCACAGCTTGGCATGCCTGCCGAGCTGATGACACAGTTCCAGGGCAGCACGCTGGCGTTTGAGGCGGCACTGAGCAGCACCGTCTGGCTGATTGTGGCGGCCATTGTCGCGATGTACATCGTGCTGGGTGTGCTCTATGAGAGCTTTATTCACCCAATCACCATTCTCTCAACGCTACCCACGGCGGGTGTCGGCGCACTGCTGGCGCTGATGCTCAGCGGCAATGAGCTGGATATCGTGGCGATCATCGGCATCATCCTGCTCATCGGCATCGTGAAAAAGAACGCCATTATGATGATCGACTTTGCGCTGGCGGCTGAGCGCGAACAGGGCATGAAGCCTGTTGATGCTATCTATCAGGCCTGCCTGCTGCGCTTCCGGCCGATTCTGATGACCACACTGGCCGCCCTGCTCGGCGCGCTGCCACTGATGCTCAGTTCCGGCGTCGGTGCCGAGCTACGTCATCCGCTGGGGATTGCGATGGTCGGCGGCCTGATTCTGAGCCAGGTGCTGACGCTCTTCACCACGCCGGTGATCTACCTCCTGTTTGATCGCCTGGCGCACGCTACGCGTCGTCGTTTTGGCCGCACGGAGGCCGCAGAGTGAAGTTCTTTGCCCTGTTCATCCATCGGCCCGTCGCCACCACCCTGCTGACGCTGGCCATCGCGCTGGCCGGGATACTGGGTTTTCGCCTGCTGCCGGTGGCGCCGCTGCCGCAGGTCGATTTCCCGGTGATCGTTATCTCGGCGTCCCTGCCGGGTGCCTCACCGGAGATCATGGCGTCGTCGGTAGCCACGCCGCTGGAACGCTCGCTGGGACGCATCGCAGGGGTCAGTGAAATGACCTCCACCAGTTCGCTGGGCAGCACCCGCATCATTCTGGTGTTTGATTTTGACCGCGACATCAACGGCGCGGCGCGCGATGTGCAGGCCGCGATTAATGCGGCGCAAAGCCTGCTGCCGACCGGGATGCCGTCGCGTCCGACCTATCGCAAAGTTAACCCTTCTGATGCGCCGATTATGATCATGACGCTGACTTCAGATACCTACAATCCGGGACAGCTCTATGACTACGCCTCGACCCAGCTGGCGCAGAAGCTGTCACAGATTGAGGGCGTAGGCGACGTCACCGTAGGCGGCAGTTCGCTGCCTGCGGTGCGCGTGGCGCTGAATCCCCAGGCGCTGTTTAATCAGGGCGTGTCGCTGGATGCGGTGCGCACCGCCATCTCTGACGCCAATCAGCGGCGGCCACAGGGTGCACTGGATGATTCGCAACAGCGCTGGCAGCTGCGAACCAACGACGCGCTGCAGACCGCCAGTGAATATCAGCCGCTGGTGGTGCACTACAACAATGGCGCAGCGGTCAGGCTGTCGGACGTAGCAACCGTTGAGGACTCGGTTCAGGACGTGCGCAATGCCGGGATGTCGCGCGGTAAACCTGCGGTGTTGCTGCTGATCCGCAAAACCCCTGAAGCGAATGTCATCGACACTGTAGACCGGATCCGCGCCGAAATGCCGCTGCTGCATGAGGTGATCCCCGCCGCCATCGATCTGCAGATTGCTCAGGATCGCTCGCCTACCATTCGCGCCTCGCTGCATGAAGTGGAGCAGTCGCTGATCATCGCCGTGGTACTGGTGATTCTGGTGGTGTTTGTTTTCCTGCGCTCGGGCCGTGCCACGCTGATCCCCGCCGTCGCCGTGCCGGTTTCGCTGATCGGCACCTTCGCCGCAATGTACCTGTGCGGCTTCAGCCTGAATAATCTGTCGCTGATGGCGCTGACCATTGCCACCGGCTTTGTGGTGGATGATGCGATTGTGGTGCTGGAGAACATTGCCCGCCACGTGGAAGCGGGCATGAAACCACTGGCCGCCGCGCTGAAAGGGGTGCGGGAAGTCGGCTTTACCGTGCTGTCGATGAGCCTGTCGCTGATTGCCGTGTTCCTGCCGCTGCTGATGATTGGCGGGCTGATTGGCCGCTTCTTCTCTGAATTTTCCATTACCCTGTCGGTGTCGATTCTTATCTCGCTGTTTATCTCGGTCACCCTGACGCCGGTGATGTGTGCGTATCTGCTGAAGCCGCACGCGCCACGCAGCCAGCCGCGTCAGCGCGGCGTGGGTCGGCTGCTGATGGCGATCCAGCAGGGCTATGGCCGGTCACTGAGCGTGGTGCTGAACCATGCACGCTGGGTGCTACTGCTGTTTTTCGCTACCATCGCCCTGACCGGCTGGCTGTTTGTTCATATCCCGAAAACCTTTATGCCGGAGCAGGATACCGGGCGACTCTCTGGCTTTATCTCTGCCGACCAGAGCATTTCGTTTCAGGCGATGCGCAGCAAGCTGCAGGATTTCATGGAGATTGTCGGCGCCGATCCGGCAGTAGAAAGCGTAGTGGGCTTTACCGGCGGGATGCGGACGAACAGCGGCTCCATGTTTATCTCGCTGAAACCGCTGTCGGAGCGTAAAGAGAGCGCTATCGAAATTATCGCCCGGCTGCGCACCAAACTGGCAAAAGAGCCGGGTGCCAGTCTCTATCTGAATGCGGTGCAGGATCTGCGCGCGGGCGGTCGGGAATCGAACGCCGCTTATCAATATTCCCTGCTGTCGGACGATCTCGGTGCGCTGCGGACGTGGGAGCCGAAAATCCGCGAGGCATTTTCTGCCCTGCCGCAGCTGGCCGATGTGAACTCCGATCAGCAGGATAAAGGCAGCGAGATGGCGCTGACCTACGATCGGGAAAGCATGGCGCGGCTTGGCATTGATGTCTCGCAGGCCAATGCCCTGCTGAATAACGCCTTTGGTCAGCGTCAGATCTCTACCATCTATCAGCCCCTCAACCAGTACAAAGTGGTGATGGAGATCGATCCGCGTTACACCCAGGATATCAGCGCGCTGTCACAGATGTTTGTGATAAACAGCAACGGTAAAGCGATTCCGTTGTCATGGTTCGCCCACTGGCAACCCACGAATGCCCCGCTGTCGGTGAACCACGAAGGGCTGTCGGCCGCCTCGACTATCTCGTTTAACCTGCCAGAGGGAGTGTCACTGTCGCAGGCATCAGAAGCGATTGCGCGCACGATGACCGCTATTGGTGTGCCATCCAGCGTGCGCGGCAGCTTTGCCGGTACGGCGCAGGTCTTTCAGCAGTCACAAAGCAGCCAGCTCTGGCTGATGCTGGCGGCAATTGCGGCGGTCTATATCGTGCTGGGCATCCTTTACGAGAGCTATGTGCATCCGCTGACCATTCTCTCTACCCTGCCCTCGGCGGGTGTCGGGGCGTTGCTGGCGCTGGAACTGTTTGATACGCACTTCAGTCTGATTGCGCTCATCGGTATTCTGCTGCTGATTGGTATTGTGAAAAAGAACGCCATCATGATGGTCGATTTTGCACTGGAGGCTGAGCGTAACGGCCAGCTCAGCCCGCGGGATGCGATTTTCCAGGCGTGCCTGCTGCGCTTCCGGCCGATTATGATGACCACGCTGGCGGCACTGTTTGGCGCGCTGCCGCTGGTGCTGAGCAGCGGCGACGGTGCCGAACTGCGTCAGCCACTGGGGATTACCATCGCGGGCGGCCTGGTGATGAGCCAGCTGCTGACGCTCTACACCACACCGGTGGTCTATTTAATGATGGATAAACTGCGGCGCAAAAAACGCCCGCTGACCGCCGCGCAGCAGCCGTAATGGATGCGAAGTCGGCCGGCATGGGACGTGACGCTTTTATCGGGGGGATCGATGACTACGCAGAGCACTAACGTCCGCTGGCAACTGTGGATCGTTGCTATCGGCTTCTTTATGCAGACGCTGGATACCACCATCGTGAATACCGCGATCCCATCGATGGCGCATGACCTGGGTGTCAGTCCGTTGCACATGCATTCGGTGATCGTCTATTACGTGCTGACCGTGGCGGTAATGCTGCCAGTCAGCGGCTGGCTGGCGGATCGCTTTGGCGTGCGCAATATCTTCTTCTCCGCAATTGTGCTGTTCAGCCTGGGGTCGCTGCTGTGCGCCGTTTCCGGCACGCTGGATCAACTGGTACTGTCACGGGTGGTTCAGGGGATTGGCGGGGCCATGATGGTGCCGGTAGGTCGCCTGACGGTGATGAAAATCGTGCCGCGCGAGCAGTATATGTCCGCCATGACCTTTGTGACGCTGCCCGGCCAGATCGGCCCGCTGCTGGGTCCGGCGCTGGGCGGTGTACTGGTGGAGTACGCCAGCTGGCACTGGATCTTTCTGATCAATATTCCGGTTGGCATCGCAGGCGCTATCGCCACTCTGATCCTGATGCCCAATTACCGCATGCAGACGCGTCGCTTTGATTTTGGTGGCTTTATCCTGCTGGCCGCCGGGATGGCAACCCTGACACTGGCGCTGGATGGTCAGCGCAGTAGTGGCGGCTCTCCGCTGCTGCTGGGTGCCATGATCCTCATCGGTATGTTCTCTCTGCTCTTCTACCTGATGCATGCACGCGGCAATGACACTGCACTGTTCAGCCTGAAGCTGTTTGATAATCGCGTTTACGCCATTGGCCTGCTCGGCAGTTTTACCGGCCGCATCGGCAGCGGCATGCTGCCCTTTATGACGCCTATCTTTCTCCAGCTCGGCATGGGCTACAGCCCGTTTCACGCCGGTCTGATGATGATTCCGATGGTGCTGGGGAATATGGGGATGAAGCGCATTGTGGTGCGCATCGTCAATCTCTATGGCTACCGTAACGTGCTGGTGATGTCGACCGTAGCGCTGGCGCTGGTGGTGCTGCTATTTCCGCTGGTGGCGCTGCTGGGCTGGGTCTGGCTGCTGCCGCTGGTGCTGTTTCTGCAGGGGATGGTCAATGCCATTCGCTTCTCTTCGATGAATACCCTGACGCTGAAGGACCTGCCTGATGAGCTGGCGTCCAGCGGTAACAGCCTGCTGTCGATGATTATGCAGCTGTCGATGAGTATCGGTGTCACCGTGGCCGGATTGTTGCTGGGGGCGTTTGCCCAGGAGAGCGTTGCGAGCAGCGCGGCGGAACATCAGATGTTTATTTATACCTACCTTTGCATGTCGCTGATTATCATCCTGCCCGCGCTGGTGTTCTGGCGCGTCCCGCCACAGGTGAATACCCATGTCGATCTGCGACGCCGGAGAAAAAAATGAAACTCAACCTGCGCCTGGGTATCGGGGCCAAACTGTTTATGGCGATTTTCGCCACCTGCATGCTGGTGCTGATCACCATGCACTGGGGCGTTCGCCTCAGTTTCGAGCATGGCTTTGTCGACTACATCAAGCGCGGCAACGAGCAGCGGTTAAATCTGCTCAGCGATGCGCTGGCCGATCAGTATGAACAGCACGGCAACTGGGATTTTTTGCGCCACAACGATCGGCTGGTCTTCACCATGCTGCGCTCGCTGGAGCAGAATCCGGACAGCAACAGTCAGCTGCCACCACACGGCTGGCGCACCCAGTTCTGGATCCTCGACCAGCAATATAAAGTACTGGCCGGACCAAAATCACCGGTGCCGCCCGAAGGCACCCGACGCAATATCACCACCAGCAATAATAAAGTCGTTGGCTGGGTGATCGGCTCGCCGCCGGAGCGGCTGACGCGCAGCACCGACATTAACTTCGATCAACAGCAGCGACGCACCAGCTGGATTATCGTCGGTCTGTCGACACTTCTGGCGGCGCTGGCGACCTGGCTGATGGCGCGCGGCCTGCTTGCCCCGGTCAAACGGCTGGTGGATGGCACCCATCATCTGGCGGCCGGTAATTTTGCTACCCGCGTGGAGGTCAGCAGCCGCGATGAGCTGGGCCAGCTGGCCGGTGACTTTAACCTTCTTGCCAGCTCGCTGGAGAAAAACGAAAGCATGCGGCGTGCCTTTATGGCCGACATCTCCCATGAACTGCGCACGCCGCTGGCTATCCTGCGCGGTGAACTGGAAGCGATGCAGGATGGGGTACGCAAACTGACGCCAGAAGCGATCGCATCGCTGCAGAGCGAAGTGGTGGTGCTGACCAAGCTGGTCGACGATCTGCATCAGCTGTCGCTGTCGGATGAGGGTGCCCTCGCCTACCGCAAACAGGCCACCGATCTGGTACAGCTGCTGGAAGTGACGGCCGGCAGCTTTGCCGAACGCTATCGCGCGCATGGTCTGACGCTGAAACTAAATTTGCCCGATAGCGCTCCCTTCTTTGGCGATCCCGACCGCCTGATGCAGTTATTCACCAATCTGCTGGAGAACAGCCTGCGCTACACGGACAGCGGCGGGCGGGTTGAAGTCACACTGAAGTATGAAACCCCCCACTGGCGCATCGATTTTGATGACAGCGCACCCGGCGTCGACAGGGAACATCAGGCGCAGATTTTTGAGCGATTCTTCCGCACCGAAGGCTCGCGCAATCGTGCCAGCGGCGGCTCCGGCCTGGGCCTCGCCATCTGTAAAAATATTGCAGACGCTCACGGCGGCGATATTCATGCGACGCACTCTGATTTAGGTGGACTGAAAATCGCGCTACACTTGCGCTATGTTCCCCTTGTATAGACGCTTATGAGCCAGGAAAACCACGATCCGCTGATTCTGGTGGTCGAAGATGAGCCGAAACTGGCGCAGCTGATGATCGATTATCTGCACGCCTCGAATTACCAGACCCATCACATCGCCGACGGCAATGCGGTGCTGGAGTATGTGCGCCAGACGCCGCCCGACCTGATGCTGCTGGATTTGATGCTGCCGGGTACCGATGGCTTAACACTGTGCCGCGAAATCCGCCGTCATTCCGAGCTGCCGATTATTATGGTCACCGCCCGCACCGAGGAGATCGATCGGTTGCTGGGGCTGGAGCTGGGCGCAGATGATTACATCTGTAAACCCTTCAGCCCACGTGAAGTGGTCGCACGGGTCAAAACGATTCTGCGCCGCGTAAAACGATCATCAGAAGAGCCGCAGAGCGCGTCGTTACTCCGGGTCGATGAGAGCCGCTTCTTCGCCAGCTGGCGCGAAAAGCCGCTGGACCTGACCCCGGCGGAGTTCCGCCTGCTGAAAACGTTGTCGCTGGAGCCCGGCAAAGTCTTTTCACGCGAACAGCTGCTCAACCATCTTTATGATGACTACCGGGTCGTCACGGATCGCACCATCGACAGCCATATCAAGAATCTGCGGCGCAAGCTGGAGAACCTGGACAGCGAGCAACCCTTTATCCGCGCCGTCTATGGCATGGGCTATCGCTGGGAAGCTGATGCCTGTCATTTGATCTAGTTTGATCCCGATCAATTTACTTCCTTTTTCTCACTGCCTACAATTTCGCACCCTTTGCAGGGCTTGATGGCCCTGCACCTGCCGCCTGAGGCGGCATACTGACCTGACATCAGTGAGAAAACCATGAAACCCGAACTGCTTTCCCCCGCCGGTACGCTGAAAAACATGCGTTATGCCTTTGCGTATGGTGCCGATGCCGTTTATGCCGGCCAGCCGCGCTACAGCCTGCGGGTGCGCAACAACGAATTCACCCATGAAAATCTCGCTCTGGGCATCAATGAAGCGCACGCGCTGGGTAAAAAATTCTATGTGGTGGTGAACATTGCGCCGCACAACGCCAAGCTGAAAACCTTTATTCGCGACTTAGCGCCGGTGGTGGCGATGCAGCCCGACGCGTTGATCATGTCCGATCCTGGCCTGATCATGCTGGTGCGTGATGCTTTCCCGGACATGCCGATTCATCTATCGGTGCAGGCTAATGCGGTCAACTGGGCCACGGTTAAATTCTGGCAGCAGATGGGGCTGAGTCGGGTGATTCTGTCACGCGAGCTGTCACTGGAGGAGATCGCTGAGATCCGCCAGCAGGTGCCGGAGATGGAGCTGGAAGTCTTCGTTCATGGCGCGCTCTGCATGGCCTATTCCGGTCGCTGCCTGCTGTCAGGCTATATGAACAAACGTGACCCGAATCAGGGCACCTGCACCAATGCCTGCCGCTGGGAATATAACGTGCAGGAAGGCCAGCAGGATGAGGTGGGGAATATCGTCGGTATCCACGAGCCTGTCGTGGTGCAGGATGTCACGCCTGTGCTGGGTATCGGACAGCCCACCGACAAGGTATTTCTGCTGGAAGAGAAGATGAAGCCCGGCGAGGTGATGAGCGCGTTTGAAGATGAACACGGCACCTACATCATGAACTCGCGGGATCTGCGCGCGGTTGCGCATGTTGAACGGCTCAGCGAGATGGGCGTGCATTCGCTGAAAATTGAGGGACGCACCAAGTCCTACTATTACTGCGCCCGCACTGCCCAGGTTTATCGTCGGGCGATTGACGATGCCGCTGCCGGCAAGCCGTTTGATCCATCACTCCTGTTAACGCTGGAAGGTCTGGCACATCGCGGCTATACCGAAGGCTTCCTGCGCCGCCACACGCACGACAGCTACCAGAATTATCAGCAGGGGTTTTCAGTTTCCGATCGCCAGCAGTTTGTCGGCGAATTCACCGGCGAGCGCCGGGGCGAATGGGCTGAAGTCGCGGTGAAGAATAAGTTTATGCTGCACGACAGCGTGGAGATCATGACGCCTGACGGAAACCTGCATTGCCAGCTGGATGCGCTGCACAATGCCCGCAGTGAACCCACTGAAGTGGCGCCAGGCGATGGCCATCTCGTCTGGCTGCGGGTACCGGAAGAGGTTGAGCTGCGCTTTGCGCTGCTGCTGCGCAACTTCGATCACGGCGAAGATACTCGTGATCCACATAATCGTTTACTAACGGAAACATTTTGAGGAAATCAGAACAGGATCACAGACCCCTGTGCAGGGCTGCTTTATAGTCCCGCCTGCTGCTAATGAGTAACAACAAACGGCAGATTTACCTGGAACCACCTCATTTACCCGCCCGGCTCCCCCGTGCGGGTTTTCTTTTTTCTCTCTTTCGCCAATTATTTACTGCTGGCAGCTATGTTATAAATTCCCCTTCTTACTCTGTAGATCTCCAAGGAACGCAAAATGGATAATAAACCGCTAACGCTACTCATTCTGAATGGGAAAGGCGCGGGCAATGATGATCTGCGCGAAGCCATTACTGCCCTTCGTGAAGAAGGCTTCGATATTGCGGTGCGTGTCACTTTTGAAAAAGGTGATGGCGACAGGTACGTCAAAGAGGCGATTGCGCTGCAGGCGGAGACGGTGGTCGCAGGTGGTGGCGATGGCACCATCAACGAAATCGCGACGGCGCTGGCGGCATCGAATGCCGATCATCGCCCGGTGCTGGGCATCCTGCCGCTGGGAACGGCCAATGATTTTGCCACCAGCGTGGGCATCCCGGAAGAGATGGAACCGGCATTGCGCCTGGCGATCCAGGGCAAAGCCAGCACCATCGACCTGGCCAGAGTGAACCAGGATCACTACTTCATTAACATGGCGACGGGTGGATTTGGCACCCGTATCACCACGGAAACCCCGGAAAAGCTAAAGTCGGCACTGGGCGGTGTTTCCTATTTTATTCACGGCCTGATGCGCATGGATACGCTGAAACCTGACACCTGCGAGATCAGCGGTCCCGATTTCAACTGGCAGGGTGATGCGCTGGTCATTGGCATTGGTAATGGACGTCAGGCGGGCGGTGGTCAGCGACTCTGCCCTTCGGCCCTGATTAACGATGGCCGGCTGGACGTCAGCATTGTCACCGCACAGGAGCTGCTGCCGACCCTGTTGCACTCACTGACGGGCGACGATGACAATCCGGGCATCGTCACCGCACAGCTTGAGTCACTGACCATCCGTTCTCCGCATGAAATGACCTTTAACCTTGATGGCGAGCCGCTTTCAGGACGGGAATTCGTGATTGAGGTGATGGCGGGCGCATTAAGCTGTCGCCTGCCACCACAGTGTGAACTCCTTTCCTGAGGCTGATTCAGGGGGCGAAAGCCCCTTTTAATGCCGGTCTGAATCTCTGTTTGTAAAAAACGCCTCTTTCATTCCCCTGTTTGCCGCGCCTGGGTACCCCTGAAAACACTCTGTGACTGGGTTCACAACTCTGTCAGACCAACTTGTATGGTAGTATTAAAGTGCGTACTTTTTCATCATTGAACGCTGACTGAAAGGCACCAG
>Ga0308158_10002713_pt1 | contig 16344 bp, 9 predicted proteins | sample PhyBR2_FD_201038 | JGI IMG/M metagenome (GOLD analysis project Ga0308158, IMG submission 201038) | Phyllosphere microbial communities from UC Gill Tract Community Farm, Albany, California, United States - DLSLB.R2 | ecosystem: Host-associated > Plants > Phyllosphere > Unclassified | place: USA... | reverse complement strand
GGAACAAGCAGTGCTGGAAAACGAAAAGTATGAACTAGCCATGCTTCTCCAAAAGCTTATGGAACACGGAGTGATGCCCTCGTGGGCAACGGATCAACTGCGGGCGTGGCGCGCGAACTTTTCCTGATACAAGGTCCTTGGGGTGTCTCAAGTGGTGTCTGGGTGGTAATTCATGGATAATGAGATAACAGACCCGGTTAGGTTCGAATTGCCTTCGCCTGAAATCTATGGATTTTGGGAACATAAGGCGGGCTTGAAGCGTTGATAACAATGTGCCAGCCCTGCGGCGTTTAGTCAGTGATTAAACGTCATCGGACTTGACAGGGTCATAGTGGTGTTACCGGCAGGTGCATCCGGAACGCATCGTTAGAAAGGTTATTCGTGTCATCTTCTGAGACGAACGCTAATCGTCAAGCAACTGAAGCCGAGGTCAACGAGGCTGAAGCATCGGCAGAAACTCCTGCGGCGAAGAAGCGTGCTACCAAGGCCAAGCCTCGGACCAAAAAGGTAGCTGCAGACAATGCAGCACAGGACGAATCAACCGCAGCGGTGGCAGAAGGCGACGAGGAAGCCGAGGCTGGAGCCGATTCCAAGCCTGAAGACGATTCCAAGGGCTTCACGCTTTCCACCGGAGATGACGATGCCCCGCAGCAGCAGGTCATGGTTGCCGGCGCAACCGCTGACCCCGTCAAGGACTACCTGAAGCAGATCGGTAAAGTCGCCCTGCTGAATGCAGAGCAGGAAGTCGACTTGGCGCTGCGCATCGAAGCTGGCCTGTTTGCAGCAGACAAGCTGGAAAAAGACGACGGCTCTATGGATCAGCGTTTGCGCTGGGACTACGAGCAGATCATTCACGACGGCAAGATCGCCAAGAACCACTTGCTCGAAGCCAATCTCCGCTTGGTCGTATCGCTGGCAAAGCGCTACACCGGCCGCGGCATGCTCTTCTTGGACCTGATCCAGGAAGGCAACCTGGGCCTGATCCGCGCGGTTGAAAAATTCGACTACACCAAGGGCTTCAAGTTCTCGACGTACGCAACTTGGTGGATCCGCCAGGCAATTACCCGTGCAATGGCTGACCAGGCTCGCACCATCCGTATTCCGGTTCACATGGTGGAAGTCATCAACAAGCTGGCTCGCGTACAGCGCCAGATGTTGCAGGATCTTGGTCGTGAACCAACCCCTGAAGAGCTGGCCAAGGAACTGGACATGACCCCTGAAAAGGTTGTTGAAGTTCAGAAGTACGGTCGCGAGCCTATTTCCCTGCACACTCCACTGGGTGAAGATGGCGATTCCGAATTCGGCGACCTCATTGAAGACTCCGAAGCTGTCGTTCCCGCTGACGCAGTCTCGTTCACGCTGTTGCAGGAGCAGCTTCACTCCGTTCTGGACACGCTCTCAGAGCGTGAAGCGGGCGTTGTTGCAATGCGCTTCGGCTTGACCGATGGCCAGCCTAAGACTTTAGACGAAATTGGCAAGGTCTATGGCGTTACGCGTGAGCGTATCCGCCAGATCGAATCCAAGACCATGTCCAAGCTTCGCCATCCGTCGCGCTCCCAGGTGCTGCGCGACTACCTCGACTAAGCCAACATGATCATATGGCCAGCGGAACAGACTGTTCCGCTGGCCATATTTTTGTTCGCCGTTTAAAAAGAACTGGTGGCTCAACGCTTGTTGGGCCACCAGTATGCAATTAGTCTCGAACGGAATCAGTCGTTGGCTTCGACCTTCGGCTTTTCGTAGAGTCGCGAAGATTCGTCCTGCCAAACTGAGGACTGCGGGCGCAGCTTTGGTTCCACATCGCGGGCGTGGTGAGCGCAAAACAGCAGTTCACCGCCGGTTGAAGCCAGCACGGCTCGCACATAGGCCTGTGCGCCGCAACGGTCGCACCGGTCGAGTGCGTTCAATTCACGACTAGCGGTCGTAGTAGTCATTGCCAGCCTCCTAAAGTTGATGGTTACTCAATAGAACCAGTTCGAGCCCTGACTTTATCCCGAAAACCGGTGTCTTTCGCTCACCGCGTAGTAGATGTGGATAAGGTCATAGCTATCGAAAGCACGCGAAGACAGCTGATATTCGAACACATTAACGATTAGAATAGGACTCACGACGTCCTTTCTTATGTAGGTAGGAGACAAAGGCCCAGTGGCTTCATCCGACAATTACAACGCTCGACACCTTTCAGTCCTTGAAGGATTGGAAGCGGTCCGCAAACGTCCCGGCATGTACATCGGATCCACGGACTCGCGAGGCTTGATGCATTGCCTCTGGGAAATCATCGATAACTCGGTTGACGAAGCATTGGGCGGTTTCGGCCAGGCGATTGGCGTAGTCCTGCATGCCGATGGCTCCGTTGAAGTCCGCGATGATGGCCGCGGTATCCCCGTGGATATCGAACCTAAAACTGGACTGAGCGGCCTGGAAGTCGTATTCACCAAGCTTCACGCTGGTGGAAAATTTGGTGGGGGATCGTATAGCGCCTCCGGAGGCCTTCACGGTGTCGGCGCTTCGGTCGTTAACGCACTTTCTGCACGTCTAGATGTGGAAGTGGACCGCGGTGGTAAAACGTACGGCATGCAGTTCCGTCGTGGCGAGCCAGGAAAATTTGCCGACAAGGGGCGGAAGAAGGCTGAGGCAGAATTCACTCCCTACGAGGCGGCAACGTCCCCAGAAGTCATTGGTAAAGCCAAGCGCGGAGTAACCGGTACACGCATTCGGTACTGGGCGGATAATCATATCTTCACCCCCGATGCGAAGTTCTCGTACAAGGATTTGCAAGACCGGGCGCGACAGACCTCGTTCTTGGTTCCCGGCCTGCGCATCACGCTTCGTGACGAACGGGGCCTACCGGATACACCCGGTGCTGATGGGCCGCATGAAGAGATTTTCCAGCACGACGGCGGCATCAGCGAGTTTGCGGAATATCTCAGCAGCGACTCGCCAGTAACTGATATTTGGCGTTTTCAGGGAAGCGGCTCTTTCCATGAGAAGGTTCCTGTCATTGACGACAAGGGTCGCAGTCACATCGAGGACGTACAGCGCGTGTGCGAGGTCGACGTCGCGCTACGGTGGGGGATCGGCTATGACACTTCGCTGCGCAGTTTTGTCAACATTATCGCCACCCCCAAGGGCGGTACGCATAGCGCCGGATTCGAGCAGGCGCTGCTCAAGTCCTTCCGCAAAAACGTCGAGGCAAATGCCCGAAAGCTCAAGTTCGGGCAGAAAGACAAGCTAGAAAAGGACGATGTTCTAGCCGGGTTGACTGCAGTTCTTACGGTTCGCCTCGCTGAGCCGCAGTTCGAGGGGCAGACGAAAGAAATTCTGGGCACCCCGCAGGTACGCCAGATCGTCTCCAAAGTAGTTGAGAAGGCGCTTAACGACCGGCTGGGCTCCAGCAAGCGTGCGGAAAAGGCTGAGGCATCCACTTTGTTGGAAAAGGTGGTTAACGAGATGAAATCTCGTGTCTCCGCCCGGATGCACAAGGAAACTCAGCGACGGAAAACCGCTTTGGAATCCTCAACGCTTCCCACAAAATTGTTGGACTGCCGAAGCAAGGAAGTCGGCAAGTCTGAACTGTTCATCGTCGAAGGCGACAGCGCCCTGGGCACGGCACGCCTAGCTCGTTCCAGCGAGTACCAGGCGTTGTTGCCCATCCGAGGCAAGATCCTGAACGTCCAGAAGGCCTCCATCTCGGATATGCTCTCCAACGCGGAATGTGCTGCGATGATTCAGGTCATTGGTGCCGGCTCGGGCCGGAGCTTCGATATCGAGCAAGCCCGGTACGGAAAAATTATTCTCATGACCGATGCCGACGTGGACGGTGCACATATCCGCACGTTGTTGCTCACGCTCTTCTACCGCTACATGCGACCAATGATTGAGCACGGTCGTGTCTATGCTGCTGTGCCGCCTTTGCATCGCATCGAAGTGATCAATCCCGGATCGAAACAAAATGAAGTGGTGTACACCTATTCAGAAGCAGAGATGAACAAGCTGCTTGCTCAGTTGGAGAAGGACGGCAAGCGATACAAGGAGCCGATTCAGCGCTACAAGGGCCTTGGCGAAATGGATGCCGATCAGCTGGCAGAGACCACCATGGACCAGCGTCATCGAATGCTGCGCCGAGTGGGGATCGAACACGCCCAGGCTGCTGAAGAAGTCTTCGATTTGCTTATGGGATCTGATGTCGCACCGCGCAAGAAATTTATTATTGACGGTGCGGACGATCTGGAACGCGAACGAATCGATGTCTAGGCATTAAAAGGCGAAGTCGTTGGCTTGGGCAATTCCGCTCAAGCCAGCGGCTTCATGCATTAACGCGAAAACGACAAGACCGCTTCATTACGCAAGCAGCCTCGGCGCCACGAGCAGGACGGTCGGGCAGACCAGCAAGAGAATCGTGCAGGCTAATACGAGATAGCGTGAGGCCCATCCTAGCGGAGCAACTGGCGTCAGCAGGCGTTGCAAGCGTCGTGACGAAACTTCACCGCCGGGCATCCCCACCATTTCTGCGTTCGATGCGTTTCGCTGGCCGGATACTCCATCAGCGTCTGCTGCGGCGGTGGCTACCGCAATGATGGCCTTCAGGAGGGTTTGGCGGTTTACCTTTTCCAGGGCTTTATCGTCGGCAAGCATTTCAATTAGCTGGCGCACAGCCTCCAGCGAGAGCTTAGACGTTGGCAGCCAAGGCAGGGCTTCGTTCCACGCTGTGAAAGCCAGAATTAGCAAGTCATGCCGCTGATCCAGATGCGAGCGCTCGTGCGAGATGACTGCTTGTTGTTCTTCGGCAGTGAGTTGTGTGATCAGTCCACGCGAGAGGACAGTCACGGATTGCGAGATGCCCGGAACACAGTAGGCTACTGGCATATCGTGATCAATGACCAGAGTATTGGGGCGAGTTTCCGAAGGGTTGCTGAGCAATCGCAGGAGGTGCCGGTGTTTAGCCCGCTGCCTGGAAGTTCTCCAGGCAGCGCGAATCAGGGTCAACACCAAATGAAACCCGAATAGAAGCGCCGTGCTCAGCGCAAAAAGATGGACGACACCGGGGTAGCGTACGGTCGGATCGCCTGTGAGAAGCCGCCAGCTACCGTGTATAGCCGAGATGAGATCATCGCCCAATGGCGTCAGTCCCCAGACCAGCATCGATCCGATCATGGACAGGCCACCGCCCAAAGCGATGGCTTGCCATAGGAGTACGGCCTGGACTGGCGCGCGAGTGGTCCATTTAGCCTTTGATAAGGCCAACGGCGTCGGCCAGGCTAATGCGATGGCCAACGCCGCTAGGAAGTATGAGGTGAGAAGCACTCAGTCCCCGAAATGTGAATAAATTATGCGGACTTTACTGAGTCCAAGATAGCACGCAATGAAGCTGCTTCATCTGCGGAGATTCCACCGATGAATCGGGCAAGAACTGCTTCGCGATCCTGGGCTGTGCCCAATGCTTCGTTAAGAAGGCCAACGGTGTGGTCTTCTCGAGAGGATGAAGCAGCGTAGCGGTGTGGGCGGCTAGAGCGCTCGCGCTCAACCAAGCCCTTCTTTTCAAGGCGCGCAAGCACAGTGAGCACCGTTGTAACTGCGAGTTCTTTCGCGTCGGTGCCAAGTGCCGCGAGCTCATCGCGAAGGTCGTTCGCGGTGAGCGGTTCTGTGGAATCCCACAGCAAATCCATGACGGAACGTTCTAGATCGCCAAGGCTGGCCACTAGGTCTTACCTCACTTGCATTAGTACTTTCGCCGCATGCCCCGGGACTAGTCCTAGGCACACTGCTTGAAACACCTATTGTAGCGATTTTTGTTCGAGATTTCTACGACACGTAAAAGAGTGGCAGATTCAGCTTTCTGCTTGCCGTCGCCGGGCCAATGGCCGGCTTCTACCTGCAGTGCGAATGGATGCCGAACCCGTAAGGGCCCTTCGGATTGGTGCTTGCTTTCTTCGGGTGGGACCGGGTCTTCGCGATGTGGCTGGGATCAACGTCCCGCGACTTCTACAAGCTGTCGAAATGGTCTATGGTGATACTTGAAGGCATTTCTACGGAACGTAGAAAAGTCTTGGAAGATCCCAACACGCAATAAATTGAGGATTCAATGGATGCACTAGAAATTGCCCGCTGGCAGTTTGGCATAACCACGGTTTACCACTTCCTGATGGTTCCGCTGACCATCGGGCTGGGACTAACGGTCGCCGTCTTGCAAACTATGTGGCATCGCACCGGTAACGAACACTGGCTGCGGATGACAAAATTCTGGGGCAAGTTGTTTCTGATCAACTTCATCATGGGCGTGGCCACCGGCATCGTGCAGGAATTCCAGTTCGGGATGGCTTGGAGCGAATACAGCCGCTATGTCGGCGACGTATTCGGTGCGCCACTGGCCATGGAGGCGCTCCTCGCATTCTTCGTAGAATCCACCTTCCTCGGGCTCTGGATTTTTGGCTGGAAAAAATTGCCGAAGCGCCTGCATCTGGCAACTATCTGGTGCGCGTCGCTGGCTACCATGGTCTCGGCGTATTTCATTCTCGTCGCGAATTCGTGGATGCAACATCCGGTCGGCACCCAGATTATCGATGGTCGCGCCGTAATGACCGATGCCTGGGCAGTATTCACCAACAACACAGCGCTGGTCACCTTCCCGCACACACTTTTCGGGGCGTTCGCCGTCGCAGGCGGATTCTTGCTTGGGATCTCCTGGTTCCACCTTTACCGTCGTCGCAAAGCTGGAATCGACACAGTTGATGCAAACGGCCGAGTGATCATTGGCGAGGATCTGAGCCTGGGGAAGAACCGCGACAAGACCGACTACCAAGTATGGATCAAATCCTTGCGGATCGGTGCAAGCGTTGCCGTGGTCGCATTCCTCGGCGTCGCGTTGACCGGGCACGAACAGGCCAAGCTCATGTTCGAGCAGCAACCGATGAAAATGGCCTCTGCCGAAGCTGCATGCCACGACGGGACGGGTTTCTCGGTCCTGTCACTGGGCGATATCACTGCTCATGGCTCAACCGACTGCGACGATGTCGTGGCAGTATTTGAAATCCCTGGAATTCTTTCCTTCCTTGCCAACGGAGATTTCACCACCGAAATTAAAGGCGTCAACTCACTGATTCCGGAATACCAGGAAAAATACGGAAAATACTACCCCGAGGATGAATCCTTCGGCCAGTATGCAGGGCAAGAAATCGACTACCTGCCAGTCATGGAAGTTACCTACTGGGGTTTCCGCTTGATGATCACCTTCGGCGGGCTCTCCGCAGTTGCTGCCGCTATCGCGTTATGGATCACGCGCAAGGGAACCGTTCCAGATAATAAATGGATCTCCCGACTCGCAGTATTGGGAATTGCGGCTCCCTTCGGAGCCAATGCCACCGGGTGGATCTTCACCGAAATGGGCCGTCAGCCATTCACCGTGGCGCCCAACCCTCAAATGGGAGGGGTTGACCAGGTCTTCATGTACACGGCGGCCTCTGTCTCGCCCACGGTAAGCGCTGGAGAACTTTTGTTCTCGCTGATCTCCCTGACTGCGATCTACGCCGTACTGCTCGTTGTGGAACTGGTGCTTTTGACCCGTTATATTCGCGGCGGAGTAGCTTCTGCCATGCCGGAACTCGAATCAGCAGAAAAGCACGATGATACCGGCGCAAAACCACACGATGGCAATGACGACGATGACGTATTGGCATTCGCCTACTAGCCTCACGGACGAAGGAGAAAACCATGGAATGGCTACCAACACTCTGGTTCATTGTCATTGCGATACTTTGGTGTGGCTACCTCTTTCTTGAGGGCTTCGACCTCGGCGTAGGCATGCTTATCGGCCTCGGTAAGAGCACCGAAAAACGAAAGCGTTTGCTGCTCAACACCATCGGCCCGGTATGGGACGGCAACGAAGTATGGCTGCTTACTGCCGGTGGTGCCACCTTCGCCGCCTTCCCGCATTGGTACGCTTCGCTCTTCTCTGCGCTCTATATTCCGCTCACCATAGTGCTGATCGCCTTGATCTTCCGTGCGGTTGCCATCGAATATCGAGGCAAGGCAATCACTGCGCTGACCCGCAAGGCATGGGATCTCGCATTGGGCCTGGGCTCCCTAATTGCAGCATTTGGCGTCGGCGCTATGCTCGCGTCCACCACGTTGGGCCTGCCGCTGAACGAAAATGGGGACCGCATCGGTGGCGCTTTCGCTTGGCTCACGTGGCATGCGGTGCTCGGTGGAGTCGCGGCGGTGGCGTTCTGCTGGATTCATGCACTGGCCTTCCTGCGGTTGAAAACCGATGGACCAGTACGGGAGGAAGCCGGAAAGCTTGTGGGACGCTGGCTGCCGGTAGCTGCAATTCCAATGCTGCTTTGGGCTGTCTGGGTGCTCGCCAACAACAATTCAACACTCGCCTGGGTATGCCTAGCGCTGTCAGTTGTGGCGCTGATCGCCGCAGGTGTCATGGGCCGGTCTGGAAAAGAAGGAAAGTCCTTCATCGCGCTCGGAGTCATGCTCCTGGCAGCAGTTGCAGCGATATTTATCGCGGCCTATCCTGTGGTACTGCCTTCAACGCTGGACTCGGCGTTTGATCTAACCGTTGACAACGCATCCAGCACTCCCTACACGCTCAAGCTGATGAGCATCGTGGCTGCTTTTGGCGTGCCACTGGTTTTGGCCTATCAGGCGTGGAGCTACTGGGTATTCCGCAAACGGCTGCGTGAGGAACATATTCCTGAAACCCACCACGTGACTTCAATCGTTAAATAATTGAACCGGACCTGAAAGTCGAGCTATGCCAGCCCCAAGATTCCTTCCAAAAGAACTGATTTCACCACGCCAATTCGCCGTGTTGACGTGTTTTTCAGTCTTCAAGGTCTTGGGGCTGGTGCTTGTCGCCTACTCGTTGGGAACGTGGATTGCGACCATGGCCTCCGGTGCAAAGAGCGATCCCCAACTTTTGCTCGTTGCAGGCGCTGGCGCCATACTGCGCGCACTCGCCGCGTGGGGATTAAACGCGGGCGCGAGGCGTATGGGGATGGGAGCCAAGGAACAAATGCGGATGCAGCTGCTAAGCTCCGAGTCCTCGCACCCTGTGATTGTTCCGGCAACGCAAAACTCAATCCCTGTGGTAGCCACACTGGCCAGCCATGGAATTGAGAAGCTGGACGATTACTTCACAAAGTTCATTCCAGCTCTCATTGGCGCCGCTGCTGTTCCCCTTTTGCTCGGCATCTACATTCTGCGACTCGACTGGATCAGCGCGGTGATCCTGCTACTGACGGTTCCCTTGATTCCGGTGTTCATGGCGCTCATTGGAATGCATACGCAAGACACGCTCAAAGAATCACAATCATCCCTCGATAGGTTGGCGAGCCAGCTCTATGAACTAGCCCAAGGACTACCTGCGCTCCTAGGCCTGGGACGGGCACGTCAACAAGGCAACGCCATCGCGCAGGTCGGCGAGAAGTACCGTATTGCCACCATGGCCAACCTCAGGACCGTGTTCATGTCCAGCTTCTGGCTGGAACTTATTTCAACGCTCTCGGTAGCAGTGCTAGCGGTATTCATTGGCGTGAGACTCGTCAACGGCTCGATGGAACTGTCCGCAGGATTGACCATCCTGATTCTGGTGCCGGAGCTCTTCTCGGCCCTTCGTGAAGTCGGGTCTGCCTATCACGCAGCCGACGACGGACTGGCAGCCTATCAGCGGTACCAGAACATGACTGCAGCTGCTCCAAGCACTGCCGCTATCGGTGCCTCGCCAGCGCGGGCATCCAAGGTTCTGGAAATTGAGAATCTCAGTGTGCGATACGAAGGCAACGAACCAATATGCAAAAACCTGAACCTCAGCCTGGGCGCGGGGGAGCGGAAGATCATCGCTACGTCGAGCGGTACGGGAAAGACAACTCTGATCACGCTGATCGCGGAAGCAAGCTGCAGCGACAATGCTTTTGATCCAGAACTCGTTCAAGGCACCATTCGAACTTCGGGTTCCATAGCTTTGATCAACCAGCATCCGCGTTTTGATGCGGAGACCGGGGAAGAGCAACTAGCTCAAGACATTCACGCACCTAGGCCCGGACTTGTCAGTGAGCTGGCAGAACGCCTGTCGATGGATCACATGCTTGGACGCAAAATCGCCGAATACTCGCCCGGCGAACTACGCCGATTAGAAGTACTGCGGGCCGTGGCACGCCTGCACAGCGACCCCCAATGCACCTTGCTCCTGGCTGATGAGCCGACGGCTCACCTTGATGACGATAACGCGTCGGTGGTACGCCAATTGCTCAGCGAAATCCCTGCACGCTGCGCAGTTCTCATTGCAAGCCATGATCCATTGATCGACAACTCGCAGGGACGTGGAGCCAGTATCACGCCGAAACCAGCATGGCCGGGCCAGGAATCCGAGCATCGGGCTAGCGGCATTCAAGATGCAGTGCCCTCCACGGCATTGGATCAGAGCCGACAGCGGTTTAACCCTCGTCGAGAACTGCTCAGAGGCTACAGGAGCGCGCCCAAAGCCGTGGCGTGGGGAACGATCAGTGTCTTATGTGCCGTCGCCTTGGCGGCATTGAGCGGATGGCTGATCGTTGAAGCCAGCTATCAGCCACCGATCCTCCACTTGAGCGTCGCTTTTGTCATGGTCCGCGCCCTGGGAATCGGCAGAGCAGCTTTCCGCTACTTGGAACAGCTGGCCATTCACGATGCGGTCCTCGAATACGCCGGGAAGCTTCGCGAAAAAATTTGGAACGCCATGGTGGCCGACCCGGCCCGCTGGGGACTTTTTAGCCGGTCGTCTGTCGTATTGCGTTTCTTCCTGGCCGAAGTGGATGAACTGCGTGATCAGCTTGCGCGAGTGGTTTTCCCGCCACTCTCAGCCATTACCCTCTGGGGCGTTGCAACCGTAGCCTTGTTCCTCATCCAGCCGGAATTCGGATGGACAGCGGTCATCGCTGGCATTCTCCTGGCTTTCCCCGTTAGATGGCTGGTCCAGAGAATTGAGGGACAGCATCTGGTACGCCAAATGACCCATCGAATGGCCATGAACCAATCCATTCTGGGAATCTTGCGGCACAAATCAGCATTGCGGATTAACGGTTCACTCAACGCGGCTCTCGCTTCAGTCAATAGCGCCGAACAGGAAAATACCAAGGACGCGCAACGCCACGCGCTTGGCCAGGGGAGTGCTCCCGCGCTCGCCGTATTGCTCAGCGTGCTGATGGCGATCGTGGTGGCCGCGGTTTCCCAAAGCTCGGCATCGTTGACTGCGTTGGCCGTGCTGCTCAGCCTGGCCTTGGGTGATAGCGCCACCAGCGCCCTGCTGGCGGTCCAGCAAGGGCAAGCCTTGAAACAATTGGCTGGGCTTCTGGGGCAACACGGGCTATCCAACCAGGATCAGCAAGGCCGCGAAAACGATCACGCTGCCAGTTTCACCCCGGAGGTTGCAGGATTCGAGCTGGACGAAGTCAGCCTGGGGTACGGCCATGGACCAAATGTGGTCGACAAGCTGACCGCGACCATTCCGCAACGCCGATGGACGGCAATCGTTGGTCCTTCCGGTTCCGGGAAGTCCACTCTTATGACCGCATTGCTTGGGGCCTTGCCGGTGCGCGCCGGCACCTTGAGCCTCATTGACGAACACGGCATGCGCAGTCCGATTCACGGGGCCAAGCTGAACTCCGTGGCCTGGTGCCCGCAGGAAGCCCACCTGTTTGATTCCTCGATACGCCGCAACCTGATGCTCGGCGTAGCCGAAGGGGAGCAACGCGAGGATGCGCAACTTGTCGAGGTGCTACAGCACGTAGGATTGCACTCCTGGTATCAGCAGCAAGCCGAGGGGCTGGAAACAAGGATTGGTTCTGGCGGACATCATCTTTCAGGCGGCCAGCGCTGCAAGATGGCCGTTGCCCGTGCCCTGCTTGGCGGACATCAAGTGGTTCTGCTCGATGAGCCCACAGCGCACTTGGGAGCAGACGAGGCCGCTGAACTGATGGATACGCTGCGCCGTGCTCTGCAAGATCGCACGGTCGTGCTCATTACCCACGATGAGCGATTGGCCGAACAGTGCCATGAACGCATCCAGCTGGAAGCCAAGGTTGCTGCTTGATCCAACTAGAAAGGTGCTGCAACAGATCGCGAATCTGTTGCAGCACCTTTTCGGTGTCGAACCCAGCTGCCTAGAGAATTACTCCGCCGTCGTCAAAGGGCAAGGTATCTTCGCCCGGGTTGAACGCCGGGGCTGCCTTCGGATGCTCGTCTTGAACTGCGTTGCCCACTGGTGCGTCGGCAGGTGAGTCCGGTGCCTGGGCAGCGGATGATTCGGCAGCGCTCAAAGAACCGCCAAGGATGTTGACGGTCTGCGCAAGCGGTGCCCCGGATCCATCACGCTTTCCGAACTCTGTCGGCAAGGCCCGAACCACACCGGCACTTGAACTAGCTCGCGCTGGTCCCTGCCCGGCAAAGGCAAGCTGCAGGTGGTCTTCACCCTTGATGAAACGGTGGGCGCGAACACCGGCCGTGGCACGCCCCTTGGCGGGGAATTCGGCAAACTCGGTGAGCTTCACCGACTGGCCAGAAGTTCCAGGCAAGGTTTGCGAACCCGCTGCAATGGTCGCCACTACGGCATTCTGTGCCGACGAGGGGACGACACCAAAGAAAATGACGTGGTCATCGGCGCTGAGCTTGATTCCGGCCATGCCGCGACCGGTGCGCCCCTGCGGGCGCACAGCAGAGGCAGGGAATCGCAGCAGTTGCGCACCGCGGGTGAGGAAGACCAATTCGTCGTCTTCTCCAGCCACCGCAGCGGCAACCACCGCATCGTCGTCCTTGAGCGTAATGGCCTCGAACTCGTCACGGTTCAACGGGTACTCCGGGGTCACTCGCTTCACGACGCCCTGACGGGTACCGATGGCCAGGACCTCATTTAATGGAACGAGCGCGATGACCGTTTCATTCTTGGGAAGTTTCAGGAACTCGGCCACCGGAACACCCTGCGCCAGCTGCGGGAACCCGTGGGACTCAGGCAGCACGGGCACGTCAATCAGGGAAATGCGCATGATCCTGCCGGTGCTGGTTAATGCGCCGATTTCGCCACGGGCACTGGAGGCCACCTGGGAGATCAGCACATCGTGCTTAATCCGGGCTGAGGCGAAGTCCAGCTGGGCGCGATCGTGGGTGCGAGCGATCTGGCCGGTGGCTGAGAGCAGCGCCCAGCACGCGCTATCGGAAATCTCCATAGTCAGCTTCGCCTGCTTGCCGCTGCCGACCGCTTCCGGCAAGGCGGTGCCCTTGAGCGGAGCGAGCTGCGCGGACTTGAGGAGTTTTGTCCGACGAGGCGTGCCGAAGGTCTCCGCCATGGCTTCCAACTCCTCGGAGACCACGGAACGCAGCAATTGGTCGGATTCCAGGATGGCTCGCAGCTTCTCGATTTCCTCGCGCAGCTGCTCTGCTTCGGTTTCCAGCTCAAGCTTGGAATACTTGGTCAGCTGGCGCAGGCGCAGTTCCAGAATATGGTTTGCCTGTGGCTCGCTGAGGTCAAAGACCGTCATCAGCCTCTGGCGTGCTTCATTGGTCTGTTCCGACGAACGGATGATGGCGATAACGTCATCAATATCCACGATGGCGATCAGCAAGCCCTCGACCAGATGCAGGCGGTCTTCACGCTTGGCCAAACGGTAAACGGTGCGTCGGCGCACGACATCAAGCCGGTGGTCGACATAGACCGTGAGCAGTTCACGCAATCCCATGGTCCGCGGTTGCCCATTGACCAGGGCAACGTTATTGATGCCGAAGGAATCCTCCATGGGGGTGTACTTGAACAGGCTAGCCAGCACCGCATTGGCGTTGAAGCCATTCTTCAGCTCAATGACCAGCTTCAGGCCGTGGTGGCGATCAGTCAGATCAACAACATCAGAGATGCCGACGATCTTCTTGTTGTTGACGCCGTCCTTGATCTTTTCGATCACCTTTTCAGGCCCTACGCCGTACGGCAGCTCGGTGACCACCAGCGCCGACTTGCGTGCCGAGACCTTTTCCAGCTCTACCGTAGCCCGGGTGCGGAACAGGCCCCGCCCGGTGCGGTACGCATCTTTAACGCCGTCGAGGCCGATGATGCTTCCGCCTGACGGCAAGTCAGGACCCGGGATGAACTTCATCAGTTCTTCGACCGTGGCTTCGGGCTCAATGAGCAAATGCCGCGCGGCCGCGATCACCTCGCCCAGGTTATGCGGTGCCATGTTCGTTGCCATGCCCACCGCGATGCCGGTGGTTCCGTTAACCAAGAGGTTGGGGAAAGCCGCCGGGAGCACCTCGGGCTGCATGAACTGGTTGTCGTAGTTCGGAATGAAGTTCACGACGTCTTCATCCAGGTTCGCCGTCATCGCCACAGCGGATGCGGCCAGTCGCGCCTCGGTATAGCGTGGCGCCGCAGGTCCATCATCCAGCGAGCCGAAGTTGCCGTGCCCATCAATAAGCGGCAAGCGCAGCGAGAAGTCCTGGGCCAGTCGAACCATCGCATCATAAATGGCGGCGTCGCCATGCGGGTGCAGCTTTCCCATGACTTCGCCCACCACGCGGGCGGACTTGACATGGCCCTTTTCGGGGCGCAGCCCCATTTGGGACATCTGAAAAAGAATTCGACGCTGTACTGGTTTCAGTCCGTCACGGGCGTCGGGAAGGGCACGCGAATAGATGACGGAATAGGCGTACTCCAAGAAGGAGGATTCCATTTCATTGGTGACGTCGATATCGACGATATTTTCAACGAAATCCTCTGGAATCTCTTCAGACTTCTTACGAGCCATTACTCTATTTGTCCTTCATCTGCTGTGGTGCGGCCGGGGCCGTCGATACTTCGTGTTGCGTCTGGGCACATCACCAAGGTCGCGACTATTCTAAGCCTATGGTGGATCGTAAACTTTCGGCGGCATATCCAGCGCATTGGGAAGCAGATGTTGTGCTTCGCGACGGAACAACGGCACATCTGCGGCCCATCACCCCAATGGATGCGCAGGCCCTGCAAGAGATGCACAAGCATCAATCCGAAACCTCGGTCTACCTACGCTATTTTACGTACAAGTCCTCCCTGACCCCTAAAGAGCTCGAACGGTTCACCAACGTCGACCATGTGAATCGAGTCGCCTTCACCGTGGTGCGCGGATCAAGGATTATTGGTGTTGGCCGTTATGACCGGCTCGATGATCCGAAAGAGGCCGAAGTTGCCTTCAACGTCTCCGACGAATATCAGGGGACTGGCATTGGCTCGATCTTGCTGGAGCACTTGGCAGCAGCAGCCCGCGAAAACGGCATCGAGAAATTCTCGGCCGAGGTACTTCCGGAAAACCGCAAGATGCTGACGGTCTTCTCGGACGCAGGTTACGCGGTGGCCAGGCACTTTGAAGACGGGGTGGTGATGCTGGAATTTTCCATCAGCCCCACCGAGAAGTCTCGTGAAGTCACCGAGTCCCGGGAGCACCGAGCGGAAGCGAGCAGCGTTGCAGGCCTATTATCACCACAGTCGATAGCGGTGATCGGTGCAAGCCGCACCTGGGGAAAATTAGGCCATGACGTTTTGGAGAGGATCGTCGAGTCCGGTTACACAGGCACCGTCTATGCGGTGAACGATGCTGCCCTTGAAGTTGGAGGGATGGTCGCATATGGCAGGGTCACCGAACTTCCCGGCGCCGTTGACGTGGCGGTCCTATGCATCCCAAGAGAGCGAGTCCTGGAAGCCATCCAGGACTGCGCCAAACATGGGGTGAAGGCACTGGTCATCATGTCCGCTGGGTATGAATCTGCTCAAGGGCTCTCGGCCCAACGCGAATTGGTCGCTTTGGCCCGGGCCAACGGCATGCGTGTGGTGGGGCCGGCATCCCTTGGACTCATCAACACCGATCCCTCGGTCAATCTGCATGTTTCGGGTAGTCCCGGAGTTCCGAGCCGGGGCAATGTGGGTTTTTTCAGCCAATCGGCTGCGATGGGGATGATCCTCCAGGGCGTGGGCATTCAACAAGGCGTCGGCGTCAGCAGCGCAATTTCTGCTGGCTTGCGCGCCGACGTGTCCGGCAATGACGCCATGCAGTTTTTCGAGGATGATCCGCGCACGGACGTTGTTGCCATGTACTTGGAATCCTTCGGCAACCCACGAAAATTTGCCCGCATTGCGCGCAGGCTAGCGCGTCGCAAGCCAGTGGTCGTGGAGAAAACTGATGTCATGGGCCGCCGGCTCCCGCCAGGCCACTCGGTACGCGTCGGGCAAGCGCCAGCAGGAGCGATGAACGCGATCTTGCGCCAATCCGGTGTCATTCGCGTTCGCTCATCGGAAGAATTATTGGATGTGACGTCCTTGCTGTCGGTATTCCCGCCACCCCAGGGGCCAAA
>Ga0308158_10002710_pt1 | contig 16353 bp, 13 predicted proteins | sample PhyBR2_FD_201038 | JGI IMG/M metagenome (GOLD analysis project Ga0308158, IMG submission 201038) | Phyllosphere microbial communities from UC Gill Tract Community Farm, Albany, California, United States - DLSLB.R2 | ecosystem: Host-associated > Plants > Phyllosphere > Unclassified | place: USA... | reverse complement strand
CACCCCGACGTTCCTCAACGCCGGCAAGGCGCAGCGCGGCGAGCTCGTCAGCTGCTTCCTGCTGCGCATCGAAGACAACATGGAGTCGATCGCCCGCGGCATCAACTCGTCGCTGCAGCTGTCGAAGCGCGGCGGCGGCGTCGCACTGCTGCTGTCGAACATCCGCGAGTCGGGTGCGCCGATCAAGCAGATCGAGAACCAGTCGTCCGGCATCATCCCCGTGATGAAGCTGCTGGAAGACAGCTTCAGTTACGCCAACCAGCTGGGTGCCCGTCAGGGCGCCGGTGCCGTCTACCTCAACGCGCACCACCCCGACATCATGCGCTTCCTCGACACCAAGCGCGAGAACGCCGACGAGAAGATCCGCATCAAGACGCTCTCGCTGGGCGTCGTCGTGCCCGACATCACGTTCGAGCTCGCCAAGAAGGGCGAGGACATGTACCTGTTCTCGCCGTACGACGTCGAGCGCGTGTACGGCGTGCCGTTCGGCGACATCTCGGTGACCGAGAAGTACCACGAGATGGTCGACGACTCGCGCATCAAGAAGACGAAGATCAACGCGCGCGAGTTCTTCCAGACCCTCGCCGAGATCCAGTTCGAGTCGGGCTACCCGTACATCATGTTCGAGGACACGGTGAACAAGGCGAACCCGATCAAGGGCCGCATCAACATGTCGAACCTGTGCAGCGAGATCCTGCAGGTGAACACCCCGACCTCGTACAACGACGACCTGTCGTACGACCAGATCGGCAAGGACATCTCGTGCAACCTCGGCTCGATGAACATCGCCCTGGCGATGGATGCCGATGACCTGGGCAAGACCGTCGAGACGGCGATCCGCGCGCTGACCGCCGTCAGCACGCAGAGCCACATCACCTCGGTGCGCTCGATCGAAGACGGCAACGACCGCTCGCACGCCATCGGCCTCGGCCAGATGAACCTGCACGGCTACCTCGCTCGCGAGCGCGTCTTCTACGGTTCGGAAGAGGGCATCGACTTCACGAACATCTACTTCTACACCGTGCTGTTCCACGCGCTGAAGGCGTCGAACAAGCTCGCCATCGAGCGTGGCGAGACCTTCGACGGCTTCGAGGACTCGACCTACGCGTCGGGCGCGTTCTTCGACAAGTACATCGACCAGGCGTGGGCGCCCGCGACGGAGAAGGTCAAGGAGCTCTTCGCCGGCAAGTTCGTCCCGACGCAGCAGGACTGGATCGAGCTGCGCGACAGCATCCAGAAGCACGGCATCTTCAACCAGAACCTGCAGGCCGTGCCGCCGACCGGATCGATCTCGTACATCAACAACTCGACGTCGTCGATCCACCCGATCGCGTCGAAGGTCGAGATCCGCAAGGAAGGCAAGCTCGGCCGCGTCTACTACCCGGCGCCGTTCATGACGAACGACAACCTGGAGTACTACCAGGACGCGTACGAGATCGGCTACGAGAAGGTCATCGACACGTACGCCGCCGCGACGCAGCACGTCGATCAGGGCCTGTCGCTGACGCTGTTCTTCAAGGACACCGCCACCACCCGCGACATCAACAAGGCGCAGATCTACGCATGGCGCAAGGGCATCAAGACGATCTACTACATCCGTCTTCGCCAGCTCGCGCTCGAGGGCACCGACATGACCGAGTGCGTCAGCTGCATGCTGTGATCCGCTGATCCGGGATTTTGAGAACAGGAACGATGAATTGACTCCCTCACCGAAGCTCACGCTGGTCGACCACGTGCAGGCGATCAACTGGAACCGCATCGAGGACGAGAAGGACCTCGAGGTCTGGAACCGGCTCGTGAACAACTTCTGGCTGCCCGAGAAGGTGCCGCTGTCGAACGACGTGCAGTCGTGGAACACGCTGACGCCCGACGAGCAGCTGCTCACCATGCGGGTGTTCACGGGGCTCACGCTGCTCGACACGATCCAGGGCACCGTGGGGGCGGTCTCGCTGATCCCCGACGCGATCACCCCGCACGAAGAGGCGGTGTACACCAACATCGCGTTCATGGAGTCGGTGCACGCGAAGAGCTACTCGTCGATCTTCTCGACCCTGTGCTCGACGAAGGAGATCGACGAGGCGTTCCGCTGGTCGGTCGAGAACCAGAATCTGCAGAAGAAGGCGCAGATCATCGTCGACTACTACCGTGGCGACGACCCGCTCAAGCGCAAGATCGCGTCGACGCTGCTCGAGTCGTTCCTGTTCTACTCCGGCTTCTACCTGCCGATCTACTGGTCGTCGAAGGCGAAGCTGACGAACACCGCCGACCTCATCCGCCTCATCATCCGTGACGAGGCCGTGCACGGCTACTACATCGGCTACAAGTTCCAGAAGGGCCTGGAGAACGAGACCGAGGAGCGCCGCCAGGAGCTGAAGGACTACACCTTCAACCTGCTGTTCGAGCTCTACGAGAACGAGGTGCAGTACACGCAGGACCTCTACGACGGCGTCGGCCTGACCGAGGACGTCAAGAAGTTCCTGCACTACAACGCCAACAAGGCGCTGATGAACCTGGGCTACGAGCCGATGTTCCCCTCCACGGTCACCAACGTGAACCCGGCGATCCTCTCGGCCCTGTCGCCGAACGCCGACGAGAACCATGACTTCTTCTCGGGGTCGGGCTCGTCGTACGTCATCGGCAAGGCCGAGGCCACGGAAGACGACGACTGGGACTTCTGATCCGTCCGTAGATCGGCTGTGATCTTTCACAAGCCATGTGTGATCTCGCAAGGGCCGCGGAATTGTTCAATTCCGCGGCCCTTCTTGCGACCTCAGCGAGGACGCCGACAGTAGGTCGTGACGCATGGTTCGGATCTTAAGCGACCCCTGCGTCGTCGGATGGTGCTGACGATCGCGTGTGTCGCAACGCTGGTCGGGTACAGATCCGACCGGTACTGGATATGCTTCCGACACCACCGTCCGTCCTGTGAAGACCGCGGACGACGACGCCATCCCCGCGACGAACCAGTAGGAGACAACTCATGCGTGTACTGGTGATCGGTGGCTCGGGCCACATCGGATCTTTCCTCATTCCTCGCCTTGTGCGAGCCGGACACGAGGTCATCAACATCAGCAGAGGCACCTCCGTGCCGTACACGGACTCCGCCGAGTGGCAGCACGTTGCCCAGGTGGCCGCGGACCGGGAGAAGGAAGACGCGCAGGACGTATTCGCCGACCGTGTCGTCGAGCAGAACGCTGACGTCGTCATCGACCTCGTCTGCTTCACGCTCGAATCCGCCACGACGCTCGTGGAGCGCTTGCGCGGAAACGTCGGCCACTACCTGTTCTGCGGATCCATCTGGCGGGCCGGCCCCAGCCAAGTGCTGCCGATGTCTGAGGACAACGCCCCCGCGCCGTTCGGCGAGTACGGCGTTGCCAAGCACGACATCGCTCGCATGCTCAAGGCAGAGACCGCGGAGAGCGGACTGGCCACAACGACCATCCACCCGGGCCACATCAGCGGGCCCGGCTGGGAGCCCATCGGACCGACCGGAAACCTTGACGCTCGCGTCTGGCAGAAGCTCGCCGCCGGCGAAGCGCTGCCCATCCCTGGGCTCGGTGCGGAGTCGATGGCACACGTGCACGCCGATGACGTCGCCCTCGCTTTCGAGCTCGCTGTGAACAACCGCGAGGCGGCTTCGGGAGAAGAGTTCTTCATCACCGCGAACGACGCCCTCACCGTCCGCGGCTACGCGGCGGCGGCGGCCTCCTGGTTCGGCAGGTCCGCGACGCTGGAATCCGTCACCTGGGACGAGTTCCGAGCCGATGTCGGGGCGAGAAACGCGGACCTCAGCTGGGACCATCTCGTCCGCAGCCATTTCGTCACCACCGAGAAGGCACGTCGCCTCCTCGGCTACGTTCCCCAGCACTCCGCCGCGGACACGGTCTTCGAGTCCGTCACATGGCTCATCGACAACGACAAGCTGGAGGTCTCCTCACCTCTGGTCGACTGACCGCTCGAGGGGTGGCGTCGATCAACGACGCCATGCCGTCTCGCCTGACGTCGGCACACACTAGGGTGTCAACGAGGTGCGTCGCACCGAGCGTCTCGTCCCGACAGCGTTGTGGAAGAGGCGATGCGTGTCCGCTTCTCGCGGGAGGAATTGGCGAACATGGTCACGAACCCACAGTCGGCGCCGGCGAGCGTCTCGCGCCGCCGACGACGTGCCCAGGTCATCACGCTCGCGCGTACGGCTTTGCCGACCTGGGGCGGGTCTCTTCCAGAGCTGGTTGCCGACCTGCGCAGAGAGACTGGCCTCAGTGACGGCGCCTTCCGCACTCTCTTCGCCGACGATCGAGATCTGCTTCGGGCGGTCGATCATGAGCTGATCGAAGAGTGCGCACAGCGGGTGCGGTCAGCGGCCATGGCGTTCGACCCCGATCAGCATCCCGAAGAGGCGCTCGAGACCGCCATCTCTGTGGCACTCGCCCGCGCACGTCCGCTCGATTGGAGCTCGCTGACGATCAGGTTGCGGGAGCGTCAGCTCGCCGCATCCACTGGGGCCCGCAGCGAGGATGTCATCGCGTCGGAGCGTGCCTTCCTGCCTGCGCTGCTCGAGGCGTTCGAACTGCTGCTCTCGCGGATCGGCCGCGAGTTCGAATGGCAACCGGCTCTTGCCGTGAGGGTCGTGATCCTGACTTATGAGCGATCGTTCGAGTCCTGGATCCTCTCAGGCGGCAGCGAGAGTTCGTTCTCGGAATCCAGCTACATCAACAACACCCTTCCGGCGCTTCTGCTGGGGGTGAGCCGACGGCGCCAGTGATCGGCGCGCCAGCGGTCGACCGAAACGCGCTGCTCGGTGTCAGACCGCCGGAGCGACGACGGCGAACGGGTGATCCGCACTGCGACGGACGATCCAGTGCGCCCCGAGGTCATCCAGCGTGTCGGCGGCGCCCATGTCTGCAAGACGATCCCCGGTCTCGTAGTCAGGATCGGTGGAGATGACGACTCTGCCGTGCTCGTTGACGAGGGTCATCCGGTGTGTCCCGGTGAAGCGGGGGAGCAGTGCTCGCTCGAACTCGCTCACCAGGACATCGGCGCCGGCGATCCCCACGACTCTGCCGTCGACAGTGATCGGCATCGAGACCGTGAGGTTCAGCTGGTTCGAGCAGAGATAGTCGACGAACGGCCCCGCGATGTGCCTTCGACCGGTGGTCTGGGGCACGCGGTACCACTCGAGGCCGTACAGGCTGATCGCCGTGTGACCGGAGCCGAAGATCGACGAGGCGATCAGGGTGCGGTCCTCACCCTGCCACCATGCCAGCGGGCTGCCGTCACTGATCAGATCGGTGCCGAGACAGAAGCCCGCTCCGTACAGCGGACGCTCCGTCTCGGTCAGTATCGCCAATGTGCGATCCGCGACCATCGACACCAGCTGGGGGCCTGAGAGCGGACCGCTCGTGAGGCGTTCGACGAGCTCGGCGCTGAGCGAGGGCGCCCACGCCTCGAACGGCTCGAACACCCCGGCGAAGAACTGGTCGACGGCCTCTATGGCTTCGGTGAGAGTTCGGGCGTCGCGGTCGTCGCGGTCGTGGCGGAGAGTCGCTTCCATCATCACGCTCCTCGATCAGTGTGCGCGGGATGCTGCCCGCGGGCATCTTCAGCCGCGAGCAGCCGGCTGCGGTACTCGACGAGCCAGCGCACCGAATTGCGGATGGCGGTGCGCACAGCGGACGTGACAACGACCACCTCGCCGCGTCGGGTCGCCTCCAGCTGTGCGATCACCTGTTCGTGGGTGAAGCGGCGCTGGAGCCGATCCGCATCCTGAAGCGCCAGAAGCGGAGTGAACTCCGACTGCAGTCGCACGTGGTCGGCGGTGAGGCGTACCGACTGGCTGAGCGCCGCCAGCTCGAGTTGCGCGGCGGTGATCCGCTGACGCCAGGCGTCGGGAGGGAGCTCCCAGGCATCCTGCAGGATGCGCTCCACGGCATCGAGGTCTTCAGAAGTGGCCCTACGGCACGCGTACTCGGCACATCCGGCGGAGACGATCTCGTACTCGGCGCCCAGATCGGACAACTCGAGGCGCGTCATTCGCAGTAGCGCGCGCGTGTTGAAGTCCTCGACCGCACCCGCGCTCGTGCTCACGAAGCTGCCGCCGGTGCGACCGCGGCGGGTCTCGATGAGACCCGCGGAGCGCAGCAGTCCCAGTGCTTCGCGCACGGTGTCGACCGACACCCCGAGGTGCCGTGACAGCTCGCTCTCGCTGGGGAGACGCTCGCCCTCTCGGAACGCGCCCGTGGAGATCGCCTGGACCAGTCGTCCCTCGACGAGCTGGACCCGCCCTTCGTCTCCGATGGGGGCGAAGGCGGCGCTGCGCAGGCGATGGGGTGTGAATGTCACCTCGGAGATGCTCATGCGTCCCGGCCCCCTCGTTCGTCGCCGCTTCTCTGCGCGATGGCACCAGTCTTGCACGGCGCGGACCGGCACTACCGCCGACGCCACGGAGGTGCCGGCGTAGAGGAGTCATTTAAACATCGGAAAACCTATGTTATGTTTTTCGCGTCCATCGCATCAAAGGAGATGCCCATGACCGAATCCCCGCCGGCAATCCGGCTCCGCGGGCTCACCCGCGCGTTCGGCTCTGTCACAGCCGTCGATCACGTCGACCTCGAGATCGGCCGCGGCGAGTTCTTCTCCATGCTCGGCCCGTCGGGGTCGGGGAAGACCACCGTGCTCCGTCTCATCGCAGGCTTCGAGCAGCCGACCTCCGGCAGCATCGAGCTGTTCGGCGACGATGTCACGGCGCGAGCGCCTTTCGACCGTGACGTGAACACCGTGTTCCAGGACTATGCGCTCTTTCCGCACATGAGCGTGCTGGAGAACGTGGCGTACGGATTGCGCGTGCGCGGCGTCGGCCGCAGCGAGCGTCGTGATCGCGCGATGAAGGCGCTCGAGTCGGTGCGTCTCGACCACGTCGCATCGCGGATGCCTGCACAGCTCTCGGGCGGGCAGCGCCAGCGCGTCGCCCTCGCACGCGCGACCGTCGTGCAGCCAAAGGCACTGCTGCTCGATGAACCGCTCGGCGCGCTCGACCTCAAGCTCCGCGAGCAGATGCAGGTCGAACTCAAGCAGATCCAGCGGGAGCTCGGCATCACCTTCATCTTCGTCACCCACGACCAGGAGGAGGCACTGACCCTGTCGGATCGGATCGCCGTCTTCAGCGCAGGGCGGATCGAGCAGCTCGGCACACCGCAAGAGCTCTACGAGCGACCCGCTTCACGATTCGTCGCCGACTTCGTCGGCACGACGAACCTCTTCGACGGCGCGACCTCGAAAGCGCTCCTCAGCCTCGACGGCGAGCACTCGATCCGCCCGGAGAAGATGCGTCTGTCAGACCAGCCCGCCACGCAACGGGGAATGCTCAGCGCGGCGGGCACCGTTGCAGAGGCGATCTACCTCGGCAACTCCACCCGCATCATCGTCGACCTCGACACCGGTGGACGCGTGAGCGTTCTCGAGCAGAACGCTCACAGCGACCAGACCGACACGCGAGGCAGACGGGTGTTCGTGCACTGGAGCGAGAGCGCCATCGTGCCCTTGGCTGCCCAGGCATCCGCGGCCTGACCCCCCTGACCCCATCCCGCACCACCGGTTCAGCAGAGTCGCTGAACCGACGACATCAAGGAGAGAGAATGATCCGCACCATGACCCGAGGCCGCGCCGCGGCCGTCATCGCAGGAGCCGCCGCCCTGAGCCTCGTGCTCGCGGGCTGCGGCACCTCGAACGGCGGAGGCAAGGGCGGCGAAGCCGTCGAGAAGCTCGGTGAGAACGAAGGCAAGATCTCCATCCTCGCCTGGCCGGCACTCGCCGAGGACGGCACGAACGACCCGAGCGTCGACTGGGTGACGCCGTTCGAGGAGGCGACGGGCTGTCAGGCCGAGATCAAGACCTTCGGCACGTCGGACGAGGCCTTCAGCCTGATGAAGACCGGCAGCTACGACGTCGTCTCGGCATCGGGCGACGCGTCGCTGCGCATGGTCGCTGCCGGGATCGTCCAGCCCGTCAACACCGACCTGCTGAAGAACTACGACGACATCTACGACTATCTCAAGGACAAGCCCTGGAACACGGTTGACGGCGAGTCCTACGGCGTGCCCCACGGTTACGGGGCCAACGTGCTGCTGTACGACAAGACCGCCTTCCCCGAGGCGCCCACCTCCTGGGACGTGGTCTTCGACAAGGCGTCACAGAACTCCGGCAAGATCACCGCCTACGACTCGCCGATCTACATCGCCGATGCGGCCGTGTACCTGATGGCGCACCAGCCCGAGCTCGGCATCGAGAACCCCTACTCGCTCGATCAGAAGCAGTTCGACGCAGCGATCGACCTGCTCAAGCAACAACGTGCGCACGTATCGGAGTACTGGGCCGACTATCTCAAGGAAGTGCAGTCGTTCCAGTCGGGCGCCACCGTCGCCGGCACGAGCTGGCAGGTCATCCAGAACACCCTTGACGCCGAGGGCGGCAATACCGCCGTCACCCTTCCCGAGGAGGGGGCCACCGGGTGGAGCGACACGTGGATGATCTCGTCGAAGACCGAGGCGCCGAACTGCTCGTACGCCTGGCTCGACTACATCGCCAGCCCGGAGGCGAATGCGGCGGCGACCGCGTACTTCGGCGAAGCGCCCTCGAGTCAGGCCGCCTGCGACTTCCGCGACGACTGCGACGTCTACCACGCCGGAGACGCGGAGTACGCCGACCAGATCTGGTACTGGACCACGCCGATCGAGGAGTGCCTCGACGGGCGCACCGACGTGACGTGCGTGGACTACGCGGCGTGGACGAAGGCCTGGCAGGAGATCAAGGGCTGATATCGATCGCGTGCCGGTGGGGCGGAGACGCTCCGCCCCACCGGCACGGGACGACCCGCGAAGAGGATCCGATCATGACCAGCACCACCACGGCGCCGCCGACTCACCGTGACACGACTCTTGCGAGGCGCGTCTCGTCCTTCCTGCACGCTCACCCGGGGGTGAGGCTCACCCTGCTGCTCACGGCGCCGCTGACGTGGCTCGGTGTCGTCTACATCGTCGCCCTGGCGCTGCTTCTCGTCACCGCGTTCTGGAGCACCGACAGCTTCACCGGCGACATCGACACGTCTTTCACGCTCGAGAACATCGTCAGTCTGTTCACCGAGTCGCTGTACCAGACCGTCACCCTGCGCACCCTCCTCGTCGCCATCACCGTGACGGTGATCGACGTGCTCGTCGCGCTTCCCATCGCCTTCTACATGGCCAAGGTCGCGTCGCCGCGCACCAAGCGGATGCTCATGATCCTCGTGCTCATGCCGCTGTGGGCGTCGTACCTGGTCAAGGTGTACGCCTGGCGCTCGGTGCTGGCCGAGAACGGTCTGCTCTCGTGGCTCGTCGCCCCGGTCGGAGGCGACACTCCCGGCTACGGGGTGACGGCGACGATCATCGCGATCTCGTATCTCTGGCTGCCGTTCGTCATCCTGCCCATCCACGCGGGTATGGAGCGCGTGCCCGACTCCCTGCTCGAGGCGTCTAGCGACCTCGGGGCCCGCAGCTGGCGCACCCTGTTCTCGGTCGTGCTGCCTCTCGCGGTGCCCGCGATCATCGCCGGCACGATCTTCAGCTTCGCCCTGACGCTCGGCGACTACATCACGGTGCGCATCGTCGGGGGCACAAGCCAGATGCTCGGCAACCTCGTCTACGACAACGTGGGCTCCGCGAACAATCTGCCGCTCGCATCCGCCATCGCGCTCATCCCCATCGCGATCATCTTCCTCTACCTCTTCATCGTGCGGCGCTCCGGTGCGCTGAACAACCTCTGAAGGAGGCCGTCGACATGCGACTGTCCAAGCCCGCGCGAGTCACGCTCGCCATCATCACCGGGGCGATCCTGGTGATCGTCTATGTGCCTCTGCTCGTCGTCGTGCTCAACTCGTTCTCGACGTCGAAGTCGCTGACCTGGCCCCCGCCGGGGTTCACCTTCGAGTGGTGGGGGCGTGCGTTCACGAACCCCGGTGCGATCCAGGCGACGCTCACCAGCGCAGTGATCGCGGCGATCGCCACGGCGATCGCCCTCGTGCTGGGTACACTCGCGGCGTTCGCTCTGCAGCGCTTCGAGTTCTTCGGACGTGAGTCCGTGAACCTGCTCGTCATCCTGCCGATGGCGCTTCCAGGCATCGTCACCGGTATCGCGCTGAACAACTTCTTCCGTACGATCATCGGGATCGATCTATCGCTGTGGACGATCGCCGTCGCGCACGCCACGTTCTGCATCGTCACCGTGTTCAACAACGTCCTCGCGCGCCTTCGCCGCACGGGAACGAACCTCGAAGAGGCGTCGTCAGACCTTGGTGCGGGCGTCTGGACGACCTTCCGCCTCGTGACCTTCCCGCAGCTGCGCTCGGCCCTGCTGGCAGGCGGGCTGCTGGCCTTCGCGCTGTCGTTCGACGAGATCATCGTGACCACGTTCACCGCCGGGCAGGGCGTGACGACGCTGCCGATCTTCATCCTCAACAACATGCTGCGCCCGGGACAGGCTCCCGTCATCGCCGTGATCGCCGTCGTGCTCATCGTCGTCTCGATCGTTCCCATCGCAATCGCCCAGAGGCTCGGCGACGGCGCGGAAGAGCGTGCGATGAGATAGCGCGACCACCACAGCCCGAATACACCACAGAGAGACAGGAGCATGAGCATGTCGAAGTACCGCGTCCAGAACCCCGCGACAGGTGAGGTCACCGAGTCGTTCGAGTCCGCGACAGATGCGCAGGTCGAGGAGGCGCTCGCCGCGGCTGACGCCGCCTACCGCGAATGGCGCGAGCAGGGCGTTCAGCACCGAGCAGGCGTCGTGCGGCGGATCGGCGAACTGTTCACCGAGCGTCGTGACGAGCTGGCGAGGGCCATCTCGACCGAGATGGGCAAGTCGATCGAAGCCGCACTCGAGGAGGTCGATTTCGCCGCATCGATCTTCGACTACTACGGCGTCTACGGTCCGGGCTTCATCACCGACTACGAGATCCCGAGCTCCGTGCCTGGGCGCGCGGTGATGGAGCAGCTGCCTCTCGGCGTGCTGCTCGGCGTGATGCCGTGGAACTTCCCGTACTACCAGGTGGCGAGGTTCGCCGGACCGAACCTCGTGCTGGGCAACACCATCCTGCTCAAGCACGCCGACATCTGCGCGCGCTCGAACCTTCTGATGCAGGAGATCATGGAGCAGGCCGGCGTCCCCGTCGGCGGGTATCAGGCGATGTTCGTGTCGCACGGTCAGATCTCGACGATCATCGCCGACGCGAGAGTGCAGGGCGTCTCACTGACGGGGTCTGAGGCGGCCGGAGCCATCATCGGGGCGCAGGCAGGCGCGAACCTGAAGAAGTGCGTGCTCGAGCTGGGCGGTATCGACCCGATGGTCGTGCTCGACTCGGACGACGTGCCTGGTATCGCCCGAGCCGCATGGGAGAACCGCATCTACAACGGCGGTCAGGTCTGCAACTCCAACAAGCGTCTGATCGTGATGGACGACATCTACGACGAGTTCGTGGCCGAGCTCGTGAAGCTCGCCGAGGGGCTCGAACCCGGCGATCAGCTCGACCTCCGCGACGGGGAGTTCACCCCGCTGTCGACGCGTGCGGCCGCGGAGACGGTCGACGCCCAGGTGAAGAGAGCGGTATCGGAGGGGGGTCGGCTGCTCGCCGGAGGCGTGCTCTCGGACGGACCGGGCGCCTACTACTCGCCTGCCGTGCTCGTGGATGTTCCGCGCGACTCGGCCTCGTACCGTGAGGAGATCTTCGGACCGGTCGCCCTGGTCTACCGCGTGCACAGCGACGAGGAGGCACTCGAGCTCGCGAACGACTGCGCGCTCGGTCTCGGCGGGTCGGTGTTCTCGACAGATCAGGCGCGGGCCGCCCGAGTGGCGTCCCGACTCGAGGTCGGCATGGCGCACGTCAACATCATCGCCGCAGAGGGCGCGGACATCCCTTTCGGAGGTGTGAAGCGCTCGGGCTTCGGCCGGGAGATGGGGCCGGTCGGCATCGGTGAATTCGCCAACAAGCGGCTGTACTTCATCGCCGAATGAGATGGGGCGGCGCCGCGCCCGTCGGTCAGGTGCGGCGCCGTCACCGCCCCAGGGTGATGCCGAGCGCGCGCAGCGCGAGCCAGGCGGCAGCGCGGTCGTCGGCGCGCTCCATCGAGAGGCCGGTCAGGTGCTCGATTCGGTGGATGCGCGAGATGAGCGTCTGACGATGGATGCCAAGGCGTGCGGCGCTCGCGGCCTGAGCGCCGTTCTCGGCGAGGAACACCCGCAGCGTCTCGGTGAGAGCGCCGTGCTCGCCTCTGGCATCGCGCAGGTCGTCGAGCGCGGCCGAGAGGTGGGCCGAGCCATCGCCGCCCAGAGCGCCGAGCACGAGATCGACGGTGGGCAGCTCGGTGTAGCGCAGAACCTTGTGGCCGTCCTCGATCGCGGAATCCAGCGCCTGCTGGGCCTGGATCGCACTGCGCCGCAGCAGTTCCGCCGGTGCGGGAAGCCCCAGGCCGAGATGCGCCGTCCCGCTGCCGAGGGGCGTGAAGGCCGTGACGCGCGCCGCGAGCTCTTCGCTGAGATGGTCAGGCAGGAAGCCGCGCACGCGCCCCGGTTCGCCGACGAAGATGTGCTCGATGCTCAGCTCGTCGAACCATCGCGCCACGAGCGGCTCCGGATCGATCGTGCGTGTCCTCGTGCCGAACTGGAACGCCGTGAGTCCGCTCTCGCGCACGCCCCAGCGCCGCAGAAGCGCCGTCGCCGCTGGGCCCCCTTCGAGCAGCACGCCGATGAGCGCCTCGCGTCCGAGGTGCTCGGTCAAGGACGGATCACGCGTGCGAAGCAGCAGATCGAACAGCGCAGCCGACTGAGACGCGAGGTCACGGCTGCGGCTGATCACCCGCGACCTGGTCGCGATCACGAGATAGCCGGAGAGGTCGCGGTCCGAGCCGACCTGATGCACCTGAATGCCAGGGTGTCGCACTCGCACGGGTCTGCCGAGCGCTGCGGCGACGGCGTCGTCGACGTGGAGGCGGCCGGCGCCTGCACTCGCGATGAGCTGGCCGTGCGGATCCAGCAGCACTGCCCAACCATCGATGCGATGCGCGAGCTCTGCGATGACGGCGGTGACTCCGCCGCGTCTGGCGACCTGAGTGAGGACTGTGGTGCCCGTGGTGACGATGCGGTCGGCGGCGGCCTGGTCCTCGGCGATGAGCGCCGACAGGCGAGCGTGCAGCGCGGCGTCGACGATCGCGGGGTCGGCGGCCGTGTCGGCGCCGACGGCGCTCCAAGCCGGCCCGATCCGGGTGGCGCCGAGGATGGCGGTCATGCTGTGCTGAGCCGTCATCGCCCGCAGCTCGTCGTCGTCGGCGCTGCTGATGTAGACCGCCCGAGTTGTCACCTCGGCGACATCGCCACCCGCGGCGAGGCGAGCGCGCAGCTGCGCAGGGGGTCCGACCAGGAGGGTGACGAAGTCACTGCTGCTGGCGACGACGTACCCGTCGAGAGCGGCGACTCCGTCGACGGGCGTGCGGGCGCTGACCCCGTGCTCGAGGCACTCGCCGCCGACTGCGCGGACGATGGCTCGCAGGTCCAGGCTCATAGCGAGAGTGTACAAAAAGTAGTGGTCCCGAGCAGCTTTTCGACATCTTCGACAATGACAGGCCGTGTCTCTCGTCCTTAGCATCGCTGTAGCCCTCACGTGCGGCCGCTGTTCGCACACCGCCATTCGAAGGAGAAGAAGCCATGAAGGCAGTCGTGTTCCGCGACCCGCAGACCCGCGTCGTCGTCGCAGACGTCGAACTCGCAGCACCGAAGACCGGCGAGGTGCGGGTCAAGATCGCCGCAGCCGGCGTGTGCCACTCCGACCTGCACGTACGCCAGGGTGACTGGCCGGCTCCGGTGCCGATGGTCATGGGCCATGAGGGCTCCGGCATCGTCGTCGAGCTCGGCGAGGGTGTCACTTCCCTCGCGGTCGGCGACCACGTGGTGCTCAGCTGGGTGCCGCCGTGCGGCGAATGCCGATACTGCCTGCAGGGCCACGAGGCGCGGTGCCAGAAGGTCGCCACGGTCGTGGCCCCGAAGGGCGTGCTCTTCGACGGCACCTCGCGACTCAGCATCGCCGACGAAGACGGCGACGACGAGACGGTCCACCACTATCTCGGCGTCTCGTCGTTCGCGGAAGAGGTCATCGTGCCGGCATCCGGAGCGATCAAGGTGCGCGACGATGCTCCCCTCGATGTCATCGCCGTCGTCGGCTGCGCCGTCGCGACCGGTGTAGGCGCCGTCACCAACACCGCAGCAGTCGAGCCCGGATCGACGGTCGCGGTGATCGGATGCGGGGGTGTGGGGCTCAACGTCGTCCAGGGCGCAAAGCTCGCCGGAGCCGAGCGGATCGTCGCGATCGATGTGGTCTCGGACAAGACCGACATGGCGATGCAGTTCGGCGCGACCGACCGCATTGACGCATCGAGTGGCGACGCCGTCGAGCAGCTGTTCGCGCTGATCCCCGACGGCGTCGACTATGCCTTCGACGCCATCGGCCGCACGTTCACCACCGAGCAGGCGATCAGCATGCTGGGCCTCGGCGGGGCAGCGGTCATCGTCGGCCTTCCGCCGACGGGGGCGAAGGCGTCCTTCGAACCCCTCGTGCTCGCCGAGGCGGACCAGCGCATCCTCGGCTCGAACTACGGCTCGGTGCGCCCCTCGATCGATATCCCCGCGCTCGTCGACCGGTACATGGACGGGCAGCTCAAGCTCGACCCGCTCATCTCGGGGCGTCGTCCCCTCGCCGAGGCTGCCGAGGCGCTCGAAGACCTCCAGGCCGGCGGCGTGCTGCGCACCCTGCTGATCCCCTGATCCCGACCTGCTACCCGATCCATACCCTGAAACGCCAGCTCAAAGGAGAGCATCATGTCCACTGAAACGTCTGCCGCGGCGTCGGCGCCGTCGCATTCCGAGAACGCGCTGCACCGCGGGCTCGGTGTCTCGTCGATCGTGGCGATGGTGGCCGCCGGTGCGGCCCCACTCGCCGTGGTCGCCCTGACGACCCCGATCATCATCGCCCTGAGCGGGAGCGTCGCGGCGCCTCTGCTGTTCATCGTGGCAGGCATCGTGCTGCTGCTCTTCTCAGTGGGCTTCACCTCGATGAGTCGTCATGTACGCAACTCCGGGGCGTTCTACTCGTACATCCAGGCCGGCCTCGGCCGCGTCGTCGGCATCGGAGCAGCGGTGCTCGCTCTCGTGTCGTACTTCCTGCTGCAGGTGGGCCTGTACACGTACGTCGGTGTGGCCGTGACCGGCGCGATCAGCCGGTTCTCGGGGGTGGAGACACCGTGGTGGCTGTGGACGCTCGTGTCGTTCGTGATCATCAGCGCGCTCGGTTACCGCGACATCGAGCTCAGCTCGAAGATCCTGCTTGTCGCTCTCGTCGCCGAGGCGGGCGTGGTACTGATCCTCGACGCGTCGATCTTCTTCCGAGGTGGCGCCGAAGGGCTGTCGGCGGCGCCGCTGAACGCCGCGGACCTGCTCGCCGGCACGCCCAGCATCGGTCTGATGTTCGCCTTCTTCTGCTTCATCGGCTTCGAGGCGACCGCGGTCTTCCGCAACGAAGCCCGCGATCCCGATCGCACGATCCCGCGCGCCACCTACATCGCCGTCGGAATGATCGCCGCCCTCTACGCCGTCTCCGCGTTCGCACTGGTCATCGGCGTCGGTCCCTCGCGTGCACTGGATGTCGCCGCGAACGACACGGCGAACATGACTCCGGACCTGTTCATGCAGTACACCGGCGTCGTCGTGCATGACATCACGAACGTACTGCTCGTGACCAGCACGTTCGCCTGCGCTCTCACCTTCCACAATGTGCTGACCCGTTACCAGTACACCCTCGGCTCGCTCAAGGTGCTCTCCCCGCGTCTGGCCGAGGTGCACCCGAGGTTCCGTGCGCCATCGTTCTCATCTATCGTCGTCACGATCATCACGGGCATCCTGGTGCTCGCGATGACGATCACCGGGCTCGATCCCATCAACGAGATCTACACCTGGTTCTCGGGCGCGGCCACCCTGGGACTTCTCACGCTGATGACGCTGACCAGCATCGCCGTCGTGGTGTTCTTCCGTCGTCATGACGACCGGCGCATAACCCGCACGGTCATCGCGCCGATCATCGCCGCGTTGGCCCTGGCGACCGTGGTCATCATCGCCCTGGCCAACATCGAGCTGCTGATCCCCGATTCGGTGGCCACGGGCATCCTGCTGACCCTGCTCGTGCTCGCCTTCATCGCCGGCACCATCCTCGCCGTCCGCATGAGGCGCGCCAAGCCCCAGGCCTATGCCCGCCTGCACGACCAGGAGAGCTGACCAGCACCCGCA
>Ga0308158_10002709_pt1 | contig 16354 bp, 14 predicted proteins | sample PhyBR2_FD_201038 | JGI IMG/M metagenome (GOLD analysis project Ga0308158, IMG submission 201038) | Phyllosphere microbial communities from UC Gill Tract Community Farm, Albany, California, United States - DLSLB.R2 | ecosystem: Host-associated > Plants > Phyllosphere > Unclassified | place: USA... | reverse complement strand
GGTCCATCGCGCCGCCCATGCCCTTGACCATCTTGCCGGGCACCATCCAGTTGGCCAGGTCGCCCTTGTCGGTGACCTGCATCGCACCGAGGATGGCCAGGTTGATGTGGCCACCCCGGATCATCGCGAACGAGTCGTGGCTGCCAAAGTAGCTGGCACCGGCACGCGCGGTGACGGTCTGCTTGCCGGCATTGATCAGGTCGGCATCCACTTCGGCTTCGGTCGGGAACGGGCCGATGCCGAGCAGGCCGTTCTCGGACTGCAGCCACACGTCCACGCCTTCGGGGATGTGGTTGGCCACCAGGGTCGGCAGGCCGATGCCCAGATTCACATAGGCTCCATCGCTCAGCTCGCGCGCGGCGCGCTGTGCCATTTCGTCACGGGTCCAGGCCATTTCAGTTCCCCTCCTGACGCACGGTGCGCTGTTCGATGCGCTTCTCCGGCGTTGCGTTCAATACGATGCGATCGACGTAGATGCCCGGCAGGTGTACCTGATCCGGATCGATGGCGCCCACCGGCACGATCTCCTCCACTTCCACCACGCAGACCTTGCCGGCCATTGCGCAGGCCGGGTTGAAGTTGCGCGCGGTCTTGCGGAACAGCAGGTTGCCGGCTTCGTCGGCCGTCCATGCCTTGACCAGCGCCACGTCGGCCTTGAGCGCGGTTTCCAGCACATAGTGCTTGCCGTCGATCTCGCGGGTTTCCTTGCCCTCGGCGACGATGGTGCCGTAGCCGGTGGCGGTGAAGAAGGCCGGAATGCCGGCACCGCCAGCACGCAGGCGCTCGGCCAGGGTGCCCTGCGGATTGAACTCCAGCTCCAGCTCGCCGGCCAGGTACTGGCGCTCGAACTCCTTGTTCTCGCCCACGTAAGAGGAAATCATCTTCTTGATCTGGCGGGTTTCCAGCAGTTGGCCCAGGCCGAAGCCGTCGACGCCGGCGTTGTTGGAGATCGCGGTCAGGCCCTTTACCCCGCTGTCGCGCAGCGCGGCAATCAGCGCCTCGGGGATGCCACACAGGCCAAAGCCACCTACGGCAAGGGTTTGCCCATCGGCCACGATGCCGGCCAGGGCCTCGGCGGCGCTGGCAAAAACCTTGCCACGCCGCCGGGTCGGGGAGAGATCGCTCATCGCATCACACTCACAGTGCTGAAGATGCCCATATTCTAGCCATACCGCAGGGGCAACCCCCTTGGACCTTCGGCCAGCACGCATTCTCCCCAAAACCTCCATCCAGCCTGCAGACAGCCTGAGGCCGCGTAGCCGACTAAACTATGCAATCTTTCACCCAGCAGGATGCATGCATGCCCCTCCCCGCGTTCAAGGCCTACGACATCCGCGGCCGTGTGCCTGAAGAGCTCAATGAAGACATGGCCCGCAAGATCGGCAAGGCCTTGGCTGCCGAACTCGGCGCTGGCCCGGTGGTACTGGGCCACGACGTGCGCCTGACCAGCCCTGCGTTACAGGATGCGCTGGCTGCTGGCCTGCGCGGAGAAGGCCGCGACGTCATCGACATCGGCCTGTGTGGTACCGAAGAGGTCTACTTCCAGACTGGCCACCTGCAGGCGGCCGGCGGGGTGATGGTCACTGCCAGCCACAATCCGATGGACTACAACGGCATGAAGCTGGTACGTGAACAGGCACGTCCGATCAGCTCGGATACCGGCCTGTTTGCCATTTCCGACGCGGTTGCCGCCGATGCATCACAGCCGCAGCCCGCGCGCGCCGGCCGGAGCGAGCAGCACGACAAGAGCGCCTACATCCAGCACCTGCTGACTTACATCGATGCCAGCCAGCTCAAGCCGCTGAAGCTGGTGGTCAATGCCGGCAACGGCGGTGCCGGCGCCATCGTCGACCTGCTGGCGCCGCACCTGCCGCTGGAATTCGTACGGATCTGCCACGAGCCCGACGGCAGCTTCCCCAACGGCATCCCCAATCCGCTGTTGCCGGAAAACCGCGAAGCCACCGCCAGTGCCGTGCGCGAACATGGTGCCGACTTCGGTATCGCCTGGGATGGTGACTTCGACCGCTGCTTCTTCTTCGATCACAATGGCCGCTTCATCGAAGGCTATTACCTGGTCGGTCTGCTGGCCCAGGCCATCCTTGCCCGCAACCCCGGCGGCAAGATCATCCACGACCCGCGCCTGACCTGGAACACGGTCGAAATGGTGGAAGCCGCCGGCGGCGTACCGGTGCTGTGCAAGAGTGGCCACGCCTTCATCAAGGAAAAGATGCGCGCGGAAAACGCTGTCTACGGCGGCGAGATGAGCGCACACCATTACTTCCGCGAGTTCGCCTATGCCGATTCGGGAATGATTCCCTGGCTGTTGATTGCCGCGCAGGTGTCCAACAGCGGCCTATCCCTGGCCGAACTGGTCGAAGAACGCATGGCCCGCTTCCCCTGCAGCGGCGAGATCAACTTCAAGGTCTCCGACGCCAAGGCTGCCGTTGCCCGGGTCATGGCGCACTTCGCTGCGCAAACCCCGGCGGTGGACCATACCGATGGCATCAGCGCCGATTTCGGCAGCTGGCGCTTCAATCTGCGCAGCTCCAACACCGAGCCGCTGCTGCGGTTAAATGTTGAAACCCGGGGCGATGCCGCATTGCTGGCTGAGCGCACCAACGAGATTTCCGACCTACTTACTGCCTGAGCAATCAAATGAGCCACATTCTTCCAGTTATCCTTTCCGGTGGTTCCGGCACGCGCTTGTGGCCTTTGTCACGCGAGGCCTACCCCAAGCAGTTCCTCCAACTCGCTGGCGCCGACAGCATGCTGCAATCCACGTGGCTGCGGGTAGCTGACGTCGCCACACAGCCCCCGATCGTGGTGGCAAACGAAGCGCACCGCTTCATTGCAGCCGAGCAGTTGCAGCAGGCGGGTACCACGCCGTCGGCCATCCTGCTGGAACCGGTTGGCCGCAACACTGCCCCGGCAATCGCCGCAGCTGCTTTGGAGGCCTGCCGCGACGGCGCCGATCCGCTGCTGCTGGTGCTGCCGTCAGATCATCTGATCCGCGATGTGGCGCATTTCCACCGCGCCATCCTGGCGGCCGCCGATATCGCCGGGCAGGGCAAGCTTGTCACCTTCGGCATCCAGCCGACCGCACCGGAAACCGGCTACGGCTACATCAAGGCCGTAGCCGGCGAAGGCGCGCGGGCGATCGAGCGTTTCGTCGAGAAACCCGACTTGGCGACGGCGCAGGCCTATGTCGCATCCGGCGAGTATTACTGGAACAGCGGCATGTTCCTGTTCCGCGCCTCGCGCTATCTGCAGGAACTGGAACGTCTGCAGCCACAGATTCTCGCTGCCTGCCGCGCCTCGTGGGACAAGGCGCGCCGTGATGCCGACTTCATCCGTCTGGATGCGGACGCGTTCAAGACCAGCCCGTCCGATTCCATCGATTACGCGGTGATGGAGAAGACCGCGGATGCGGCCGTGGTTCCGCTGGATGCCGGCTGGAGCGATGTCGGCTCGTGGACCGCACTGCGCGATGTTTCCGAACAGGATGCAAACGGCAACGCACATCGCGGTGATGTCATCGCCATTGATTGCCATGACACCTTTGCCTATGGCGAGCGGTTGATCGCCATGGTCGGGCTGGACGATGTAATCGTGGTCGAGACCGATGACGCGGTGCTGGTAGGCAAATCCGACCGCATGCAGGAAGTGAAGGACGTCGTAGCGCGACTGAAGGCTGATGGCCGCAGCGAGGCCACCTGGCACCGCAAGGTCTATCGCCCGTGGGGCGCCTATGACTCCATCGATCATGGCGACCGTTTCCAGGTCAAGCGCATCACCGTGAAGCCCGGCGGCACGCTGAGCCTGCAGATGCATCATCACCGTGCCGAACACTGGATCGTGGTCAGTGGCACCGCCGAGGTCACCCGTGGTGATGAAGTGCTGCTGCTCACCGAGAACCAGAGCACCTACATCCCGCTGGGTGTCACCCACCGCCTGCGCAATCCCGGCAAGCTCCCCCTGGAGCTGATCGAAGTACAGTCCGGCAGTTACCTGGGCGAAGACGATATCGTGCGCTTCGAAGATACCTACGGACGCACCTGAGGCCGCCAACTGCAGCCAATAAAAAAACCCCGGGGAAACCCGGGGTTTTCTTGTTGGCGACACGGCTGTGGCTACGCGTCAGCATGCCCGAGACCACGAATTACGCCGGCGCGATCTCGGCCATTACCCGATGCAGGCCTTCCTGCCACGTGGGCAGGATGATGCCGAAATCCTGCTGCAGCTTGCGGTTGTCCAGTACCGACCAGGCCGGACGCTTTGCCGGCGTTGGGTACTCCGCGCTGGCGATTGCCTGCACGACGGGCGCCTTGGCCAGCACGCCTGCGGCCACGGCCTCGGCAAAGATCGCCTCGGCGAAACCATGCCAGCTGGTCTGCCCCGACGCGGTCAGATGCCAGGTCCCGGACAGCTGCCCGGGATGCTGCAATACCTGTGCGGTGACATCGGCAATCAAGGCAGCCGGTGTCGGCGTCCCCACCTGATCCGCCACTACCCGCAGTTCGTCGCGCTCGGCACCGACACGCAGCATCGTGCGCAGGAAGTTGCCGCCGTGCGAGGCATAGACCCACGCGGTGCGGAAGATCAGATGGCGGCCACCAGCGTCACGAACGGCGATTTCACCATCACGTTTGCTGCGACCATAGACACCCAGAGGCGCGGTGGCTTCGTCTTCCACATAGGGGGCCGTGCCCTGGCCGTTGAACACATAGTCCGTGGAGTAATGCACCATCGGCACGCCGTGCGCGGCGCACCATTGGGCGATTACGGCCGGCGCCTGTGCATTGGCCCGGAACGCCGCCTCGGGCTCCTGCTCGGCCTTGTCCACCGCGGTATAGGCAGCTGCGTTGATCACCACCGACGGCTGCAGCCGGCCCAGCAAGACGGGCAGGCTTTGGGGTGCGTCGAAGTCGGCGATCTCGCAGTCACTGCCATCGGCCAGCTTGCCGCTGCGGGTGGTTGCGACGACCCGGCCAAGCGGCGCAAGCGCGCGCAGCAATTCCTGCCCGACCTGACCATTTCCGCCAAAAACCAGCAGGGTCATGGGGTGTAAACCGGCAGGCGGTCTTCCGCGATGTCCTTCAGGAACGGCGCGTTCTCATCCTTGGCCGACAAGGTCGGGCCGCTGATCGGCCAGTCCACGCCGATGTCGGCGTCGTTCCAGCGGATGCCTGCATCTGATTCCTTCACGTAGACGTCCGTGCACAAGTAGCTGAACAGGGCTCGATCCGAGAGCACTGCAAATCCGTGGGCAAAGCCTTCCGGTATCCAGAATTGTCGCTTGTTCTCCGCGCTCAAGATGACCGCTTCCCACTTGCCAAAAGTCGGCGAGCCGCGACGGATATCCACCGCCACGTCATACACCTCACCTTCCAGCACACTCACCAGTTTGCCCTGCGGGCGTGGCCATTGGTAATGCAAGCCACGCAGCACCCCCCGGCTCGAAGCGGAGACATTGCTTTGGACGAACTTGTCCGGCAGCCCCAGCACCTTGAAACGTTCGGCATTCCATGTTTCGAAGAAAAAACCACGATCGTCACCAAACACCGCTGGCTCAATCACCGCACAGCCCGGCATGGCAGTTTCAATCACTTTCACGGAACGATGCCTCGCTGAATCAACTTCTGCAGGTACTGCCCGTAACCGTTCTTGGACAGCGGTGCAGCGAGCGCCTGGAGCTGTTCTGCACTGATCCAGCCCTGTCCATAAGCGATTTCTTCAGGGCAGCAGACCTGCAGGCCCTGCCGGGTCTGGATGGTCTCAATAAAGTTGGAGGCTTCCAGCAAGGACTGGTGCGTGCCGGTATCCAACCATGCATAGCCACGACCCAACGGCTCCAGCTGCAACGTGCCTTCATCCAGGTAACGCTGGTTGAGATCGGTGATCTCCAGCTCGCCGCGCGGTGAGGGCTTCAATGCCGCAGCATAGTCACTGGCATTACCGTCATAGAAGTACAAGCCGGTCACCGCATAGTTGGAGCGCGGTTCGGCGGGCTTTTCCACCAAGCCGATGACCTTGCCATCCTTGCCGAATTCGGCCACGCCATAGCGTTCCGGATCATTGACCCAATAGCCGAACACTGTCGCTCCCTCATCACGCGCATCGGCGCGCTTGAGCACCTCGCGCAGGCCGGTACCATGGAAAATATTGTCACCGAGTACCAGACAGCTGGGCTTGCCGCCAACAAAATCACGGCCGATCAGATAAGCCTGCGCCAAACCGTCCGGGCTGGCCTGCACTGCGTACTGGATCTCCATTCCCCATTGAGAACCATCACCCAGCAGTTGCTGGAACAGAGCCTGTTCATGCGGCGTGTTGATGATCAGCACTTCACGGACGCCTGCCAGCATCAAAACGCTTAGCGGGTAATAGATCATGGGCTTGTCATAGACCGGCAACAATTGCTTGCTGACGCCTTTGGTGATCGGGTACAGCCGCGTACCCGAGCCACCGGCCAGGATGATGCCTTTACGTTGCGTCATGGTTGTTTCCTAATTGGCCCACCGGGCAATGCAGACACTGGATCATCGATATCAGGCATCGGTGCCAATGCGCTGCAGACGGTAACTGCCATCCAGCACGTCGTTGACCCATTGCTGGTTATCCAGATACCAATCCACAGTGAAGCTGATGCCCTGTTCAAAGCTGTGCTTCGGCTCCCAGCCCAGCTCGTTCTTGAGCTTGGACGCATCGATTGCATAGCGGCGGTCATGGCCGGGGCGATCGCTGACATAGGTGATCTGCTGGCGCCGCGGCTTGCCGTCGGCGCGTGGGCGGCGCACATCCAGCAACGCACAGATCGCCTCCACCACTTCGATATTCTGCTTCTCGGAATTTCCACCGACGTTATAGGTTTCCCCCACTTTGCCCTTGGTTAGTACAGTACGGATCGCCTCGCAGTGGTCGGCCACAAACAGCCAGTCGCGCACCTGCTTGCCATCGCCGTACACCGGCAGCGGTTCGCCGGCCAGGGCCTTGGCGATGACCAGCGGAATCAGCTTCTCCGGGAAGTGATACGGGCCATAGTTGTTGGAGCAGTTGGTGGTCAACACTGGCAGACCATAAGTGTGGTGGAACGCACGCACCAGATGATCAGACGCCGCCTTTGATGCCGAGTACGGCGAGTTCGGGGCGTAAGGGGTGGTCTCGGTGAATTTGCCGGTTTCGCCCAGCGTGCCGTAGACCTCATCGGTGGAGACATGCAGAAAGCGGAACGCTTCGGCCTTTTCGGCCGGCAGCGCCTTCCAGTAATCGCGAACTGCCTCCAGCAGGCCAAGCGTTCCCACTACATTGGTCTGGACGAAGGTGCCAGGGCCGTCGATTGAGCGGTCAACATGGCTCTCCGCGGCAAAATTCAGCACTGCATCGGGGCGATGTTCGAGCAAAAGACGAGTCACCAGATCTCGATCACCGATATCGCCGTGCACGAACAAGTGATCCGGATTGTCCTGCAGGCGGTCCAGCGTCTTCAGGTTGCCGGCATAGGTCAACGCATCCAGATTGATGACATGGATACCCTTTGCTACAGCTTCCAATACAAAATTGGCACCAATAAAGCCGGCGCCGCCGGTCACAAGCCATGTGGTCACGCGATGATTCTCCCGTTACTACGTCCGCTGGGCAGCAAACAATCCTTACAAGGATATAACGGGCGCCCGTACCAGACCTGCACCGTTGACAACGAATCCATAACAGGCCTCAATTGTCCGGACATTTGGATGGCAATCGATGTCCTCCATACGCATTCGCACGGACCCACCAACCCGGCTAGAATCGAGAAAATTTGTCCCCCGGCCCGTGCCGGCCCCCATCAGCAACCGAAGGACCCCGCAGCACATGAAAATCCTCGTCGCGTACAAGCGCGTGGTGGACTACAACGTCCGCATTCAAGTCAAGCCGGATGGCTCCGGCGTGGTCACCGATGGCGTCAAGCTCTCGCCGAACCCGTTCGATGAAATCGCCCTGGAAGAAGCCCTGCGCCTGCGCGACAAGGGCATCGCCACGGAAGTGGTGGTTGCCACCATCGCTCCGGCCGACGCCCAGGCGCACCTGCGCAACGGCCTGGCCATGGGCGCCAACCGCGCCATCCACGTCGTCACCGACCAGGCCATCCAGCCGCTGACCGCCGCCCGCACCCTGCTCAAGCTGGTGGAGAAGGAACAGCCGGACCTGGTCATCCTGGGCAAGCAGGCCATCGACGACGACGCCAACCAGACCGGCCAGATGCTGGCCACACTGTGGGCACGTCCGCAGGCCACCTTCGCCTCCAAGGTTGAGATCGCCGACGGCAAGGCCACGGTCACCCGCGAAGTCGACGCCGGCCTGGAAACGCTGGAAGTCGAGCTGCCGGCCGTCATCACCACCGACCTGCGCCTGAACGAACCGCGCTTCATCAAGCTGCCGGACATCATGAAGGCCAAGGCCAAGCCGCTGGAGACCCTGCAGTTGGCCGACCTGGGCGTTGAAGCCGCCGATACGTTCAAGACCACCCACTACGCCGCACCTGCCAAGCGCAGCAAGGGCGTGATGGTGAAGGATGCCGCCGAGCTGGTGGCCGCACTCAAGCAGAAGGGGTTGCTGTAATGGCCAAGATTCTCGTCATCGCCGAACACCTGGACGGCAAGCTCAACAGCGCCGTGGCCAAGACCGTCTCGGCTGCGACCGCCGTGGGCGGCGACATCGATGTGCTGGTGCTGGCCGCCGACCCGGCCGCCATTGCCACCGAAGCCGCGCAGATTGCCGGCGTCAGCAAGGTGCTGACCATCGCCAACCCGGCCAACGAACACGCCCTGGCACAGGTGCAGGCCTCGCAGATCGCCAAGGCCGCGGTTGGTTACAGCCACGTCTTCGGCCCCTCGACCACCACCGGCAAGGATGTGATGCCGGCCGTGGCCGCGCTGCTGGGCGTCAACCAGGTCTCGGACCTGATGTCCGTCGAGGGCAGCCATACCTTCAAGCGCCCGATCTACGCCGGCAACGCCATCATCACCGTCGAAGCCCCGGCCGACCAGGTGGTCGTGGCCACCGTGCGCGCCGCCTCCTGGCCGGAAGCGGCCAAGGGCAACAGCGCCCCGGTCGAGGCGATCAGCGTTGATGCCGCCCTGCCCTCGCACACCCGCTTCGTCGGCCTGGCTGCCGGCAAGAGCGACCGCCCGGACCTGCAGAGCGCCAAGCGCGTGGTTTCCGGCGGCCGCGGCGTCGGCTCGGAGGAGAACTTCAAGGTGATCTACCAGCTGGCCGACAAGCTCGGTGCCGGCGTCGGTGCCTCGCGCGCCGCGGTGGACGCCGGCTACGTGCCCAGCGACATGCAGGTGGGCCAGACCGGCAAAATCATCGCCCCGGAGCTGTACATCGCCGTGGGCATCTCGGGCGCCATCCAGCACCTGACCGGCATCAAGGACGCCGGCACCATCGTCGCCATCAACAAGGACGGCGATGCGCCGATCTTTGAGATTGCGGATATCGGGCTAGTCGGTGATCTATTCACCTTGCTGCCGGAGTTTGAAAAAGCACTTTGACCAGAATGGCAGGATGGGGCGATTCCATCTTGCCGTTGTCAATATGTGTCAATAGGCACCATCTTAAATCGCCCCAATTATGTAACATGCCCCCGTTTATAAAAAAAAGGGGGCAACATGCCAATTCTTCATCAATGCATTTTGTTGGCGACATGGACTGCAGTCCTTTCAAGCCTTGCGATCCATAGCGCTGGACACAGAAGATTGAAACTTGCTGTAACCGCACTCGGCGGGGTATTGATATCGGTATGGATATTCATTAACGCATTGAGCGGTAATGGCATCGATCATGCCGTGCTTTATCACCTGCAAGCTGGAATAAAGGGCGCAGGTGCAGCCGATTTCGCAGTACCAATCCTCGCCTTGGGTGCGGGAATACTCGCTTTTACCGCACTGGCACTGCTTCCAAATCTGACCCAACGTCCCGCTTGGCGATATGCAGGCCCCGCATTCTTTCTTGCATTTATCCCTTCATTGTTGCTGAACCCGCTGACGCGTGATGTCGCGAAGCTGCTCAGGCAGGAGGGTTCCACAGCGGTCACCGCGGACATCGCCAGCCAGTACATCCGCCCGAGCGGCGGTCTTGCAAACCGCAAGAATCTGGTCATCCTTTACGCAGAAAGCTATGAGCGCACCTATCTGGATGAGTCGCGCTTTCCGGGCCTGAGCCCCGAGCTCAACCGCCTTCGCTCCGAAGCAGTTGACTTTACCCAGCTGGAATCCCGCGAGGGCAGCACGTGGACTATCGCTGGGATTGTCAGCTCCTTATGTGGCGTCCCCCTCTCTCTAAGCGACGATGCCAACGGCTACTCCAGCATTGGCAACTTCATGCCAGGCGCCCGCTGCCTGAGCGACCATCTCAAGGACCAGAACTACAATCTTGAATTCATCGGTGGCGCATCTTCAGATTTCGCAGGCAAGGGCCGCTTCCTTGCCGCACATGGCTTTTCCACCATTCGCGACAAAGAGTATTTCCGCGGCATGGGCCTGGGAACCAACCGCTTCTCGCCATGGGGCGTACATGACGACATCCTGCTGGACACTCTTTGGGAGCGTTTCACCGCACTTTCCGAAAACCCGACTCCTTTTGCACTTGTCGGACTGACACTTGATACACATCACCCCAGCGGACATATCCCGTTTGCATGCCTGGACGTGAATTATGAAGGCCTCGACCAGCGCCGCCCCATGCTCGATGCCATCCATTGCTCGGATCGGCTGATTGCCAATTTCGTCCGACGAATTAAATCCAGTCAGTACTGGAAGAACACTACCGTCGTCGTTGCATCCGACCACCTAGCGCTCCCCAATGATATTGCGGACTTGCTGCGCGATGGCCACCGGACCAACTTGATGCTGATGTTTGATAAGGACCTCGCCGCACGGGCAATCGACAAACCTGCAACCACGTTGGATAGCGGTGCCACGATCCTCGATATCCTCCGCGGCGGAAAAGAACTCGGGTTTGGCCGCTCACAACTGTCAGGCGGCCATGAAACAACTTCTCTCGCCAGGCGTACGGAGACCGGGCAGGATCAACTGCCTGCATTCATGGCATTCTCCAAGTCGCTTTGGATGCTCGGCACGGTCGATGACCACTTGCAACTGGTCAATGGCTCCGTGCATCTGGGCCAGCAGGAACTGACGCCTCCTTTAGCTATCACCTCGGATGGCGATGGGCGCATCACCAACCTGGGCACTGCCGGATTACGGTCAACCATTCCACCGCAGTCTGGAGCCACGACGAGCACCCTTTACATCGATCGCTGCCTCGCTTTCGGCGAAACGTCGCGACCAGAGGACTGGTGCATGTGGGGCTATATAGATGGGCAATCGCGCGTCGTACCGCAGAGCACATTGCAAATCGGAGCCACGATACCCGCACTTCTCCGCAGCGCGGACAGCGCTTTACCGGCGAACCAGCTTCGCAACGACTTCATCATCAAGCGCCATTTCGATGCAAGCAACACCGTTGTCGGCGAGGCAACAGATGGGAAGCTGTTTTCACAATTCCAGGAAGGCGTACTGGCGTACGGACCATACGAAGAACTATGCGCCGGCAGTTACCAGCTCACATTGAATGGCAAGGCCAGCCCAGCGGCAGGATCCTGGGTGGACGTAGTATCGGACTACGGTACGTATGTATTCGAGCGCTTCGAACTCAAAGACAATGAGGCGCCCCAGGGCGGTGTAATCGCCGCCGTTCCCTTTGTTTTCCCGAAAAAAATAAGCCTGAGCGAAGTCCGGGTAGGAGTAACCGAGCAGGCTATCGTGCGCCTGGATGGCTACTCGCTGTTGCCTGCCTATGAGCCCATGCTGCCTGGCCAGCGTATCGACTTCAGCACAGCAGGTAATGGCGACCGCTATGTCTCATGCGGTTGGTCCGAACCTTCCAACACCGGGCGAACACTGCACGACGCCACTGCATCCTTAAGGTTTCGCCTGCCCGAGCAAATCGCTTCGCCGAAACTCAACCTGACCCTGACCTCCTTGGCGGACCAGCGCATCCAGGTATTTGGAAATGGAAAAGAGATCACAGTCCTGGACGTGAAGGCTGGCGAACACCACTACGCTCTCGATGCCATTGGAGCTGAGTACGCGCCAGACTCCAGGCTTGTTCTAACGCTGAGTCCAGAACCGGGCACATGTTCCCTGGCGGCCCAGTGCGCCATGGATCTCAATCGATTGGACCTGATGCCAGCGACTGGAGCGCCTTGACCCAAAAGAAGTCAGTCACCAGCCCACCGTAGCCAACACCTGCCCCTTGGTGCATCAATGATGCACCAAGGGGCTTGCCGCTGTATCGCCCAAGGACGCTGTACCTATATACTTTGCCGTTCTAAATCTGGGTATCGCGCGGTCATGCAGGAGGCAAAGGAAGCGGCTTCATTAGCGCAACAGGGGGCAGGCCCTGATTCAACCCCGATCTGCGTGGATCTGGACGGAACGCTGCTTCGAAGCGACCTGCTCTATGAATCGCTGCTCGCGCTATTGGCAAAGTCGCCACTGATGGCACTGCTGTTGCCGTTCTGGCTTCTTCGCGGCAAGGCGCACCTCAAGCGTCAGATTGCCTCGCGGGTTCAACTTGATCCCGCCCTTCTCCCCTATGACGAGCGGGTACTTGCCCATCTACGCGGTACCCAGCAGCGTCCGCGGGTTCTATGCACGGCATCGGATCACCTTATCGTCCAGCCCATCGCCAACCACCTTGGACTGTTCGAAGAGGTCATCGCAAGCGAGGGCAAGCGCAATCTTTCAGGTGGCAATAAAGCCGAAACACTGGTTGCTCGCTTCGGAGAGAAAGGTTTCGACTACGCCGGCAACCATGATGTCGACCTCCCCGTATGGCGCAGGGCTCGTGGAGCCATCGTGGTCAATGGCTCGGGCAAACTCGCGCAGAAGGCAGCAAAGACAACCGCGGTTATTGATCACTGGCCATCACAGGCAGGAGGCATCCGTACGTGGATAAAGGCACTGCGCGTATACCAGTGGCTGAAAAACCTACTGGTATTCGTGCCCTTGGCCGCATCCCATCGCATCCTGGATCTCACCAGCACGCTTGATGCCTCCGCTGCCTTCCTTGCTTTCGGCCTCTGCGCCTCGGGCGTTTATCTACTCAACGACCTGCTGGATCTTGCTCCAGATCGCCAACATCCACGGAAACGCAAGCGCCCCTTCGCGGCGGGAACGCTTCCCATCCTGCATGGGCTGGTCGCCGCTCCGCTACTGACTATCGCCGGCATAAGCCTTGCACTTTGGGTGAACCCGATATTCGCCGGCGTGTTGCTGCTCTATTACGTGATGACGCTGGCCTATTCGTTTAAATTTAAGCGCATCGTGATGGTCGATGTAGTGCTACTCGCCGCCCTGTATACCATCCGTATTGTTGGAGGTGCAGCCGCAATCGGCAGCGCCCTGTCATTCTGGCTGCTAGCGTTCTCCATGTTCGTCTTTCTCAGTCTGGCCCTGCTCAAACGCTATACGGAACTGGATGCAGCGGCCACTGCAGGCAAAAAGGGCGCGTCGGGCCGCGGATATTCGACAACCGATCTTCCCTTGCTTCAGTCACTAGGAACCTCTGCTGGGTACATAGCTATCCTGGTTTTGGCTCTTTATATAAACAGTCCTGAGAGCCTGAAGCTATATCACCGCCCCGAGTTCCTTTGGTTGCTGTGCCCACTGATGCTGTACTGGATCAGCAGGACCTGGATGATCGCCCATCGCGGCCATATGCATGATGATCCAATTGTTTTCGCAGCGCGCGACCGCGCAAGTCAGATTGTCGGTGCAGTCGCCCTTGTGGTGGTCATTGCCGCAACCTATGCCGGCCCGCCCCTCCAAATCCAATGATCGTGGTACTCGCATGTATCTGAAATTCATTCCCATCATTCTTTTTTCCGTGGCGCTGAATGCCAGCGCGCAGTTGTTTCTACGCAAGGGCATGCCACAAGTAAGCATCACCGCTGATCAAGGGGTAATGACGCTCGTACAAGATGCGTTCCGCGTCCTCTTCAACCCGTGGGTCTTCAGTGGCCTTTCCTGCTATGCGATAAGCATCGTGCTGTGGATGTACGTACTGTCCAAGGTTCAGGTCAGCTTCGCATACCCCTTCCTGAGCGTCGGCTACGTGATTGTCGTCGCTGCGGCATACTTCTTCTTCCGCGAGCCTGTCAGCATCATGAAATTGTCGGGAATTGCGCTTATCTGCGTTGGAGTCGCGCTGGTTGCGCGCGGAGGTTGATCATGACTAAGCATATCGTCATCGGTGGCAGCGGTTTCACGGGCACTTACCTGGTCCGCGCACTACTTGCCAGGGGTCTTATGGTGGAGACCATCGACATCGCCCCTCTGCCCAACGAATTCGAAGGCAGAGTAAAGCACTATCAGCTGGACATACTGAATACCCATGCCTTGGGCGAAGTCCAGCTGAACGGCGATGACGTCGTATATCACTTGGCGGCGCGACAGTTTCACAATGACGTTCCGTCCAAAGGACAGGACGAGTGGTTCGCCGAAGTAAACGTCACCGGTACCGACAATGTCCTGAAGTGGATGCGACAGCTGCAGCAGCCTCGTCTTGTTTACTTGAGCACGGACATGGTCTACGGCCTGCCGGAAAAGCTACCCGTACCTCCTACGCATCGACACAATCCGCTTGGCCCCTATGGTCGCAGCAAGGCTGCATCGGAGAAACTGTGCGAGCAAGCCCGGGAAAACCGTTTTCTTATCACAATCCTCCGGCCACGCATGATCGTTGGCCCCGGCCGGTTCGGGATATTGATCAAGCTGTTTCGCCTGATGGATCTGGGCCTGCCCGTCCCCACCATCGGTAGCGGCCGCAACCGCTACCAGATGATTGCAGTAGAAGATGTCGTGAGCGCCATAGTCGCCACCTTGGATAAGGGCTTCCCACAAGTCGCATTGAGCCTGGGCTCCGGAGATGCACCTGCGGTAAAGGACCTGCTGCGCAATACGATCAAGCGTATTGGCTCGCGGTCGCTCGTGATTCCGATCCCAGCCGCACCATTGAAATTCACGCTATCGATGCTTGAAAAACTTGGCATGCCCTTGCTGCACAGAGAGCAATATCAGATTGCCGACGTAAATTACGTGGTTGATATCTCACCGACACACAATGTTTTGGAATGGCAGCCTAGTCGCAACGACGAAGACATGCTGGTTGCGGCGTATGAACATTATCGCCAGCTATCGGCCACACGAAATGGAATGAACAACTAAATCAGCAGCATCCCCTGGGCAACGCAATCAAAGTGGATGCGAGAGTTCGCTCTCGCTAATCGTTGGGATCGCGTGAAAGACAGCGATCTCATGATTGGCCAGCTCGCATAGGCTGTCATATGTACAGCACGGGATAGAAAAAAAACCAGCCCTGTACCTACGCTCCCACCCGGCCTGAATAGAGGTCGGGTTTAGAGTCCGGCTTTTATCTTATCTGTCCTCGCCGCCAACTACGCGGCGTACTGGGTAGGCGTCATCCCGCCGAGTGCTTTTTTGGGTCTTTCTTCGTTGTAGTCACGTCGCCAGCTTTCGATTCTGGTACGGGCACAGAGCAGTGTTGGGAACCAGTGTTCGTTGAGGCATTCATCGCGTAGCCGGCCGTTGAACGACTCAACATATGCGTTCTGATTGGGTTTCCCGGGCTCGATCAGGCGCAGGGCGACTTCCTCGTCGTGAGCCCAAGCCACCATCGCTTTTCCGCAAAATTCTTTGCCATTTTCCGCCCTGATGACTCGCGGCAGGCCGCACTGAACTGCCAGCCTGTCCAGTACCCTGGATACCCCGTGGCCCGATATGGCTCGCTCCACTTCGATGGCAACTGCCTCATGGGTCACATCGTCGACGATGGTCAGACACTTGATCACCAGACCCTCAGCAGTTCGATCAAACACGAAGTCCATCGACCACACTTCATTTGCAGCGGACGGCCGTATCTCCGGCTGACGTTCGCCCATTGCGACCTTCTTGCGCTTCCTACGGCGCACTTGTAGACCACGTTCCTGGAACAAGCGCTCCACCCGCTTGTAGTTCACAACAAACCCTTTTTGCCGCGGCTTCAGATGAATCATGCTTACACCGTTGCGTTTGTGCCGGTGCGCCAAAGCGGCAATCTGCTCACGAAACTCGACGTTGTTGTCGGGTCTGGGCACATATCGCAACGCGCTGGCGCTCATGAGCGCTGCCGCCAGCCCTCGTCGCTCGCTTGTCGCCTGCCCGTAAACTTGATCCAGGCATTCTTAGAGGTCTCCGGGCAAACTAGCCCCAAGGAGACCGCCGATGCGCAAGAGCAAATTCACTGAGAG
>Ga0308158_10002707_pt1 | contig 16358 bp, 25 predicted proteins | sample PhyBR2_FD_201038 | JGI IMG/M metagenome (GOLD analysis project Ga0308158, IMG submission 201038) | Phyllosphere microbial communities from UC Gill Tract Community Farm, Albany, California, United States - DLSLB.R2 | ecosystem: Host-associated > Plants > Phyllosphere > Unclassified | place: USA... | reverse complement strand
ACGTTCGAGGTGGTCTCGATACAGGGGGGGCGTGACCAGTCCGGCCAGGTGCTTCTCGCAGCGGAAAGGATCGCAGTAACAGTCGCGATCGGTAGGCGGCACGAAGGTCGTGAGGTGTCCTATCGCGCCGTCAATGACGGCCCCGGTGCGCCTAACCGCTATGCACCCATAGCCGAACTACTGCGCCCCGGCAGGCTTGCGGCTCGTCTGCAGCGCGATCTGCCTGACGCGTTCCCACAGGTTGCGCCCGCGCCGATCCTGATCGCTGCTTGAGGGAGGTCCGCGATGAAAATAACAGACGCGCTTGCGATTGCGCGGGTTGACGCCGCTCGCCTCGTGCGATTCATTGACCGCCGCGAGTGTTTCCTCGATGCTCTCGATTGGTCGCTTCTGAGCGAGGACCATGCCCGCCAGTCAGCGATGCTCGATGATATCCTCGAGGGGGACCTCGCTGATAGCGCCCTCTACCTCGACTGGCTGGCACAACGGGTAGCAGAGGACAACGTATCGGTTCCCGGAGCGCTTCGCTTTGCTCCCTACCCGAGGCCGTGGCACGCTGAGTGGGTCACGCTGGCAGCCTGAACGAAGGAGTGAAGACCATGAGCCGTCACACGTTCCCCGGTCACGCCGGTCAAATCGTGAATATCGGATGGGATCGTCCGCTCGCGACTTTCTTCGTCCAGGTGACCCGGCCGCATCCGACGCATAAAGGCGAGGACGAGATCGTTGAATGGCAGGGCACCGACGACGGAGAACTGCCCACCGCGGCCACGGCGATCGCCGTGGCAGCGGAATATGGCGACCTGCCGGCTGAGTTGGGCGCTACGCTAGAAACCGACCGTATGAAGACGCTAGGGCAAACGGACGGACCGGCACAGATAGCCGCGCGACGTTTCCGGCACAGCGATAGCCAATAAGGAGGATCAGGTCATGGATCCGAGAAGGGAAACCGAAGGCGACAACGTCGTTGCTCCCAGCGCTGGCTATATGCTCATCGGTTTAGCGTTTTTGATGAAGAGCGCGACATGGATGGTCGGATTACTTACCGACGGTGTGGTAGAACCAGACAGCCCCATGGGCCACTACTCGACGGCCATGGTGAGCCTGATGACCGGGCCTCTGATCAACATAATGTGCGTCCTGATGATCGTTGGTGGCGGCCTAGTCATCATGTTCGGCGGTGGAGGTAATGTCCGACAATCGGAAATTCCGGCAGGCGTACCGCACACCCCGCGCATGACCGCGCTCCCGATGAGTGACGCTGCTCAGTCGGCTGAGGCTCGCCTTAACGGCTTAATCGCCCAATTCCGCTCGATCCCGGAGAACATGGTGCTGCCGGAGGCGATCGTGGAGTTTGAGAGGATCGAGAGCTCGCACGTACCAGACCTCCAAGATGCTCACCGTGAAGCGCGGGCAACAGTGCCGGCGATGTCTGAAAAGTCGGACGTCCTGGATGCGGATTATGCAGTCAGCCTTGCTCGGATAAGCGATGCCTTGGAGCGGCTTATTGAGGGCTCTGAGGCATTGGGACGGGAGCGCCTGGAGGTCCAGGGCCGGTTTATCGAGGCCAGACACCCCACAAGCACCCTCTAAGCCCCAAGGCGCTCCAAAGCCAAAGGAGGGGAGGGAGGAAGGTTTGTCGATCAATGTTCGATCGACGGAGAACCTCCCATGTCTAACATCATCGATATTGGCGGCGCACCTGCCAACGAAGAATGCGCCCAGCTCGGCCAGACCATCGACTTTGAAGCGGCCAATCTGGTCGAGGTGACAGCCTATAAGCTGGCGATCATCGCCCGCTACGGGATGCCGCCTGACGGCTGTAAGCTGATCGTCCACAACAACCGGCACGATTTCGGGGTCTATCGGACCCTCGCGTTGCGGGTCGAGGACCAGGAAAGCGAGGCGGTCGATGCCTATGCCGAGGCCGTAGAACCCGGTCTCGGTTCCTGGATCGAGGCCGGATTCACCGCGCCCGTCACCTATACCGGCAAGGTCGCCACCATCGAGCGGTCCGAACATGCCGAGTTGGTGATCGGCGCGATGCTGACGACGCGGCCGAACCCCGACGGGACCTTCCCGATCGCCGACTTCGCCATCCTACACACCAACTTAGCTGCTGCGTTCCCGGAGCAGGCCGAAGCTGCGCGTCAGCGCCTCACCGCCGCCTGATCCTGAAAGGTCGAGTCCATGCTCATGATGACCACCCAGCCTGACGGGAGCGCTCCGGCAGGATCAATCCTGACTGCCCTGCAGGCACGGCCGCCCAAGGCCGTAGAGCGGGACACCTTCGATCCTACCGAGGCCAGATGTTGGCTGACGCGCGGTCGCTCCAACGAGCATGCCGCAGAGCTTGCCCGGATCTGGCAAGCCTTCCCCGACCTCCCCGCAACGGCTCCCCTGGACGACCGCATGGCGCGCGGGCGCGAGCGGATCGCCGCGATGAAGCCGCTTAATGACGCGATCAGCGCCGCGGCCGAAGCCGAGCGTCAGGCGCGTAACTTTGGGCTGATGGAGCGGTATCTAGCGGACGGCACCATCGCCGATCGCGACCTGGCTGTGCTGCGAGGACGCGATGACCATGGCTACGACTGGGATACCGCCGTCGCATACGCCAATGGCTGGACCGCGGCGCATGCTGGTTGGGAGCATCGCTTCTACGCAGACAGGTCGGGCGCTGAGGCAGCGAAACGCGAGGCCTATGACCACGGCTTTGCCGATGGTGGTGGCGACCAGGCAGACCTCTTCGACGCTGCCCGTCGCAGCAACCTTGCGGCGCTTCGCCGGGACAACCAGCCAGTGAACCCGCTGCCAGCGGCGGTCGCCAGACCGGCGCCGAGCAGCTGGCACAAGCCGAGCGACCATGCCCGCCCGACAAGGTGGTCGCGACGCCTGCTGATCGTTTCGGACGCCACCATCGAGGAGGTAACGCCGGGGCTAATGCGCGTGACCGGATTGCACCTGGCCGATGAGGTCCGCGCACGCGCTGGAACCGAGGCGATGACGATCGTGACGATCGACCGCCACGCCGGCTTCGTCGCTGGTGCTTGCCCGGCAGAAACGTCGACGCCGATCACCGTGAGCCGCGCGGACGCGATCATCGCCGACCCTCACCACGGAGAGGCACTTCGCGCCCTTCTCGCCGGCGTCGAGATCGATGACGTGCTGATCGCGGTGCAGGGCGATTACCTCCGCATCGTCGATGCCTTCGCGAGCGCGCTGCCGCTGTGCGCGAACATGGAGCGGACGCAAAACTCGCTCCTCCAGCAGCGCGCGCATCTGCGTTGCTGGCTCGACCGCGGCTATTCCGGTCTTGCCAACGTCGGTGCCGGACACATTCGTTGGGGCAAGGCGATCAAAGGCCTGACCGGCAAACTCGGCGAGTTCACCGGCAGGCATGTCGGGCCAGCGCCGCGACGGGGTCACCTTATCCGGATCGAGACCGAGGATGGCGAGCCTGCCCATGGCTACGCCACCTCTACCGGTGAACCGCTCGCCCCGGAGATCATCGTATCCAACAAGACGAACATTCGCCGCGACATGGCCGCTGCGCTGCGCGCCTTTGGCGGCGCGACCCGGCTTATGGACGCCTGCGCCTGAGCCCCCCGCCTCTTCCACTTCATTCCGACGAGGAGACTATCATGCCCGACATTCGCGACCTGCCAATAATGACCGAGACCGATGCAAAGGCACTCGGCTTTGCCACCTTCAACAACGTGCCTCACAAGGTCATCGACCTGCCAGACGGCGCTTTTACGATCAGCGTGAAAACGAGCGACAGCCGACGGGCTACCTTCTGCTTCATGCCCTACGGCGATGGTGCCGCGCGGTTCGTCGACATCCAGTTCCATGACCGCGGCACAGCGATCCCGGATGCCAATGGCGGCCAGATGCCGACCTTCAACAGTTTCTGCATCACCAAGGGCGGGCGTCACATCGTCGATACCCGCGCCCTGACCGAGGACATCAAACCCTCGATCATGGTGCTGATGCTCGACACTGCGGCCGAAGAACAAGAGCGCGCGGCCGTCCTCGAGGGCCGATTAAAGGCATAGCCCCAGGCGAGCATCAGGGGCGGGAGGGGAGGGGGAGACAGAAGGGAGACCGGAATTGGCCGGACAGGACCTCCTCCCATGCGCATCCGCCACATCGCCACCTTCGACGCCACGATACGTTCCACCCCCCTGACGCTCGCGCGCGAGTATCTCTCCGCCCGCGATGCCACGATCCACGAGTTCCGCAACGAGGAGGATCGGGCCGCTTACGTCGACGTCCTGCTCGCGCTCGGCCGATTCCAACACCGAACCGCCTTTGCAACGGCGCTCGCGGCGCTGGACGCCCCTGACAAAGCCGATGAGGCGCAACCGTCCCTTCATGCCTTGATGCGACCGGTAGCCTGGAGCTTTGGAGACGGCTCGACGTTCGCCGGCTATACCGATGACACCCGCTGGAACGGGTTCCTCAACGTCTGGGTGACGCCGGCGACGTGGCCATATGTCCTCGCCGAGCTAATCGCTGGCGCCGACGGCGATCCCGACCTGATCGAGCAATATAGGCGGACGCCTGAGGTAGATGGGCTGATGTCGCTCACCCACTCGCTGACGACCAGTGAGGTCGCGCCAAGATGGGCGAAGTTCTTCACCGACTATCCGATCGCGACGATGGTCCCGATACCGGAAAGCTGGAACGATGAAAGCTGGCGGCATGAGACCGCGCCGAGCTTTGGCCCCTGCACGGGTCCCATGGGCGAGCTCGCGCAAATCTGGATCGACTATGAGGATCCAACCCGCCGTGAAATTCCCGAGGCCGCACGCTTCAGCTTCTGCCGGCGTGACGCCATTGGCGAACTGACGTCCATCTATGCTGGTGACGATTATGACGAGGCGGTGCGCCACGTCGCGATCGAACAGCTCGCATGCAACTTCGCCCACCGGCTTGCGCGGATGCTCGTCCCATCGGAGTGGCAGGATATGCGGTTGCGCAACCGCACCGCCGGCACCGGGGTGTGCGCGTCGCATGACTTCCTTGATGCGAACATGGTGATGCTCGACGCGTGGCGTGCCACCCGCGGTGACGAGATCGTCGGCTCGGGCGACGCGACGGCGCTCGCCAACGACCTTGCTCACGTCAACGCCGCGTGGACGGTCGCAACCCGCCATTATCTAACCAGTGACGACGAGGGTGCAAGGTTTGACGCCTGGCGGCTTACTGGACGCAGCGTTCCGAGCCTTGCCGCAGAGGGCCACGATCTGGCGACGATCCCGCATTCGGACAGTGCAGGCCGCGTCTACGCGGTTGGCTTCATGGAAGGCATCAGCAGTGGCTGGATGGTCAACGTGGCCAACAGCAGCCGGTCCTTTGACACGCTGATCGATGCGGAAGCGCACCTCTGGTCGGTCTTTGCCTCCGCGGAGAGCGCGCACGCCTGACCGGCTTTGATCCCTATCATCAAAGGAGACATGCGATGCGTTCCATTGTGGCGTTCTACGAGGTCGACCGCGAGTATGGCGGGCCGGAAGAAGGCGGTTGGTACTACGACACCGGCCGCTTCGTCCGCGCCATCGGCTTTCACCTGACCGACGAGGCAGCGATGACCGCTGTGCGTCGCGCCAACCGACTGCTTGAACGCCTGCAGCGTCAGCGTCGCAGCGTCGGGTCTGTCCTGTACGACGGAGGTCGCTACCGCGCCTTCTCGTTCACCGGCGTCCCGCCCGAGCGCTTCCCCGCCGAACGACCTCACTACCAGTGACCGCCAAAGGGCGGTCCGGATCACGAAAGGGTCCACCCATGCACAGTGTCCATCACTTCGCATCGTCTGCGGAGGCTTATGACGCGAGCCTCGAAGAGGGCGTGGTTCGTGAGAACGACGTCTTGGTCATAGCTACAGAGGGAATCGTCGGGCTCGCCTCGACCGATCCCATCGCCGTCACAACGGCTAGCGGCGCGCTGAAGGCGTTTCCGGCCATGAGTAGCGAAATGCTGCTCGTCGAGCTGGCCCATGACGAGGCGGCGATCGGCCGCGCCGTCGACGAGGCGCTGCGCCATCGGCTGCTTGTCGCTGACCACTTTCTGACCTTCGCTGGTCCGTCCCACCTCATTCTGTCGAGCGAGGTCCGTCGAACGCTGACGCGGGACGACATCATGGTGACGACTGATGCACTAGATCGCCGCATTGCCGGGCTGCGCGATCGTGCCGCTACGGTCGATCCGGAGAGCTCGGAAGGTCTTTTTCTTCGGCAAGCGCTCGCACAACTCGCCGGTGCCCGGGAGCGCCTTGGTATCGATCCAAGGCCGACCAGGTAGCCCACGACGGACAGGAGGGAGGGGGAGGGGACAGGCAGATGCGGGGAATGGCCCCGCGCACGCCCGAAAGGACCTGCCATGCTCCCCGCCACGATCGCCACCAGCGTCGCGCCCGAAACAATTGCCAAGGTCGGACGGTTGTTCAACGGCTCCGCGCACGACGTCCTGAGCGAGCTTCTCCAGAACGCTCGCCGTGCCGGCGCAACGACGATCGCAATCTCGACCAGCGGCCATGCCGGCGATCGGCTGCTCCATATCGTCGACGACGGTAGTGGTATCGCTGATCCCGCCGCGGTGGTTACGCTCGGACGGTCGGGCTGGTCCGAAGAAACGCGCGTTCGCGAAGACTGCGCAGGCATGGGCGTGTTCAGTCTGGCAGGGCAGGACGTCATCATCCGCTCCTGGTCCAAACCGGAACGGCAGGGCTGGATGGCCCATATCCCCGCCGGGGCTTGGGAAAGCAGCCGCCCGATCGCGATCTGCGCAGATCCAATCAACCGTGGCACCGCGATCGCCGTGCGAATGCCGGACGCGTGGTCCGAGAAGCTCGGCGAGACGGTAAAATCGGTTGCGCGCCACTATGCGCTGCCGGTGACTTTCGAGGGTGACGTCGTCGAACGCTCCGACTGGCTGGCCGACGCGGTCCGCATCGAGGAGTGGAATGGTTGCCGGATCGGAATCCTGCACAGTGATGCCGCATCGGACACGAGCATCACCCCGCGCCTCAATTTTCACGGCATCACGATCCCCTGCCGGATCGAGAGCGTCGGCGAGGTCGGACGCGGGCCGGTCTGGACTGCGCGCGTCGACATCATCGACTGCCCGGCAATCCAGTTGGTGCTGCCGGCGCGCAAGGAAGTCGTGCAGAACCCGGTGTTGAACGACCTGCGAGCAGCGGCTCGTTCAGCGATCTTTCGCACAATCGCCGACCAGCCATCCCATCGCCTCGCCTTCACCGCCTGGTCAGAAGCACGAGCGCTTGGCATCGAGCTGCCCGAGGCCGAGCCGTATCTCTATGGCTGGATCGCGCCGCACGCCGACATGTTCGAGAATTATCTGAGCGGCGTCCGCGTGACGGACCCGTCGATGGTCATCATGCCGGAGGTCGATGCGATGATCGCACAGCCGGCAGCACTCGCGATCGTCCAACACTCGCCCTTCGGTGGTCAGCTGGTCGCTGAGGAGCCGGACTTCGCCGGATACGGTTGGTACGACATCCTTGCTCGCGTCGAAACCATCGGCTTCGACGTGATGCAGGACGGTCGCACCTTCGCAATCGATGCAATCAACGGCGCCCCGGCCGATGCCGATCACGGCTATGTGGAACGCCTCGAGCTGACCGCGACGCTGTCTCATGCGGGCGCGTATGTCGACGTCCGCTGCGACGCCGACATCGCTTTCGCCGCAGACCACGAGATGTCCGAACGTATCGACGATGTGGCGATCTTCGTCAGACGCGGAGCCGCGCTGGCCACCAGTGATGTTGTCGAGCTTGCCAGGCGTGCGCTGTTTGATCCGGATAACGACAGCGATGCCGATAGCCACGACACCCAGCGTAGCCGGTTCTACCGGGATGCAACCGATCGGGTCGTCAGTATCCTCGAAGGTAACGATGCGGCGATCGAGGTTCGGGTGCGGGCGTTGCTTGCCTCGCATCCTTGGCTGGTTCCGGCCGACAGAGCCGTGACGATCACCATGACGCAAGACGGCCTCGCCGTCGTCATCACCGAACGCACCGCGGGAGCTGCGTGACATGGATGGCCCCCCTCCAGCGCCCGTCGTCCTCGCCTACGGTGTGGGCGTCGACAGCACCGCCCTCCTGATCGAGAAGGTCGCCCGCGGCGAGAAGATCGATCTGGTCCTGACCGCGGATACCGGCGTCGAGAAACCGGCGACCTATGCTTATCTCGACGTGATCCGACCGTGGATGGACGCGCGGGGCATCCGACACGAGATCGTCTCGTACCTGCCTAAGCGCTTCAAGCACTGGCCGCCTTATTACGGCCTACTCGAAATGTGCCTGACCAACGCGACGCTGCCAAGCAAAAGCCTCGGCGGGTCAAGCTGCAGCCTCAAATACAAAAAGGCCCCGCAGGATGCCTTCCTTGCCACCTGGCAGCCGGCGATCGACGCTTGGGCACGAGGACAGCGGGTCAAGCGACTGATCGGCTATGATGCTGGCCCGCGTGACACGCAGCGCGCCAATCACTCGCTGTCGATCAACGACCCGCTGTACGATTGCGAGTACCCGTTGCGGGAATGGGGCTGGGATCGTGACGCCTGCACCGCCCGGATCATCGCCGAGGGACTGCCGGTGCCTCCTAAGTCGAGCTGTTGGCTCTGCGTAGCCAATAAGCCGTCGGAGATCCGCGAGCTGCCGCGGTGGTGCCTGCGTCTGATCGTGCTGGTCGAGGCGCGCGCCGCCCCCCGGCTGCACACTGTCGAGGGGCTATGGCGCCGTGGCACCAAGGCCCGGCCGGGACGGATGACCGACTTCATTCGCAACGAGGGGCTGCTCCCAGCGCGCGAGGTCGACCGCATCTGGAACACCGCGCCGACCGACCTGATCCGCTTTCAGGACGTCGCTGCCTCGATCCCGATCGAGGATCGACCGACGATGAAAGACTGGATCGACCGCTTCAACGCCGGCGTCGCCGCAATCGAGCGTCCGCTGCTGGCCGCCTGATCTAATTACAGGATACCGACATGACCGACACGCCTACGCTTTCGAGCCCTGACACGCGTCTCGCCACGATCGCCCGGCTCAACGACCGCTGTCGTCAGGGCCTCGACCGTACCGCTCGGATTCTCATCACCCGCGCCTGTCTCGGCACCTTCGCGGATAACCGAACAGCGGAAATCGTCGCCCAGGCGGAGATCCTCAGCGCCCTTCGCGGCTACCAATTCCGCGAGGCCGAGGCCGATGAGCGAGACCGGGGCAGTTTCGAATACCGGGGTACGCCCGTCTATTTCCGCATCGACTATTACGATGCCGCGATGGAGTACGGTTCGGAGGATCCCGCCGACGCCAATCAAACTCGACGGATGCTGACGATCATGCTCCGCGAGGACCTTTGACATGATCGCGGACTGCCTGCCGGATCGCCGCCTCGATCTAATGACGTTGCTGGCGCCGGCACCGGTCGACGAGGAATGGGAGGCCGACAAAGCCGGTTGGCGGGCCTTCGTCATGGGAAACCTGACGTCCGGATACAGATCCGGGAGCCGCCTGCAGGCTGCATGGCAGCGCGGGTACGAAGCTGCGTCGCGTAGCAGCGATCCCGTCGGGTTGATGCTGTGAACCTTGCCCACATTCGAAAGGATCGCTCCGATGCGTCGAGACGCCTCACCAGCGGCCACCCGCGCGCACCGCGCCGATGTCCGGAATCCCATTCTTGCGCTGCCGGCCGCAACGCGCCTTGCCGCGCTGAGCCCGTCGGTGCGGGCCGAGCTACGCACGCTCCTCCTCGACCTGCGCCGCGATGCTCAGACAAAGGCGGACGATTGCTGGCGGCGTCACAAGGCTCCGATGGCCGCCTACTGGAAAGCGGTCGCGGTCTATGCCGGTCACATCGCCCGGGTGCTGCGATGATCTACAATCCGTGCATCGCAACCGTGCCCGAGGCCGAGTTCAACGAGCTCATGGCGATCGTGCGCGACCAGGCCGAGCCCCGACCGCTCAGTGACGATGATTGCTGGCGCTCAGAGTATGCCGAGGACCAGCGCCGGCGACGGATTGTCGGGTATCAGCAGGACCTCTTCACCAGTACCGCGATCACGCACTACCGTCGAAGCCCTGCCGCTCCGTTCGTGGAGCGGCCGCCAGTTGAAACGATCGCGGCCAAGATGGACCGGATAAAGGGCGACCCGCTCGCCACCTTCGGGCCGCTGCGCAGCGACCGACCATCGATCCTGACGCAACGCCAACGGCAGACGATCGTGCGGGGTGCCGCCAACTGGCTGAACGTGCGCCAACGGGTGACGTTGATCGATGCCCCCGGATCGGTTGACCCTGCCTTTGGCATGCAGCGGTATATCGGCCGACATGGCGTAATCTGGCGATTGTGCGGGTCGCCCTTTACCGACCACTGTTACGTGTTCTTCGACGCTGTCGGCGCAGAGCGAACCGCGAAGATCCACATGGTGGAGTTGCGCGACCTGGCGCCGCTGGCATGAGTTACCGGCAGCCAGATCTATTCTACGGCGACAAACAGCCTGCCCGCACATTGCGGCCGGAACGCTCGTATCGCCGGGAGGGGAGGAAGAAAGCAGGCGCGTTCGCGTGGGAAAGCATGGGCGCCTGGGTGCGTCACATGCACCGCCTGTTTGCGCTCGAGAGCGCCAGCACAGACCACTATACCCGCACGCGTGATACGGCACGGCGCCTGACGGTCGAACGCATCCGCGAATGCCGACATGACGACGACCTTGCACGCTGCGAGGCGATGTTGGTCGAGGCGCAATCAGGTTGGCTCTACGGTCTCGACCGCGCCTTCTCGCGCGCAGAGCGCGGCACGCTGTTGGTCGAGGTTCGCAACCAACGTCATCTCCTGACGATCGGGAGGACGGAGGCGAAGCCGAAGGGGCCAAGGTTCGAACCGAGACTGTTGCCTGATGCGGCTCTGCTACGGCTGATCCAGACTCACCATAATCCTGATGTGGTCCGGCAATTGCGCGACGAGCGAAGCCGTCGGCAACATCGCTGAAACGATAACGGGGCCGGAACCGATAGCAGCGGTCCCGACCCCGTCGATCGAAGAGATCCCCCGTAGAAACGGTGGATAGACAGGCTCAACGCATTCGCGATGATTCCGGTCCACCACCCCCGTTAAACGGTTCGTCCTCAATATTCCATGAACGAGCGATGACGCCCGTTTCATCCGCCATACGGCACATCACCCGAAGGACTTCACCCGAAGGACATCAACCCCGAAGGGACATCAACATGACCGTCATTTCACTCTCGGCCCGTCGCAGCTCACTCGCGTCTTTCGAGAACGCCTACGCCGTTGCCATTCAGCTTCGCGAGAACACTGGTGTCGACCAGTTCGTGGTCCGCACCGATAATCCCATTCAGCCCTTCCGCGTCTCCCGGTGCCGGCCACATCACCCGGAGAGTCTTCTTGCCCTGGTCGCCTGACTGGGCGCCTTTCGTCAGCCCGCGCTGGTCACGTTGCTCATGATCTGCGCGGCCGTCAGACCCTCACACAATTGTGCGTTGGTGGCATACAGAACCGGCAGGTTCTGGTCGCGCATCACATTGCACATGCGGCCGCGTCGATAGGCGACGCTCTGCAGCCAGGCCAGTTCGGTGATCGCCTGTTCGATCGGCGTGTCGTACAGCAGATACCAAAGGCGCATCTGGTACGGGTTCTTGTCGCTCAGGATCTCCTCGATATCCTTGTAGCCCTCACCGTGCCCTGTCGTGTTGCGGACATCGCTCGCAAGGGCGGTCAGCGCCTCCTGCAACTCAGTGATCGCAAGATAGGCAACGTCGAGACCGATCCCGACCGTGGCGCCTGCCAGCACCCGGCGATCGACCGATACTACCGGATCGCCGTTGTCGTCCTTCTCGTTGTTGTTCAGCACGTCGAGTAGCGGCAGGTCGTAATCGTACCCCCGCATCATGTCCTGGACCTTCATCATATTCTCCTTCGGGTGAGGCCTCGGACTTGCTCCGACCGTCACGCGCCCGGTTTCATGGCCGCGTGACGAACATTGACAATTCCGCCACCTGCGGCAATGTCTGTACGTCACGACAAATAAGGTCAACCCGAAATGCAAACTTTTTCCAGTCGCGACTTTAATCGCGAACCGGGGCGCATAAAGCGCGCTGCCGTGGACGGTCCCGTCATCATTACGGAGCGCGGTCGGCCGATCATCGCGGTGATGCCGTTCGCTGAATATGAGCGGCTAAAGGCACCCCCCGGCAACATCCTGGATGCGCTGGACATGGACGAGGTCGGCGACATCGAGATCGACTTCACGCGATCGCAGTCTTTCCCGCGGCCGGCAGTATTTGACTGATGTACCTGCTCGACACCAACGTCCTCTCCGAGCTGCGCAAGCGTCGCAGCGGAAAGATCGATCCGGCCGTGGAAGCATGGGCCGGCAGCGTCGATCAGGCCGACATGTACCTCTCGGTCATTACGATCATGGAAGTCGAGCTCGGCATCGCGCTACTCGAACGACGCGATGCCAGGCAGGCGGGCGTGCTACGGCTCTGGCTTCATGAGAAGGTCATGCCAGCGTTTACCGGTCGCATCCTGCCTATGGATACGACGATCGCCCTGCGCTGCGCGCGGCTGCACGTCCCGGAAACCAAGAGCGAGCGTGACGCGTGGATCGCGGCCACCGGGCTCGCGCATGATCTGACAGTCGTTACCCGGAACCTCGCCGACTTTGCGGGAACCGGCGTGACGCTTCTCGACCCGTGGACCTTCGTCGACTGAGCGGTACGACGAGGAGATGCGCAACACGAAGTGACTATGGCGGATCGTGGCAACGATTCCGGGAGTGTTCATCCGAGAAGTTTAATCTCGCTCAAGTGATTGGAGATTGGATGACTGACATGCTTCCGGACTCCCCTGCTGCCGACCAGCAGCCAGTGGATGTCCCATTGAACCTAATGAAAATGGCACTCGCGCTCCTTGATCGGGAAAACGAAGGCAGCAGTGTTTCTGCATGCCTCCTGCAGGAAGCGATTGAGGCACGTTCCACTCGGTAACGAGTTAAAAGCCATGGGTTTTTGCCGGGGCCGTTTTCGAAATCAGCGGGTTAATGCGTTGTGACCCTATCTACCGCCCCTTATGCTTTGGCCGTCGATGATGATCCGCTTCTTCTCATGTCTACGTGCGACATTCTCGAAGATGCTGGCTTTCGTTGCCATTCGGCCGACCACGGTGACGCCGCCAAAGCGATGCTCCCGGAGCACGCCGAGAACATCACCCTCCTTTTCTCGGACGTCGAAATGCCGGGTGACACCAACGGCTTTGCCCTGGCGCGCTACGTCGACGAGCATTGGCCGTGGATCGAGATCGTCATTGCCAGCGGCCGGATCAAACCGGAACCCGGTGAAATGCCGGAGAAGGCGACGTTCATCGGCAAGCCGTTCTCCGCGTCGATAGTCCACGAACATCTCCGCGCGAAGCTTCCGGACGGCAAAAAGCCCGAGCCGCTTAAAACGGCCGTTTAACGACGACCATGCGGGCCTACTCGTCGTCGGTATCTATGGTAGCGGCTACGCCGCGGGCCTCGAGCGCGGCGTTTAACTGACGCCTGATGCTCATGCCGTTCAGGTGGCTGAATACGCCTTCATAGCCTTCGGCAGTCAGGCGTTCGCGGATGTCGCTCACTGAGCGACAGGCCCCCTGTTTCGCCAACTGAAATGCTCGCTCGATCGTGCCGATACGCGTCTCGCTCAATGTCCCTCCGAATGGCCGATTCATCGTGCGGGACGCAGCGGTCAGCCAAGACGGGATATCGCCCGAATAATATGGCGTTCAACCCCGTTAGTGGTTGCAAAACGGTGTTCGCACTTGCAGCATAGGGACGCCTTTCAGGCATCCTCTCCTAGAAACTCTCCGGGCCGGCTCACGCTGGCCCTTTTTTTGTCTGCCGAACGCAGCCGCTGCGCCCATCAGCCAATCTGCGTTTGCCGCAACCGAGCGACAAGGACGCGGCATTCGCGATCGATCTGGTCCTCCATCATAGGCCAGATACCCCTTGCAGCTTCGCAATATCCCGACCAATCAGCCTCGATCGACGCAGTGTTCCACGTTTTCACATGAACGTTTGACAGCATGCGTTTTGCAGCGGTCGCGTAGAGCAGCTCCGCCAGTTCCGTTCTGAGATCATCATCCGCATCCTTCACCAGCAATGGCACCACTTGCTCACTGACGAACCGAGACCGTGCGAGACTAGCCGCGGTCAGATGCTCACGCGCTTTTGCCAACGCGCAGCTGTTAGGGCTCTCCTGACTGCAATGGGATTGGATTGTGCGGAGCCCCTCCTTGATCGTCCGATGATGCTCCTCCAGTGTTTTGAGCATCGCTTCTGCATTCATCTGACGACCCCTTCCCTGTGGTTCGATTATGAACCTTCATGGCCTCCAATCTGGCCGTGCTTGCTCGCACAACTCCAATACCAACAGCCTATCATGGCTTGCAAAAAGCCTGATTAATTGCGTGCTGATCCCCTTCACCGAGGGATGACTGGTCTTTTTGCACCTAATTCATCAACGCTTTAGCCGACGCGCAGACTCATGATAGCGCACAAAAGTTACGGCAAATTGCACCGAAAACCGATGTATCGGCGCAAAACGAGACACCCGTTAGTCGAGCCCGCCGAGCGATTGATCGTTGCAGGGTATCTTATGCAGATCGTTGATGCAGCCGGAAAGTGAGCCTGCCGATATGAAGCCGTTTGGTGCAGAGTTGTCGATTTAATGGGCCATCCCCGCCCGATGGGCGGGGTCGGGCTCTAGTCGGCAAGAGCCGACCGGAGCCCCGCAAGAGCGGGTCTCCGCCCTGACGGGTAACGATCCCTTGTCTGGGTCCTGAAACCCCCTCATGAGCCTCCTGCGGCCATTTTCGCGGATGGTTGTGGGGCAGGGGTGGCGCTAACCCCCGGGCGTCATGCCTAGGACCACGACCACCGCAGGCAGCCTACGGCTGTGGAATCATGCGCTAGGCGCATGATGTGTTCTTTGTGGGCCTGTGTTCTCATCGCACCCTTCGCCGTCTCTCAGTGTCTCGGCGTGCCAGACCCGTCCGGCGGGGTCGGCGTCAAAGCTGAATTGCCCGCAAGCGGGCAATGTTTTTGTTTGATTGGAAGACGCCTCAACAAGAATACCGGGCCTAAAGGCCCTACGGTTTCCACCCCGCAAGCGGGGCGGAGCCTCCGTCATTCATGTTGACCCCGCCGGCCGTGCCTGCCTCTTGAGCCCCTGCGAGGACGGCTCCGGGTGCGATGAGAACAAAGGCCGGGCCTTGCCCATCAGAACGGTAGAAACAGAATAGCCCGCTACCGCGGTCTATGCGTCTTTGATTTGTTATTTACGCCCCCTAGTCGGGGGCTTTTTTATGCTCGGACTCACCGTGTACGATGACATGGTGTCAAGTAATCAATCCGGTTGGCTAAGTAGAGGGGAGGGGGTAGAAAGAAGATGCCGGAGGGGAAAGGCCCCAAGCGCCGGCAAACAGGGGGATAGGCCCCCGCCTAGATGGAGTTAAGACTATGAACATCGGTCAGTTCAAGAACACCAGCGGTCAGCTTGTTGGTTCGATCGCAACCGCGACTATCGACCTCCCGCGCCTTGGCCTTCGTCCCGTCGAGAGCAACAACGAACGCGCCCCGGTTTTCGAGATTGTCACTCTGAACGTCGCCCGCCGCTGGGTTCAGATCGGCGCGCTGTGGCAGCTGACCAGCAATTCGACCGGCGAGGTTTTCTATCAGGGTAAGCTGGACGACCCGAGCCTTTCCGAGCCGTTGCAGATCACGCTTTTCGGCAACAACGAAGAAGGTTTCCGCGTCGTCTGGAACCGCGCGCAGCCACGCCGCGAGAACATGGACGGCACCCGCCAGAGCCGCCGCAAGGCAGCCGATGACGGTTTCGGCAACGGCAACGCGACCGACAACGGCCAGCTTGCCGAGCCGCAGAACGACGAAATCCCCGCGTTCTAAGACACCGACCAAGACGGGCGGGGAGAGCGGCTGAAACGCTCCCCCGACCCTAAACCGCCATCCCTGCCAAAGGCTTGAAACCATGACCAAGAAAACGACCTCCCCGAGCTTTAACAGCTTTTCCGAAATGGGCGAAGCGTTGAACGGCACCGACGCCAGCACGGACACCACGCCCGCCACGGAAACCGCCAGCGACGACGCCAGCGACCCACGCGCGGCCGAGATCGCCGAGAGCCACGCCGAGGAAACCGCGACCACCAATTTTCAGGATGCGTTCGGCGACGTTGGCGCGCTTTCCATCGTCGAGCTTGGCGGCGAGCGTCAGGAACTCGACATGCCCGAGCCGATCGAGGCGCAGCACGATTGCGCGG
>Ga0308158_10002705_pt1 | contig 16371 bp, 15 predicted proteins | sample PhyBR2_FD_201038 | JGI IMG/M metagenome (GOLD analysis project Ga0308158, IMG submission 201038) | Phyllosphere microbial communities from UC Gill Tract Community Farm, Albany, California, United States - DLSLB.R2 | ecosystem: Host-associated > Plants > Phyllosphere > Unclassified | place: USA... | reverse complement strand
CGCGGCGTCACCCGCAGCCCTCCCCTCTCATCACTCTCAAGCCCGAGCCACAGCCTTGCCCGGCGCCACGGCATTCACCACCACCGCGACGATGATGTTCACCGCCAGCGCCAGCAGCCCGATATAGATCGTGAACGAGGTCTCGCCCATCGTCACCGGCTGCAGAGGTTTCAACCCGTTGATCCAGACCAGCAGCGTGCCGCCGAAGAAGCCGACGAACCAGCCGGCAAGCAGGCCCGGAGCGCGGAACCAGTTGGTGTAGAGGCCGAAGACCAGGGCCGGGAGCGTCTGCAGGATCCAGATGCCGCCGAGGAGCTGCAGGTCGAGGGCGAACTGGGTGGGCAGAAAGATGATGACCAGCAGGGCGCCGACCTTGACGACCAGCGAGGTCATCTTTGCGACCTTCGCTTCGCCCGCATCCGTCACCTGGGGGTTTACATAGGCTTTCCAGAAGTTGCGGGTGAAGAGATTGGCTGCGCCGATCGACATCACCGCCGCCGGCACCAGTGCGCCGATGGCGATCGCCGCGAAGGCGAAGCCGGCGAACCAGCTGGGGAAGAGCGTCTGGAACAGCGCAGGCACGACATCGTTAGCGCTGTCGAGCTTAAGGCCGGCGGCGTGGCCCATGTAGCCAAGCAGCGCCAGCAGGCCGAGCAGCAGCGTGTAGGCCGGCAGCAGGACCGCGTTCTTGCGGATGGTGTTGCCGCTGTTGGAGGCGAAGATGCCGGTCAGCGTGTGCGGATACATGAAGGCCGCAAGCGCCGAGCCGAGCGCCAGCGTCGCATAAGCGACATACTGGTTGGACCCGAGCAGCAGGCTGCCGGAGCCCTTGGCCTGGAAGGCCGCGTCGGCGGAAGCGAAGACATTGGCGTAGCCGCCGAGCTTTGACGGGATCAGCGCCACGGCCGCGATCACCACGATATAGATCATGATGTCCTTGACGAAGGCGATCAGCGCCGGCGCCCTGAGGCCTGCCGAATAGGTGTAGAGCGCCAGCACGATGAAAGCGATGGCGAGCGGTACCTCGCCATGCAGGCCAAGCGCCTTCAGCGCCGCCGTCATGCCGACGAGCTGAAGGGCGATATACGGCATGGTGGCGATGACGCCTGTTGCCGCGACCGCAAGCTCCAGCCCGCGCGAGCCATACTGGCCGTGAACGACGTCGCCGGCCGTCACATAGCCGAAGTCCCGCGCCCGCTTCCAGAGCACCGGCATCACCATGAAGACGAAGGGGTAGACGACGATCGTATAGGGCAGCGCGAAGAAGCCGTAGGCGCCGACGGTATAGACGAGCGCCGGAACGGCGATGACGGTGTAGGCGGTGTAGAAATCGCCGCCAACCAGAAACCAGGTAATCCAGGTGCCGAAGGAGCGGCCGCCGAGGCCCCATTCGTCGATATGCGCCATGGTTTCGGGCCGGCGCCAGCGCGAGGCGACGAAGCCCATGACGGTGACAAGGACAAAGAAGAAAATAAAGACGCTGAGCGCCGTGACGTTGAGATCAGTCGTCATTGCGCATGCTCCGGTAGGCGATCCAGGTCAGGAAGGCGGTGATCGGCACCCATGCGAGCTGGTACCAGTAGAAGAAGGGGAAGCCGAAAAGAACCGGATCGTGGAAATTGTAGAAGGGGACCCAGAGTAGCCCGATATAGGGAATGATGAGCAGCCAGCAGGCCGCCGTTCCAAATCTTTTGTCCATGGGGAGAGTGCCTTTCGCGGATCGGGCGCGGCTTATCCGCGTCTTATCAAATAGATGACATATGCCAGCCGCGCGGCGCGACAAGCATCCCCGCCGCGAAAAAGACACAGTTGGTGAGCGACCGATAGCGAGTTAGGCGCGGAGGTTCCCTCGCCGCGCCGCTTTCTCGCGTGCCTTCACATTCAATTCAAATATTGCTAATATACTATAAGTTGATTTCAATCTGACGTTACATGGTTCCAGGCGGTGGCTCGTGGCGAAATCGCCGCGCGCGAAGGGCTGTCTGTTTTCAGCGAGAGGGGCGCGGATGAAACATGTGATCGATAGCGACCGTGTCGCGCAGGGCCGTCGGTCGGTCTACCTGCACGAGGTTGTCGAAGCCTCGCCCCTGCCGTTGATCGATCTCTCGCGATCGCGTTTCGACGACGATGATTTTCATGTGCGCTTCAGCGGCCGCCTGCTCGGAGATGCCTATCTCACGCATTTCGAGGCGAGCTCCGTGGTGCTGGCGCGCAGCGAGAAGGAGATATCCGAGCGCTCCAGCGAGATGTTGCTGCTGGCGATGCTGAACAATGGCAGCTACGAGCAGAGCTTCGGCTATCATGACGCATTTCCGCGCACCGGGCCCGGAGACATGCTGCTCCTCGACCTCGACGGGCCGCAGACCGTTTCCTTCGCCAAGCAGTCGGTCACGACCTGCGCCTATATTCCGCGCGGCCATTTCAAGCCGTTTCTCGATGACGCCAGGCTGCTCAATCCGGTGCTGCTGCGCCCCGAAAACGAGCTCTACGGCCTGCTTGTGGCCTGTTTCTCCGCGTGCTGCGCGATGCAGAGCCCGCAGCCCGCCGCGAGCACGGCGGCGCTCAGCACCCTGACGCGACTGGCGATGATCGCGCAGGGGCTGCATCCGCTTGGGCATGGCGAGCTTCAAGGCTCCGTCCGCGATGCGCGGCGGCAGCGGGCGCAGCAATTCATCGCACGTCATTGCGACAATCCCCGCCTGACCCCGCAGGCGATCGCCGATCATCTCGGCGTATCGCTCCGCTCGCTCAACATGGCTTTCGAACGGAGCGGCGTCGGCGTGGCGGGATCGATCCTGGCCGCGCGGCTGGATTGGGCGAAGGGCATGCTCATCAATTGCCCGCAGCGGTCCGTTCTCGACGTGGCGCTTGCCTGCGGCTTCAACAATCTGAGCAGCTTCTATCGCAGCTTCGCGCAATCCTTTGGCGCGGCGCCTGGGGAATTTCGCCGGATTGCGCAGATCGAGAATGACGATTTCGCGGATCGCCACGACGCAAGGGTGGCAAACCTGTAGAACGCGGCCGGGCGAGCAAACCGGCCACGATCGGCGCTATCCCGCAATGCCACATAGCAGACAGGGTGTTTGAGGGGCAGCACTTGCGGTCGGCGGCGGCGGCCGGCGACCGCAAGTGCTGGATGCCCGATTGCGCCCTTGCTTCGATCTCCTTTTTCGAGGGCATGTCCATGGACGTTTTTCCATATCATGCGGCAGGCTCGGGATTTCTGCTCGGCGCCAGCCTGATCTTTTCGATCGGTCCGCAAAACCTCGCCTTGATCAATGCCGGGCTCGCGCGCGACAACATGCTGCTCGTCGCCAGCATCGGCTATCTCTCCGAAATCCTGCTTGTCGGCATGGGGCTGATGGGCTTTCAGGCCTCGCCCGGCACCTATCCCGGCATTTCGGCGGCGCTGCACCTGCTCGGTATCCTGTTCCTCGTCTGTTACGGCGTCTGCGCCATCCGTCGCAGCCTGCAGCGCACACCGGTGATGGATGACGGCCTCGCTGCAAGCTGCCGCACGCGCTGGAACGCGGCAGTCTCCATGCTCGCGGTGACCTGGCTCAACCCGCTCGTCTATGTCGAGATCGTGCTGCTCGTCGGCCTTGTCGCCTCTGCCTTCGAAACCCGTATCCGCCTCTGGTTCGGCGCAGGCTTCCTGCTCGCCTCGGCGGTGCGCTTCTACGGCTGGAGCCTGACCGGGCGGATGCTGCGATCCTGGCTCGGGCATCCGGCGCGGCGGCGGCAGTTCGCGATGATCTCGGGCTGCCTGCTGCTCGGCTCGGCGGCGATGCTGGCAGCACGGGCGGCGCATCGCCTGGTCGTGGTGTGAACCGCCATGTCGAAGCGGAGCGCCTATGTCTCACTGATCCTCGCCGCTGCCTTCTGGGGCTTCGGCAATATCGCGCAAAAGACGGTGCTCACGCATATGGGCCCGCTGTCGGCCACCATGCTGCGCTGCCTGATCGCGGCGCTAGTGATGCTGCCGCTGGCGGTCGTCGAGCGTAACGGGGGGCGCAGCACGGGATGGACGCGAAGCATCCTTCGTGTTGCGCTCACTTTCACCGTGGCGATCGCGATCCAGCAGACGGCTTATGTCAACGCCACGGTCGTCAATGCAAGCTTCCTGGTCAACACAGCAACCGTGCTCACGCCCGTCGCGGCATGGGTCTATTTCGGCGAGACGACGCGACGGCTGGGTATCTTCGCCGCCTGCCTGACGCTTGCCGGCATCGGGCTGATGGCCGATGGGATCGGCGGCTTCGCGGCGCTGAACACGGGCGATGTCGCCTGCCTGGTCTCCGCCGTCTTTTATGCTTTCTGGATGGTGCTGCTCGGGCGCCACGCCCGGCGTCATGGCGGACCGTTCACCTCGGCCTTCGTGCAATTCGCGATCGCCGCGCTGCTCTTGATGCCGGTGGCGCCGCTGCTGGAGCCGCTGACGGGCGAGATGATGTGGCGGGCGGCACCGGAACTGGCGATGCTCGGCATTCTCTCCACCGCGGCCGCGTTTGGGCTGCAGACCTACGCACAGCGCCATGTGCCGGCATCGAAGGCGGCGGTGCTGGTCTCCGGCGAGAGCATATTCGGCGCGATCGGCGCCTGCCTTGTCTTGCTGGAGCGGCCGCCTGTGATGGCCTGCGTCGGGGCGGCGCTGATCTTTCTCTCGATCGTCATCGTGACGATCGAGCCGGAGGATCCGGTGGCGGCATTGCTTCAACGCAATGCGGAAGAGGAATGAGCTTCAGCCGAGACCGCAGAGCTTGCGGTCGAGCTCGCTGATCGGCTGCATGCCTGATAGCACCGCCCTCGCCTCTTCCTTGTCGCGGTTCATCTGCTCGACCAGCGGTTCGAGGCCGTCGAACTTCAGCTCCGGGCGCAGGTAGGAGAAGAAGGAGACGGAACAGATCTGGCCATAGAGGTCGCCGGAGAAATCGAAGACGAAGGTCTCGAGCAACGGAGCACCGTTGTCGGTGACCGTCGGGCGGCGGCCGTAGCTCGCCACCGCATCATGCATCGACCCATCCTCGAAGCGGAAGCGGACGGCGTAGATGCCGGGCTTCAGTTCGACCTCGGCTGGAAGGCGCATGTTGGCCGTCGGGAAGCCGAGCTGGCGGCCGAGCTTTTCGCCGCCGATCACCTCGGATTCGACCGTGTAGTGATAACCGAGCAGGCCGGCGACCTCGCTGACCTCGCCTTCCTTCAACAGCGCGCGGATACGGCTGGAAGAGACCACGTCGGCGTTCTCATCGCGGAAGGTGTCGATCAGGGTGACACCGAAGCCGTATTTATTGCCGGCGTCCATGAGGAAGGCCGGACCACCCTCGCGGCCGCGACCGAAATGGAAATCGACGCCGGTCACCACCTCGGATGCGCCCAGCCAATCCTTGAGGATCGAGTGGATGAAATCATCCGCCGAGCGCTGCGAGAATTCGCGGTCGAACGGATATTCGATGACGGCGCCGAAGCCCATGGCTTCCAGAATGCGGGCGCGCAGCGGCGCGGGCGTGATGCGGAAAACCGGCTCCTGCGGGCGGAACACGGTGCGCGGATGCGGCTCGAAGGTCAGCACCAGCGCGGGAACGCCACGATCCCGCGCGATCTCCAGCGCCCTTTCGAGAACCGACTGATGGCCGCGATGAACGCCGTCGAAATTGCCAATGGCGATCACGCCGCCGCTAAGGTGATCCGGCAAGGGTTCTCGGGTTTCGTTGCGGTGGAAGACGGTCATCGGGCAGACTCTACTGATGCTTCGGGCTTAGGCAAGGCGGCTTCAGGCGCGAGGAGGCTCAGGCGAGGCGCGGCATCCACCACTTCGGCGTTGCCTTCTCGCGTTCGAGATAGGCGGTGAGGATCGCCTCGTCGGTCTCGCCGTTCAGCGTGTATTCGGCCGCGTGAATGCCGCCGCTGATATAGAGAAGATCGAGGCCGTAATCGAGGGCGCCGCGCACATCCGTCGGCATGCCGTCGCCGATCGCCAGGATGCGGTCCATCTTGAGATCGCCGCGCATTTCGCGGGCAACCGAGAGCACGGCGTCATAGATCGGCTTGTGCGGCTTGCCGGCGATGCGGGTCTTGCCGCCGAGCTGATCGAAATAGGCGGCCATGGCGCCGGCGCAGGGGATCATCTTGTGGCCACGCTCGACGATCAGGTCGGGATTGGCGCAGATCATCGGCACGTCGCGGGCCTGGAAGGCCTTGAGCATGTCGGTGTAATCCTCGGGCGTCTCGGTCTCGTCGTCGAAGAAACCGGTGCAGACGACGCAATCGGCCTCCTCTGCGGAAACGCGGGTGACGCCGATGCCTTCGATGATGGCGATGTCGCGATCCGGGCCGAGCAGGAAGACCTTCTTCGGGCCTTCGGCGATCAGGCCGCGGGTGACGTCGCCCGAGGTGACGATGCGATCATAGGCCTCGTCCTGGATGCCGATGTTGCGGAGTTGATCGACGACGAGCGGCGCGATGCGCGGCGAATTGGTGATGAGGACGACCGTGAGACCGGCTTCGCGTGCGGCCTGAAGGGCGGCAGCTGCCTTCGGAAAGGGCGAAACGCCATTGTGCAAAACGCCCCACACATCGCAGAACACCGCATCATAGCGGCTGGTGATCTCTGCGAAATTCTCGATGCGCTGCGCCATTTCAAAGTCCCGGTTTTCATTCGATGAGGGCTGACATCGCAAAGCCCCGCCGCGATGGCAAGAAATTTTGCAATGCAGAACGATGAAATTCTTGAGACCCTATGCGTTCCGACGGCCCTCAGAGCAGCAGTTCGGCACCCTTGATGGCGAGACCGGCGGCGGCGCAAAGCCCCAGCACTTTGACCATCCCCATCTTCACGTAGAACAAGAGGACGGACGCGATCACGAAGATCGCAAGCGCCGCGATATCGATCGTGGCCCATTGCGGCCAGGCGAGGCTGACGATGGGAAGGCCCGCGCCGCGCGACAGAAGTGCTACCCGGCCGACCTCTGCGAAGAGCACATGCAGGCCGAACCAGAGCGACAGATTTAGGATGACGCCGACGACGGCAGCGGTGATAGCCGACAGAGCGGCGGACAGGCCAGCATTGTCGCGCAGCTTCTCGACGAAGGGTGCGCCGGCGAAGATCCAGACGAAGCTCGGGACGAAGGTCGCCCAGGCGACCAGCGTGGCGCCGAGCGCGCCGCCCATCAGCGGTGCCATGAAAAGCGGATTGCGGTAGCCGGCGAGGAAGCCGACGAAACAGAGGACGAGAACCAGCGGGCCGGGCGTGGTTTCGGCCAGCGCCAAGCCATCCAGCATCTCGCCCGGCTGCAGCCAGGCATAATGGCCGACGGCGACCTGCGCGACATAGGTGAGCACGGCATAGGCGCCGCCGAAGGTGATGACCGCCATCTTGGAGAAGAAGATGAAGAGCGCGCCGAAGACATTGGTCTCGCCGCTCAGCGCTTCGGCGATGAGATCGGAGGGGGCATGCAGATTTCGGACGAGGAGCAACGGTGCCTGCCAGATGAGGATCCAGAAGACGAGGACCAGCAGCGGCCGGGCGATGGCGTGGGTCGTAAACGTGGGCAGGCGGCGGGGCGATTGCGTGTTGAGTTGGACTTGGGCTTCTTGCGTCGGCGCGTGGCGGCGGGAATAGCGGTGCAGCGCGAAACCGGTGAGGCCGGCGAGGATGACGACGATGGGGAATGGCGCGTTCAGCATGAACAGCGCCAGGAAGGATGCGGCGGCGATGTAATAATGGGCGCGGGTTTTCAGCGCACGGCGGGCAAGGCGCAGCAGCGCCTCGACGACGACCGCAAGCACGGCGGCCTTGAGGCCGAAGAACAGGGCTGGAAGCCAGGTCGTTTCCTGGAAGACGGCGTAGAGGGCAGATAGGCCGAGCATGACCACGAAGCCCGGCAAGATGAAGAGCAGGCCGGCCAGGATGCCGCCGCGCACGCCATGCATCAGCCAGCCGATATAGGTGGCGAGTTGCTGCGCCTCGGGCCCCGGCAGCAGCATGCAGTAGTTCAACGCATGCAGGAAGCGATCCTCGGAGATCCAACGCTTTTCGTCGACGATGGTCCGGTGCATCAGGGCGATCTGGCCGGCGGGGCCGCCGAAGCTCAGACAGCCGATCCTGGCCCAGACGCGGACGGCCTCGCCAAACGGCACCGATGCCACGCTGTCATCCGCCATCACCGCTCCGTCCACGCTCATATATATCCACCCCTTTGCCGACCTCTGCCGGCTGTCCCCTGTCGCTCGATATCACCCGCATCGGGGCTGGACAATCCCGGCCCGGCGGCGTGGCCGAGACGGCGCTTCCTGGTGGCCTTTCGCAAATTCCGGACACGGGTTTATGACAATGCCGGACCATGTTGTCGGCGCTTGGGAGACAGGTGCTGTCCCTGCCCTTTCCGGCATTAACCATCGAAGCGTTTTCCCGTGCTCGACAGGCGCGCGGCAGGTTCACAACTTTGCCATCAAACGGCTATAGACACGGGGCGTCGGAAAATTACGACAGCTTCCCTTGACTCCCCACATGGCCGCTCCTAAATGCAGGTCGCTAGCACTCACCATAGGAGAGTGCTAACACCCATCCGTGTGGGCCATACCGGCCTGCGAGTGTCATTTGATCGAGGGATTAGACAATGGCAAGCACCAACTTCCGCCCCCTTCACGATCGCGTCGTTGTTCGCCGCGTTGAGTCCGAAGAAAAGACCAAGGGCGGCATCATCATTCCTGACACCGCCAAGGAAAAGCCGCAGGAAGGCGAAATCGTCGCCGTCGGCACCGGCGCTCGTGACGAGTCCGGCAAGGTCGTCGCTCTCGACGTCAAGGCTGGCGACCGCGTTCTGTTCGGCAAGTGGTCCGGCACCGAAGTCAAGATCAACGGCGAAGACCTTCTGATCATGAAGGAAGCCGACATCATGGGCATCATCGGCTAATCAGCCGGTTTCCCACTTCATCCTAATTCGCTGACACCCCTTTTCAGGAGTTCTCAAAATGGCAGCTAAAGAAGTAAAGTTCGGCCGCTCTGCGCGCGAAAAGATGCTGCGCGGCGTCGACATCCTCGCTGACGCAGTGCAGGTAACCCTCGGCCCGAAGGGTCGTAACGTCGTTATCGACAAGTCCTTCGGCGCTCCGCGCATCACCAAGGACGGTGTATCGGTCGCCAAGGAAATCGAACTCGAAGACAAGTTCGAAAACATGGGCGCCCAGATGGTCCGCGAAGTTGCTTCGAAGACCAACGACATCGCCGGCGACGGCACCACGACGGCTACCGTTCTGGCCCGCGCTATCGTTCGCGAAGGCGCCAAGGCAGTTGCTGCCGGCATGAACCCGATGGACCTGAAGCGCGGTATCGACCTCGCTGTTGCAGAAGTCGTCAAGGATCTCCAGGCCAAGGCCAAGAAGATCAACACCTCGGAAGAAGTTGCCCAGGTCGGCACGATCTCCGCAAACGGCGACAAGCAGGTCGGTGACGACATTGCTGAAGCCATGCAGAAGGTCGGCAACGAAGGTGTCATCACCGTCGAAGAAGCCAAGACCGCTGAAACCGAACTCGAAGTCGTCGAAGGCATGCAGTTCGACCGCGGCTACCTGTCGCCTTACTTCGTCACCAACCCGGAAAAGATGGTCGCCGACCTCGACGACGCTTACATTCTCCTCCACGAGAAGAAGCTCTCGAACCTGCAGGCGATGCTCCCGGTTCTCGAAGCCGTCGTTCAGACCGGCAAGCCGCTCCTCATCATCGCTGAAGACGTCGAAGGCGAAGCTCTTGCTACGCTCGTCGTCAACAAGCTGCGTGGCGGCCTGAAGATCGCTGCCGTCAAGGCTCCTGGCTTCGGCGACCGCCGCAAGGCCATGCTGGAAGACATCGCTATCCTCACGGGCGGCACCGTCATCTCCGAAGACCTCGGCATCAAGCTCGAATCCGTAACGCTCGACATGCTCGGCCGTTCGAAGAAGGTTTCGATCTCCAAGGAAAACACGACGATCGTCGACGGCGCTGGCGCCAAGTCCGACATCGAAGGCCGCGTTGCTCAGATCAAGGCTCAGATCGAAGAAACCTCTTCCGATTATGACCGCGAAAAGCTGCAGGAACGTCTTGCCAAGCTCGCTGGCGGCGTTGCCGTCATCCGCGTTGGCGGCTCCACGGAAATCGAAGTCAAGGAACGCAAGGACCGCATCGACGACGCTCTGAACGCAACGCGCGCTGCTGTTCAGGAAGGTATCGTACCTGGTGGTGGCGTTGCTCTCCTCCGTTCGGCTTCCAAGATCACCGCAAAGGGTGCAAACGACGATCAGGAAGCTGGCGTCAACATCATCCGTCGCGCTCTGCAGTCCCTGGTTCGCCAGATCTCCGAGAACGCTGGTGACGAAGCTTCGATCGTTGTTGGCAAGATCCTCGAGAAGAACGAAGACAACTACGGCTACAACGCCCAGACGTCTGAATATGGCGACATGATCGCCATGGGCATCGTCGACCCGGTCAAGGTTGTTCGTACGGCTCTGCAGAACGCAGCTTCGGTTGCTTCGCTGCTGATCACCACCGAAGCCATGATCGCCGAGCTGCCGAAGAAGGACGCTCCTGCCGGCATGCCTGGCGGCATGGGCGGAATGGGCGGCATGGACATGATGTAAGACCGAAAGGTTTTACATCTGAGCCATCAGGTTCAGGTTACGGAAGGGCGGCCCTCGGGTCGCCCTTTTCATTTTGTGATTCGCGCTCACATTCTCTCCAACATTTTTCAACCTTGTGATGAAACGTATAATCAGACAAATGGCGAGCCGTTGAACTTGGCGAGGCTTTCGTGAAGCTTGCCCGACGGGCGATTTTTACCGAGGAGTCAAATTCCCGTAACAATCGAGTTTTCGATCCAATGGTTGTCGTCAGCAGCTTGAAAAGCCCGCAAGTCCATCAATTCTGCATTATTTAGCAGTGTTTTCATCAACCTTTCCGCTATTTCTGATCGTTAACCGTTGAGCGTCAGCGTACGCCAGCGTGTGAAAAGCCATTGCCGTTTCTGCAAAAAAACTTATAGATTCGCGCTGTGTTCGACGTTTCGTTCAGGCGCTCTTGCCGCCGCATCGCCGACACCGCCCAGAATTGCATTGACGCATGGACAGAGTTACTTATCCTGAATTAAATTAGAAGTTGCATATTTTGGAAAGGCTGGGCAGAGTGGGCTCACTTTACGGAGCGACCGCTCGGAACGCTATTTTCCAGCCACCGAGCATGATGCCCGGCGTCGACTGAATCTGTGATGTTTGCCGGGTGTGCAGCATGGGAGAACGCTGCGCCCAAACTGGGGAACAATGTGTTTAAGATAACAAAAACCACCGCAGCGGCACCGCTCTTGCGCGGATCGCTGGAACTCAACGACAACAATCCCGACATGCTCGCTCAGCTCTCGATATCGGAAAGCTGGGTCGGCGACTTTTCAAGCGGCGTGATCCGCCTTCAGGAACGCAGCGCCCGGCTTCATGGCCTGAGCGTACCCGAATGCGGTTTGCTCAGCCTGATGCGCTGTTATGATCCCAAGGACCGCGGCCGCATCGTCCAGATTTTCGAACAGGCCGCGGCACTATCCTCGTCCTTCTGTTTTTCGACCACGATCATCCTGCCCAACGGCTACCGCCAGCCGCTGTTCTGCATGGGTGAATCGAACGGCTACGAAGAGGAAGGCAATGGCAGCATGATCGGCATGTTCATCTTCCCGCGCATCGAAGCCGACACGAACAAGGCCGCCATTCGCCGCCAGTAAAATCTACCTGCTTTCACGGAAAAGCCGGCCCAGTGGGCCGGCTTTTGACGTTATGGACACATGTGACCGCTGTAGGCGGCTCAGGCCGGGCGCGCCGGGATGTTCAGGCCCTTTTCGCTCGCCGGGCGCGCGATGCAGCGCTTCAGCCAGTCCATGACCGCCGGGAACTTGTCGTATTCCAGGAGCTCTCGACCGCCATAAAAGACATCGGCACCGCGCACCCATGGGAAAGTGGTGATGTCCGCGATGGTGTAGGTGTCGCCCATGATCCACTGGCGGCTCTGCAGGCGCTCTTCCAGTACGCCGAGCAGGCGCTTGGATTCATCTCGGTAGCGCTCCACCGGATAGGAGTTGTTGGCGACCTTGTCGGCGGCGAACTTGTGGAAGTGGCCGAGCTGACCGAACATCGGCCCGATGCCGCCCATCTGGAAGAACACCCACTGGAGCGTCTCATAGCGACCGGCTGCGTCCTGGGGCATGAGCTTGCCGGTCTTTTCGGCGAGATAGACAAGGATCGCTCCGGATTCGAACAGGCCGATCGGCTTTCCGTTGGGGCCATTGGGATCGATGATCGCCGGAATACGGCCATTCGGATTGAGCGACATGAACTCCGGAGATTTCTGGTCGTTGGTGCCGAAGGAGATCAGATGCGGCTCATAAGGCAGAGCGAGCTCCTCGAGCGCGATCGACACCTTCACGCCGTTCGGCGTCGGCAGCGAATAGAGCTGGATGATATCGGGATTGCTTGCCGGCCAGCGTTTCGTGATCGGGAATGCGGAAAGATCTGCCATCTGAATTCTCCATGCGGGATAAGGCGGCCGACCATAGAAGAGCCCCGAGGGACATGGCAAGCGGTGATCGTGCGCGATCAGTCGTTCACTATTACTGAACAAACTGTCCGCTCCCGTCTATCTTTCCATGACGGCCAAAAAAGAGGAGAAACGGTGCATACGAGATCGACAACCGTGCCGGGGGCACACCGGTCTCAGCTCATTCAACCGGAGACAGTTCCATGTCGAATACCCAGAACATTGTCATTCTCGTCGCCCGCATCCTCCTCTCCTTCATCTTCATCTACTCGGGCTTCGGCAAGCTGACCGACCCGGCTGGTACCGCCGGCATGATCACCGGCGCCGGCCTGCCTGCCGCGACCGCTCTTGCCTACCTCGCCGGCCTGTTCGAACTCGTCACCGGTCTTGCCGTTCTCGTCGGCTTCCAGACGAAGATCGTTGGCTGGGCGCTGGCCGCATTCTGCGTCTTCACCGGTCTCGTCTTCCACTCCGGCACCGTTGCCGTCCCCGGCTGGCCGGATGCCGCTCTCGGCTGGATCAACGCTCTCAACGGCATCATGCTGATGAAGAACTTCACGCTGGCTGGCGCCTACATCCTGCTCGCCACCTTCGGCCCGGGCCTCTACTCGATCGACGCCCGCCGTGGCGCCCTGCCGGTCGCTGCGTAATCGGCACCGCATTCTCCCAAGCATAAAAAAGCCCGCCGCCAGTTCATCTGGTGGCGGGCTTTTTCGTGATTGATACGACGATAGATATCAGAGCGCGGCGCGGACGGCTTCGATCAGGCGCGCAACGGAAGGCTCGTCGGCGTGGCTCTGCTTGCGGGCGCGCACGAGGCAAGCCTCGGATCGCAGAATGACGCCATCCGACAGGATCTTCAGGTGATTGGCGCGCAACGTTGAGCCCGTCGAGGTGATATCGACGATGATATCGGCCGAGCCCGATGCCGGCGCGCCCTCGGTGGCGCCCAGGCTCTCGACTATGCGATAGAGCTGGATGCCGTGCTGGCGCGAGAAGAACTGCTGCGTCAGCCGCCAGTATTTGGTGGCGATCGTCAGGCGGCGACCGTGGCGAGCGCGGAAATCGGTGGCGACATCGCCGAGATCAGCCATGCTGTCGACATCGAGCCAGATCTCCGGCACGGCGACGATGACATCCGCGTGGCCGAAGCCGAGGCGGGCGCAGAATTCGACGCGCTTGTCGGCTTCCGCAAGCCCCTCGCGGATCAGGTCTTCGCCGGTGACGCCGAAGTCGACGGTGCCGTTGCCGAGCTCCTTGGAGATCTCGGAGGCCGAGAGGAAGGCGACCTCGACATCATCCCAGCCTTCGACGCGGCCGCGATAGGAGCGGTCGTTGCCGACTGCCGTGATCTTCATGCCGGCCTTCTCGAAGATGGCCGAGGCGTCGTCCTTCATCCGGCCCTTGGAGGGCAGCGCGATGGTGATGGTCATCAGGCGGCCCTTTCCGTTTCGATGCGATCCAGCCACAGCGAGAAGCCGACGGCCGGGATGCGCTCCTTGGCGCCGAGCAGGGTCATCAGCTTGTCGAAGCGACCACCACCGGCGAGAACGGCATCCGAGCCCTCGACGCCGATCTCGAAAACGAGGCCGGTGTAATAGTCCAGCGGGCGGCCGAAGGCGGCGCGATAATCGATGAGCGAGAGATCGACGCCGGCATTGGCAAGTGCCGCGACGCGACCATCGAAGCGCGACAGCGCGTTGCCGAGCTTGAGGCCGGCGGCATCGGCGAAGCCGGAGAGTGCCGCCGAGGCATTGATCAGCGGCACGTTGAGCGACAGGAACTCCTTCAGCACCAGGAAGGCTGCGTCATCGAGCCGGGTTTCCGACAGGATGAGCTTTTCCTTCAGCCGGCGGGCGATATCCTGCGGCGAGCGGCTGGCATTGGTGGAATAGCCTGTCGCCTGCATGGTAGCGTCGATATGGGCGACCAGCGCCTCTTCATCATCGGCGCCGAGAAGGCGGGCGATATCGTCGCTCAATCCGGTGACGAATTGCGGGCTGACAAGGCTGGCAAGCAGCGCTTCGAGATGGGTGGTGTCGCCAAAGGCATGGATCAGCCGCTTCTGCCAGCCGAGCGGCAGGCCGAGCGCCTGGACGACGGCTTCGAACACGGCCTGATCGCCGAGCGTGACGGCCAGTTTCTTGCCCGGCAGCAGCCGCGACAGCACGCCGGCCGCATCACCGATGGCACGGGCGTCGGCGCTCGGGATGTTGATATCGCCGAGATCTTCGATGCCCGCCTGATAAAACTCATTGCCGCCTTCGCGACGCTGGCGGAACACCTCGCCGAGATAGGCATAGCGCTTCGGCGTGCCCATGGCGCTTTCGATATGGCGCAGGCAGACGGGAATGGTGAATTCCGGACGCAGGCAAAGGCTGGCGCCGGTTTCGCTCTCAGTCATGAAGATGCGGCGGCGGAGATCCTCGCCGGCGATATCGAGAAACGGCTCGGCCGGCTGGATGACCGGGGTATCGACGCGCTCGGTGCGGCGGGCGGCGAATTCGGCGAGCAGGTCTTCGGAGAAGGCTGGGAGGTTGATCAGGGGCATAGGGTTAGTGTCTCCGGGGCTACCCCCCTCTGTCCTGCCGGACATCTCCCCCACAAGGGGGGAGATCGGCCAGGTTCATCCGCTCGCTCCACATTCACTGTTTGGCGCAAGCCGCGCAACACATCGATCTCCCTCCTTGTGGGGGAGATGTCCGGCAGGACAGAGGGGGGTATTCCCCGCTCAAACATCAGAGGCTCGCTTGCGATCTTCCGCCTGCGCCGCCAGTATTTCCTTCACCTTGGCGACCAGATCGGTCTCCTTGACCGTTTCCTGCGCGACACGGGCTTCGCGCCACGAGGCGTTGTCCTCGATCTCGCCGGAGAGCCGCTTGCCCTCGATCAGGTCCTTGATCTGCACGACGCCCTCGGCACGCTCATCACCGCCCTGGATGATGGCGACGGGGCAGCCGCGGCGGTCGGCGTATTTCAGCTGGTTGCCGAACTTCTTCCAGTTGCCCTGATACATTTCCGCGCGGATGCCGGCCGCACGCAGTTCCTGGGTGATGCGCTGGTAGCGCCCCATGGCCTCGACATCGCCATCCATGACGGTGACGAGGACGGGCTCTATGACTTCGCTCTGGCCGAGCTTGCCGAGGTTCTTCAGCGCCGTCATCAGGCGCGAGACGCCGATGGAGAAGCCGGTTGCCGGAACCGGCTGGCCCATGAAGCGCGAGACCAGACCATCATAACGACCGCCGCCGCCGACGGAGCCGAAGACGACCTTTTCGCCCTTCTCGTTGGTGACATCAAACAGAAGCTCGGCTTCGTAGACCGGGCCGGTGTAGTATTCGAGGCCGCGGACGACGGAGGGGTCGATCTTGATGCGGTCTGACTGATAGCCGGCGCCGGTGACGAGACCGCCGATAAGGTTCAGTTCCTCGACACCTTCAGCACCCTTCGAGGTGCCGGCGACGAGTTCGGCAAGCTGGGCGGCGCTTTCGGCGTAGTCCTTGATGCCGACGAAGAAGAGAACCTTGTCGATCTGGCCCTGATCGAGGCCCGCGCCCTTGGTAAAATCGCCGGACTCATCCTTGCGGCCTGGGCCGAGCAGGAGAGCAACACCCTCGGGGCCGAACTTGTCGAGCTTGTCGATGGCGCGCAGCACGTTGAGGCGCTGGGCGGCCTTGTCATCGCCGCCGAGGCCGATCGCTTCGAGAACGCCGTCGAGAACCTTGCGGTTGTTGACGCGGATGACATAGTCGCCGCGCTTGATGCCGAGGGCTTCCAGCGTGTCCGACATCATCATGCACATCTCGGCATCGGCCTGAACGCCGGGC
>Ga0308158_10002704_pt1 | contig 16372 bp, 13 predicted proteins | sample PhyBR2_FD_201038 | JGI IMG/M metagenome (GOLD analysis project Ga0308158, IMG submission 201038) | Phyllosphere microbial communities from UC Gill Tract Community Farm, Albany, California, United States - DLSLB.R2 | ecosystem: Host-associated > Plants > Phyllosphere > Unclassified | place: USA... | reverse complement strand
ATCGCATCGGTCGTGGCGTTTCTAGCCAGCCCCGATGGTGGCTGGGTCAATGGTCAGACGATCCGCGCCAATGGCGGTTTCGTCTGACCAGGTTTCAGGCACGTCCGCAGCTACGGGCGCTTGCTTCGTGGCCGACAGCGGGCGCTCGTCAGGCACTACCTCCGGACGCAAGAGCGTCTAGGTTCGGGAACGAGCCTGCCAGCGGCACGCTTGCAACGACCCAGTCGTCGACATTCACGGCTTCGTTCGTCTCGATAGCAAACGGCTTTTGACCTCGACCACCAGTCCGGGCAGAGAGAAGTCCGCCCGGACCGAATTCGCAACGACGCCTACATGCCGGCTGCGGTGGGGCGGACGATGATCTCGTTGATGTCCACTCCCTCAGGCTGCTCCAGTGCGTAGCGGATCGCTCGCGCGATCGCGTCGGGGGTCAGCGACTTCTGCCGCCACGTGGTCAACGCGGTGGCAATATCCGGATCGGTGATGTCGTTGCCCAGTTCGGTTGCCACGACCCCGGGTGAAATGATCGTCGTGCGGATGTCGTCATGCTCTTGGCGTAACCCTTCGATGATCGCCCAGACCGCGTATTTGGTTGCGCAGTAGACGGCCGCGCTCGGCATGACGAAGTGCGCGGCGATCGACGCAACGTTCACGAGGTGGCCTGCCTTCTGCGCAATGAAACGGGGCAGCACGGCAGCGATCCCGTTCAGCACGCCATGAACGTTGACGTCGATCATTCTCGTCCATTCATCCTGCTTCAGCGCAGCAAGGGGCGACAGCGGCATCACGCCCGCATTGTTGATCAACACGTCCACGCGCCCGAACCGCGCTTCCGCGGCGTCGGCGAAGGCGGCGAAGCCTGCCGCGTCGGTCACGTCCAGCCCATGCCACGCGACATTCGCGCCCAGCTCTGCCGCGAGCGCTTCAAGGCGATCGGTCCTGCGCGCACCGATGAAGAGGCGCGCGCCCCTGCCCGCCAGTTCACGCACAGTGGCCTCGCCGATATCGCTCGAGGCGCCGCTGATCAGCACTGTCTTGTCTATGACGTCGTTCATGATCGGTCCTTTTCTGTCGCCATGAAGGCTGAGCAAAGATGGAACCGAGCTGTCGGCAGGTGTGAGACCGATCAGCCGGAATCCTTGCACGATCCTCCGAACTGACGCCGCCCCTGCTTGCGAGAGCGGGAAATAGCGGACACGGTTCCTCGATGAGCACGATCGCAGACCTAGCCGTGCTGGTAGCGCGCCATGTTACCAGAACCGGGATGGCAAGCACGCCGATCGATCGATTGTCGCTGTTCCGCGCCGATGAGCCGACCGTGCCCTTACCGGCCGTGTATGATGCTTCGCTTTGCATAATTGCCCAAGGTGCCAAGCGGGTTCCGCTGGGCGGACAGAGCGTGCTTTACGATGCCGCGCATTACCTTCTGGTCTCGGTCGACCTGCCGCTTGTCGGACATGTCATCCAGGCGAATCGCGACGCCCCGTACCTCTGTTGCAAGATCGACATCGACCAGGCGGTGCTGGCGGACCTCATCCTGGCGGAAGGCGCCCGGGCGCCCAAGGCCGATCTACCAGCGCTTGCGGTATATCGCAGCGACGACGATCTGGTCGATGCAGCGTGCCGACTGGTGCGTTTGCTGGACCAGCCCAACAGCATCGCTGCGCTGGCGCCGCTGATCGAGCGGGAGATTTTGTATCGTTTACTCAAAGGCCCCCACGGCCCCGCTCTTCGCTACCTGGCGGTCGCCGACAGTCATCTCAATCAGGTCAGCCGCGCCATTGCGACGATCCGCAAAGGGTTCGACCGACCGCTCCGGATCGGGGACATTGCCACCGCCTCGGGCATGAGCCCGTCCTCCTTGCACGAACACTTCAAGGCCGTGACGAAAATGACGCCGCTGGCGTATCAAAAGCAACTGCGCCTGCAGGAGGCACGGCGCCTGATGCTGTCGGAAGGCACGAACGCAAGTGGCACAGGTTTTGCCGTGGGGTATGAGAGCCCATCGCAGTTCAATCGCGAGTATGCGCGCCTGTTTGGCGCGCCGCCCCGTCGTGACATCGAACAGCTACAGCGCAGCGGCAATTTACTGACGCCAGTGTAGCCTCCCTTTTTCGCTGATGACCTATTCTCAGACGTCCAACGTAAGGGCAACGTGGCCCAAAAGCAGACAAACATTCATCTCGTCTTCTGATGCTATCGTTTCGTATGAACAAGTCAGGAACCAGTCTACTAATAGACAGTTTTTCAAATGCATCACACGATGGTGTTTGCTGGAGCCAAACGATGGTGAAGAACGAGCACACGAGCGAAAAGGCTGGCAAGGCCGCCTCGAAGGTCCTGAAGGACGAACGAACCGGGAAGGACTCAAAAACAGCTGCTGGATCTGCTTTATCTCAGCGCCCCGACAAGAATAAGAAGTGACTGGCGGGGCCGGTTGGTACCGGCCCCACACATCACCATGTCGACCCATTTGTGGACGTTTGCGAGCTATTCCCGGCTGCCCAACTTCAGCCGTTCGTTCATATCGCAGCGAACACAGCAACGGGGACTGGCCTCCGCCCCGGTAGGCCGTTCTCTTAAAGAAGGGCAAGATCAAGATTATTTCTGATCGCTTTCCCGGCTGACCTCATTCTCCTATGGCTCTCGAATGAATGTAGCGGGCTTTGACCTGAATCTGTTGAAGGCGTTTGATGCTCTGTACGAGGAGCGCCACGTCACACGTGCTGGCCAGCGCATCGGCCTGAGCCAGTCTGCCATGAGTGGTGCGCTCACCAGACTGCGCGAGGTGTTCGACGATGAATTGTTCGTACGGTCGCCGACGGGGATGCTGCCGACACCGCGGGCTGATGATATAGCAGGCCCGATCTCGTCTTCGCTCCAGCTCATGCAATCGGTCCTGCAAGAGGATGGCTTCGATCCTGCGTTAGCCGATCACATCGTGACGATCGCAATGACTGACTACGCTGCCTTCGTCCTACTGCCTCCCCTGTTGGCACGGCTGGCGGTTGAGGCGCCTCGTCTTGAGCTGCGGGTCCGCGGCATTTTCGGCAAAAATGAAGTCGTCGACCTCCTCGACAGTGGCGAGGCAAGCCTTGCACTCAGCGTCCCCGTCGACACTTCGGCACGCATTATGACACGCCTGCTCCTTCGGGAAGGCTTTGCCTGCATTGCTCGCCCCGGCCATCCAGCCTTTGCAAAAGGTGCCGACATCGAGACGTTCGCGGCGGCCCCCCATCTTCTGGTATCGCCGGAGGGGGATCGCACAGGGGTGGTGGACCGTAAGCTCGCCGTGCTCGGGCTGACGCGCCGCGTCGTGCTGAGCCTGCCGCAGTTCTTGGTTGCCCCGTTCGTCGTTGCCGAGACCGATCTCATCGCTACGCTCGCTTCGCGGGTCGCCAAGCGGTTCGCTGCGGTCAGTTCGGGCATCGTCATCCATGAGCCACCGATCGCGGTGTCCGACTTTTCGCTAGCGATGATGTGGCATCGTCGGGTGGATGATCACCCGGCCACTGTATGGCTGCGCGACTGTATTGCCGGGATCGCCGCGTCGGCCTGACGTCATCGGCCAAACCGATCATGCCGTATCATTTCTGGTGATTTCACGCAGGCCCGTCGTACCGCTCTACGTCTTGGCACAGAGGTAATGAGGTGCTGACATGCGTGTTTTGGTAACGGGAGCTACGGGATTGATCGGTGGTGCGGTCGCACGTCGACTGGCCACGGCGGGGCACGACGTCGTCGGGCTTGCGCGTTCGGAGGCAAGCGCGGCCAAGCTGAATGGCATGGGCTATCAGGCGACCTATGGTGATCTGGAGGATGCAGATAGCATCGTCAACGCGGCCCACAGCGTCGACGCCGTCGTTCACGCCGCATCGCCGAACGACCAGAATAGTGCGGCCTATGATCAGGTCGCGGTTCGAGCGATCCTCGATGCGTTGCGCGGCACGACCAAGCGCTTTTTGTATACGAGCGGCTGCTTCTTGTACGGTGCCACCGGCGATACGGCCGCGACCGAGGACAGCCCATTGCATCCACTCGAGATGGTGCGCTTCCGCCAGAGGCTCGAGGCTGAAATTCTCGAAGCTGCTGCAGGTGGCGTTCACGGCGTTATTCTCCGTCCTGCCTGGGTGTATGGCAATCATGCTTGGACCACGATGATGATGTTCAGCTCGGCCCAGGAGCATGGGGCTGCGCGCTACGTCGGCAACGGCCAGAATCGTTGGACGTGCATCCATGCCGACGATCTGGCGGACCTTTATCTGCTCGCGCTCGAGAAGGCGCCTGCCGCATCGATCTACAACGGGGCTCATGGCGCCGCTATTCCCCTGATCGAAATTGCACGGGCCGCCAGCGAGGGAGCAGGTGCCGGGGGCCAGTTAGCGGAATGGCCACTGGAGGAAGCTCGGCAGGTGCTAGGAAGCTTCGCGGATGCGATCGCATGCGATCAGGTTGTCTCCGGCCAACGTGCCGTGCGCGAGCTTGGTTGGCGCCCGTCGCGGCATTCCATACGCGATGAACTACTCTCCTATGCGCAGCCCTTGGTGTGACTGCAGGTCGTTTCAAGGTCTGAAAAGACGAACGATTCTATGGTTTCCAACCGGATTTCATGCTCCAGCTCGCCTCCGTACACATTGGTCTTCGAACTTCAGGTTCTAAGGCCTAGTCGCGGAGAGCAAGCTGCGGGGCTGCTTCCCGGCCCTGCGTGGCGAATGACCGGTGATGCGCTTGAAAGCAGCCCCGAATGCGCTCTCCGATTCATAACCTACCGAGGCCGCAACAGCAGGCAGCGACATGCCGGTGCTAATTAGAAGTTCTGACGCCAGCATCATGCGCCAGCGGGTCAGATAGGCCATTGGCGTTGCCCCAGTGACCCTCTCAAAGTGTGAGGCGAAGCTTGATCGCGACATTCCCGCCGCCCGGGCCATGTCGCCAATCGACCAATGACGTGCGACGTCGTTATGCACCGCGGCCATGGCATGCCGTAGATTGGGATGAGCAAGCGCTGCTAACCAGCCACTGGTAGATCGACCGCTTTTCAGATGTTCACGTAGAGCCTCGACCAGTAGTGCTTGAGCAAGATGGCCCGCCAGAAGAGCACTGCCTGGCTGAGGATCGCTCAATTCGATCATCAGACGTCGCATCCCGGTTAGCAATGCCTCTCGGCCTGCACCAGGACCGACGTGGATCATCGCTGGAATGGCGTCGAGCAGCGTTTTGGCTTGGACCCCGCCAAGCCCAAAAAAGCCGCCTAGCCCGCGACATTCGCCACCTCCGTTCAGGGGGACGATCTGCCCGGCCCGTACACTTGTCATCAGAGCAAGCGCATCAACCGGTATTGCCGCGTCGGAGGATTGGAGCACCGCTCCCCCTACCGTCACCAGCGCCACGTCGCCGGCGACTAGCGATATTGGCGCGGACGTGCCCGCGACCTGCAATTGGCAGGCCCCCGTCTCGATACCGAAACAGCGGATCCCTTGCGCGGGCTCAAAGGCGAGTGCCCAATCCCCCGCCGCGTCCAACCCGCGAAAGCCATAACCAGTCGGTTTCATCAACGTCAGAATATCAGAAAGTGGATCCATGATTTGGACGATCACAATGAACGAGGGGACGGATGAGCATGGTCGGTCCAGCGCCTGATGCCTAGACGGTGTCGAGATACGAGGCCTGTAGCATGATCGATCCCAATCTGCCGTCCTGGCCCCAGCCGCGAACGGAAAGGCCGCGACCACTGTCTTCTTTAGTGCGACGTGTGTCTTGGGCGTTCATGGCGATGCTGAGCAGCGCTGTGGCGCTCGTTTCCTATCGCTATCTCGCCAAGGCGGGACCCGTTCCAGTGACAATCGCAGCCAATGCCTATGTGAACCCATGGCTTGTGATCCACGCGACCGGGGCCGCAACTGCACTCTTTGTTGGACCATGGCAGTTTCTGCCTGTGCTTCGTCGGCGCCAGACAGCCGCTCACCGGATGTGCGGGCGAATCTACGTCGCCGGGTGCGTCACGGGGGGGACCGCTGCGCTGGTGCTTGCGACCGGCGTCTACGCAGGACCTATCGCCGGCACCGGTTTCAGCTTGCTGGGTATCGCTTGGATTGCAGCCACCGTATTTGCGGTCCGGGAGATCCTAGCACAACGAGTGTCGTCGCATCGGCGCTGGATGATCCGCTCGTTTGCACTGACGTTATCGGCAGTAACGCTGCGGCTCTACCTGCCGGCTAGCTTTCAGCTCGGGCTCGACCCGGTCCTGTCCTATCGCGTGATTTCCTGGGCATGCTGGCTACCCAACATGGTCCTGGCAGAGCTGTACCTAACCTTCAGCAATGCCGACGCAATTCCTTGAACAACAAATAGGAGTAATCTGCATGCGGGTCTTCATCACTGGCGCAACGGGTTTCCTAGGACCTGCGATTGCGAATGACCTCATTAAGCGCGGTTACCAAGTTGTGGGCCTCGCTAGATCTCAAGCCTCCGCTGAATCGCTGCGAGCGAACGGTGTCCAACCTCTCATTGGCAGCCTTACCAACCTTTCGGTTCTGCGGCAGGGCGCTGAGGCGGCCGACGGTGTAATCCATCTGGCATACAGTTTCTCGCCGGGTGACATGCCACGTACACGTATGCTTGGTGCCGTTTTTGGTGGCTGGCCTGGTGGCATCATTGGACGAATGATGAAGGCCATTACAGCGACCAACGACGCGGCCCTCAATGCCCTGGCGAGCGCGCTCGGTGATTCGGAGCGCCCCTTAGTGACCGCCTTCGCCACGATGGGCATAGCTGGTGCTTCGGGGGCATCGGCACGGGGCATTGCCATTGAAACCGACTGCCCGAACGCAACGTCGCCTGGCTACGTCCGCTCTGTCAGTGAAGCTCTCGTGGAGCATTGGGCGTCCCGCAAAGTGCGAGCCTCGATCGTCAGGTTGGCGCCCGCAGTACACGGGACGGGCGACAAGGGCCTAATCCCCCAGCTCGCCCTGGCAGCGCGCAAACACGGTGAGGTTATTTATGTCGGCGAGGGCGCCAACCACTGGAGCGGCGTCCATATCGATGACGCCGTCTCGCTGTTCAGGCTGGCGCTCGAAAAGGGAAAGCCTGGGGGCGTCTACCACGGCGTAGGTAACGACGTGGTCACCTATCGAGAGATTGCCGAGGTCATGGGCCAGCGATTGGGCCTGCCCCTGCGCTCGGGGACGCAGGCCGACGCCACACGCCAGTTTGGCTTTACGGCGCCGTTCGTCTCGGTTGACAACCCAGTGAGCAGCACGCTCACCCAAGCTGAACTTGGCTGGGCACCGGCCGGCCTCTCCCTGATCGATGACCTAAAAAGTCCGGCATACTTCAGCAGCTGATAGTCGCGCATCGGACCGTTTTCAGGGTTGGCATCGGTGTCGATCGGCCCTGGTTGCACGATGTTGATCGTGATGCCGCGTGGCCCGAAATCGCGGGCAAGCCCTCGCGCCATCCCTTGTAGCGCAGATTTGCTGAGCGCGTACGACGCCATGCCGGGCACCGGCATCCGATCACCGCTGACGGAGCCGATGACGATGATCCGTCCACCATCGGGCAGCCTTGCGGCCGAAGCCGTGATTCGCGACTATATCGCTGCCCGCCATCCGGAAGATGCCCGGCGCCTGACCGACTTCGTCAGTACGACCATGTCGGGACTCTCCGCCAAGGCGCGCAACGGGCATGGGCTGGATCAGCTTCTTGCAACTGCACGTATTGCAGGCTTGGCTCTCGCACAGGTTTTCCCGGCTGCAGATTACGCTAGCGATCCCGTTTGATGCTCAGATGACCCAGTTTCGGCCATTAGCGACCACTTTTCATGTTTCCAACTTCGGCCATTCGTTCATCTCGTTCGTAGGGCCGCATTCAGTACGCTGGACGATCTTTTTGACGGATTCGAGTGAGAAAACGAGGAGTCCGATCAGGGGACGTCGCAACGCGCAACCAGACCTCAAATCCGTCGCAATTCGAGTTCCTCTCGCAGCACCCCGACCAAGGCTGCTGCCGGCATGACACGAGACAGTGGCGCACCCTGCCCTGCCCATTGCGCCCCGAAACCGTGCTCGCCTTGTGCCTTGGCAGCCGCGTGCAAGGCCTTTCCCGCATCATAAGCGATAGGATAATCAGGCGGTCGGCGTTCATCGACCAACCGACTCAGAGCCGTAAACCGGTTGGCCAGCGCACGCGCCGGTCGACCAGAAATAAGCGACGTGAGGAGAGTGTGGTAAGCGCCTGCACCGGTGAGGGCCGCCCGGTATGCATCGTCTGCGGCTGACTCCGGGCACGCGACAAAGGCAGTTCCCAGTTGCGCTGCCGATGCGCCAAGATCTAGCGCCGCGGCGATGCCGGCGCCGTCCATTATCCCGCCAGCTGCGATGACTGGTAAGTTGTTCTTGCGCACTAGGAGCCGGGTCAGCGCGAACACGCCGAGCCCGTCGTCGGGCGCGGTGGGGTCGAAGACACCCCGATGCCCGCCTGCCTCGATCCCTTGCGCGACCACAGCGTCGATTCCCGCCGCTTCTATCGCGCGTGCTTCGTCGAGGCTGGTCGCGGTCGCCATGAGGTAAATACCGCGCGCTCGCAACGCCGAGAGCACGTCGGCGGACGGCAACCCGAAGTGGAAGCTGACCACTGGCGGCGCATGATCGAGCAGTACCGCCACCATGTCGGGATCATCTGCGAAGCTTTTGTAGATGGTCTTCAGCGCCCTCGGGGGCTCTGCGCCGTACTCGGCGAACAGCGGGGCAAGCCAATCCAGCCATTGTGCTTCCCGCGAAAGATCGGCCTTTGCGCCAGCGTGGACGAAGACGTTGACGTTGAACGCGCGGGTCGTACGGCTGCGCACCTCCTCGATCATCGCCCGTGCGCCGAGGGCGTCGGTCGCGCCTACTCCGATCGACCCCAAGGCTCCCGCCTCGGATACCGCTGCCGCCAGCGAAGGTGTGGCGACGCCCGCCATTGGCGCCTGGATCAAGGGCACCGAGAGTTCGAACCGATTGATGAAAGACATACCTACGCCGCATCCGGTTGTGAACGATTGTCCCCTTATGACTACGCCAGCGCATTAAGCGAATGGCGCCAGGTGGTGGGACGCGGATCCTCTGCCCATCAACCACTAAGACCAAACAGGTGAGATCCAACCTAGCTTGAACGCTCGCCGACTCCAGCCATCTGTTCGTCTGACAAACGCTGAATCAAAGTGTGATTATTTTGCAGACGTGGTCGAACTTAGTCACATGCCTGTGCCGCATATCGACCAAGGAACTAGGCGATTGAACTCCGTATCGGCAAGCAAACTAAAGCGTCCGTCGTAACGCCCCCCGATGCAGCATCTGCCGTTTTCTCTATTTTGACGGAATAGCGATCCGTCCGATCATCTTTTCACCATGCTCGTCGCGTTTCAGCTCGATATCGACCGCCTCGACTTGGTGGGTTGCCCTACCGAAATCACGGAACAGATGCGCCGTCAGCAGCGACAGGCCATTGGGGTCGAGCCTGTCGGCATTATAGACGTTGGCGCGAACGACATACTCTCCAGCTGGCGCGCGGTGGAGGAAATACTCCTCCGGACCAAAACCCGCCGTCATGTCGTTCGAAAGATGGCCGCCGGTCGCGGTTCGCGGATGATTGTATATCGCCCGCTCGCCGCCGGGCTCGTCCACCCAAAGGTCTAGATCGGTGGCGTCCGTCGTCCAGTCGACGACCACGCGAATATCTGCGTCGAGCAATGCGGTAAGCGCAGGTTCCAGAGGACTGCTTCCGCCCAGACGCTTTAGCTGCGGCAGCAGCGCATTGGCCTCCATCAGCGCAACCAGGTCGATCCCGTCCCAGCGTTGGTCCAATGGCATGACCGCTACCTCGCGCAATAGCGCGACCGCCCGCGTCAGATCCGCTAGCGCTGTTGCTGGTCGCGTTGCAGCACGCGTGCTGAGGGCAAGTGCGAGCAGACGCCTAGGCTGTGGCCGGTCGGGCTCTAGCGCCGCCTGCCGCTCTCGCAGTTCAATCGCTCGATCGATCGCGCCATACCGCTCCAGCCGGTCAGCGACGATGCCCAGTGTCGTCGCATTGGCCGCCGGCAGTTCAAGCGCTGACAGCACGACCTGCACTGCATCCATGGTCCGCCCGTGGCGACGCAGCCATTCTGCAGAATCCAGATAGAAGGCTGGCACGCCACCGGCTTCCGACTCCGCCTCGGCGAAGCGCTCATCGAACCGCGCCGGCGCGGCGTCGAACGCTCGCAGATACTCGCGATCGGGCTGCCAGGCCTCGATCGAGACGGCAGGGGCCGATGGTTGCACACGGCTGCTGGTCACTACGATATCGGCACCTACGGGAGCTGCCTCGCCAGGTTCGGGTGCAGGCGGCGGTGGCGGTGGCGGTGGCGGTGGCGCAGGCGGTGCATACATTACTACAGCCGGCGGATTGTTCGAACGGGCATTACGGGCAGCTCGCTTCTTAGGGGCCGCTTCCGCGATTGGATCGAACCGCCGTTTCCACCAAGCGACCTGTTCCGTCCAGTCATGCGTTACCCGCTCCAATCGCAGCCGTTTTTCATCGGCGCGCTCGCCGTCCTTCCGCTTCCGGCTCTCAAGATATAGCGACAGCGCGTCGGAGGGATAATTGGCGGGTGGGGCGATATCGGCCGTTAGATAATCCTGAGGTGCCTCTAGCACGAGGAATGACAAGCTAGGACTGGCAACGCCGTAACGCCGACTGGTCGTGACATACTCGGCACGCTGCTCGGTCCCACCGAACGTCGTCAACAAATCGGCGGCCACCAGTGCGCCGTCACCATCGAACGGCACGGCCTCGCCAAGTGACCGTAGCGTTTCCGTTCCGCCGATACGCACCCGAACACCTCCCAGTGCTGGGGCACGCGCCACGACACGCCATTGTCCTGGCGGCGCCGCAAGCGGCACGACGGCAAGTTCGTTGCCGTCCTCGTCCACTACCGCAGCGACGCCGGCCACAGCGGTCGCGAGAGCAGCAGCGACGCCAGCGACGTCCTCCCCTGGCGCAAACGCCTGCCCGCCAGTAGCCCTTGCAAGATGTCTCAGCCAGCCGATGTCCGCCGTCGGTGACACAGCGATGGCATCCAGTCGGCAGCGGGGCGCGAAAACGCTTGCACGGTCGATGGTAGGCCGCCCGTCGGAGAACAGCAGGCAACGGTCAGTCGACGTCTCGGCCGTGGCGGTAGCGGGGCCGGCTGCCTCCGCAACAGCCTCGAAACTCGTGGCGCCGCGGTAGCGCACGCCTCGCACCGCCTCGATCGCCGCATCCGCCGTCGCGGCGACGGTGCGCGTGGCGCCATCGCTCGCGAACGTCACGATCTCAATCTGCCGAGGCTGCAAGGCGGCAATCACCTGGCGGAGTAGCGCATATTCGGTGTCGTGGCGGTCTGCGAGCCGCGAGCGCGACCGGTCCCAATAGACGCGCAGCGTTCCGCCCACCTTCGGCGCAGCGGCTTGGCGCAGCATGCCAGACAGCTGAACATATCGTTCGCCGGTACGATGACGGCTGACGATCGTGTCGGCAGTCGCGACTGGCGCGACGACGATCGCACCGTTCAGCGTGCCCTTGCCGCTCGCCTCGGCAGTCTGTCCGCCCTGTTGCCCACCGCTCTGCCACGTTCCCTGCCGTCCGTCCGGCATCAGCAGTGCCGGCATCGCCCGCACACCATCCGCCACCACTCTAACCGTCCACCCCTCTGGCGCCGCAGCGATGCGCAGCGGTAGACGGAATCCCTCGGCACCGACCGGTGCGACGAAGCGCACCTGAATCTTTCGGCCACTGCCCGGCGGGACCGGGAAGACGCGAGTGCGGAAACCTCCTTCCGGCACGACTTCTGCCAGCCCGGGATCGACACGACGGCGAACCTGCGCCTCGTAGACCATCTTTGCCTTTGGCTGATCGACCAGAACGCCGTCGACGAGCGCCCCGCCGATATCGAGCGCATAACCAGTAACCACTGCACCTTTGGGCAGCGCGAGACGGAAGTCGCCCTCGAGCACCTCACGTCCTTCGTTGGCAAACTCTGCGATGATGGTCGTCTCGGCCACCGCTCCATGCACCCGAACGGCGACGTCGAAGCGGCGCAGCGCAATGTCACGGGCATGGGCGGCATCGCGAACACCCATAGCCGAGGCTGTCAGGCTTGGATTTGCGATCGGCTCTTGGGATTGGACCGGGCTGAGCGCGATAATCAGCGTTCCTAGCGTGAATCCGTGGCGTTTCATCCTGCCCCCCTTGCGTAACGTTGATTAAGCTAGAGCGACCAGTGGTTCAGCGGCAATGGGTAAACCACGTGGCTTGCTGCCTCGACCCAGTTGCGGTCATTCGCGTGCGCGTTCCTGTTCCCCAAGTTCAGACTTTCGTTCAGGTTCCTAAAGTCCAGATTTTGCTTGTGAGCTTGCTAGTGTGCCTCGCTAAGTAGGAGACTCCGCTATGCTAACCGGCCTGTAACGCCATCAACGTTTCTTCCGCGCTCCTCGACAGCGCATCAATGCCGGCGCCGACAATGTACCACGTCTTAGGGTCAAGATAGATCACCCGGCCGGCCTTCCACGCACTGGTGACAGAAATGGCAGCATTTGCTGCGAGCTTTTCGGTAATCCTGCTGGGTTCGCCACCGGTAGCAGCGGTGCGGTCGATAACGAAGATCCACGTGGGATTGGTAGCAAGTGCAGTTGCTAACGCCTCCTGCCGAGTCTCTCGCAAGGCGATCGCCTCGGGCGAGCCCACGGCGGGTCGTGCATCACGTGCCGACGCGGATGCTGACCGCTTAACCGCAGGTACGGCGGATCGGATGCCGATGAAATCATAAGCGTGGCCAAACCGATCGCCCGGTGCCTGAACCGTTACACTGTCTCCCGCCCCGAACAGGAGCAGACCAGTTCCACCCTTGCCTGCCTGTGCGTGCAATCGCTCTACCAGCGCTGCGAACTCGGCGGTCCGACGATCGGCGCGCAGCTCGACGTTGAAGATCCGACCAAGCGTTCGCGTGTTGGCGATAGTCAGCGCGGCAAGATTTGTAGACGACGACGACATATCGATCGTCGGCGCGATGCCGGTGAGCGCGTCATAGGCCTTGGACGAGCGGCCCCCAATCACGATCAGATCGGGCCGCAGCGCCGTCAAAGCCGGAATGTCCGGGTCGAACAACGTGCCGACATTACGATATTTCGTATCGGCATACTGAGCCAGATGCGCCGGAAATTTGCTCTTGCCCTCTGCGCCTTGAGGAACCCCGGCAACCGCTTCCACGCCGAGCGCGTGGAGAATGTCGAGGGACGCGAGATCGAAGACCGCGGCCTTGGTGGGTGCGGCGCGAAGCACGATCTCGCCTTTGGCGTGCGGCACGACCACGTCCTTCGCGGACGCTGATCCAGTTGCCAACGTCGCACCCAGCAGGCCGGCAACAAGCGTTTTCGTCAGCAACGTATAGCTACTCAACATGCGTCGATCTCTTCCTTAAAGCTGTTGCCGTCGGCTTACCGAAGTCCCTTCAGTAAGCTCTGCTACCGGGACGAACTCCGGGTAACCGTCAGATCCAAAGTGTAGCCCAAAGCTAGAACCGCGTGCCGATCCCCAGCCAAATCCGTGCCGGGTCAATGACGTACCCGAACCGGTCATAGCTCAAGCGCTTGTCCATTACGTTCTGCACGCCGCCATGCAGCGTGAACCGAGGCGAGACCTTGTACGATGCGCCGATATCGACCGTCGTGTAGGACGGGGCCACGGTCGCGTTGCCGCTAATCTGCGCCTCGGTGATTGCCTCTTCGCCACGGAATATGCCGCGGATATAGCCGCTCAACCGAGTTGTCGGCTTCCAGTTTAGCGAGGCGCTCGCCTGCTGCTTGGGCGTATCGTTCAACGCCGCACCGATATTGGCGCCACTCAGTTGCTCGGAGTCCGTGAGCGTACCGGTCGCATTGACCCTTAGCGTAGAGGTCAGCGGCACGTCGATCGTCGCCTCGATTCCGCGGACCTTTGCCTTGTCGACGTTGACATAGGTGGTCGGTGGCCGCCCGATCGAGCTTAGCGGCTCGCCGCTGCACCACGCCGCAGCTACGACACAGGTCACCCGCGTGATCTTGTCGTCGAACCGCGTGTCGTAGGCGGTCAGGCTGGCCTGGAACGTGCCGCCATCGAACAGCAATCCGGCCTCGATCGTCCGCGATGTCTCCGCCTCCAAATCGGGGTTGCCATAGATCGTACCGCCGCGGCTCGACTGGCCCCAGTCTGGCAGCGTCTGGCGCAGGTTCGGCGCGCGAAAGCCTTGTGAATAGCCGCCCTTCAGCGTGAAGGCCCGGTCGATGTTCCACACGGCATAGACCCGCGGCGTCCAATGCGTGCCATATTGCTGGTCGTCGTCCATCCGCAGGCCGCCGGTCAGCCTAAGTCCGGTCAGCACCGTCAGCTCGTTTTCGGCGAACATGGCCACCTGCCGTCGGCTTGCGCCGTCGCGGGTTGATCCCGCCAGGAGGTTCCCGACCGTGTCCGTCAGATCCTCATTGCGGTAATAGGCACCAACGCTCAAGGCGTTGGCGGGCAGCGGCACTATCCAGATTGACTGCGCAATCGTGTTCTTGATCCGTTTGCCGTCCTGCAGGCTCTTCGCATCCTCGAGCTGCAGATAGCTTTCCGACGTTGCGAAGCCCCAGCGCCCGGAATGACTGATCGAGCCGACATAGCGCCGTTGTGCCTGAAGGTTTTCCATCCCGGTCGGCACCGTCGCGCTGGTCGCGACCGTCTTGCCCGCTGTCGCGGTCACGGTCTGTCGGTAATACCCAAGTTCTGCGAGAAAGCTGTGGTCGGGCCCTGCGTTCCATCCGAGCTTCCCCGCCACGCTCTCGTCTCGGCGCTCTGGCGTGCCGCCGATGACACGGTCCTCGCCGCGTCGGGTCGCAGCCCCCTGAACCTGGATGCCGACCGAGCCGGCGATCGGACCGGACAGGTAAAAGTTGCCGTCGGCGACGTTGCCGTAGTTGGAGCCCAGCTGCATCGTGCCATTGACCCGAGCGCTGCCGCGCCATGTCTTGGCGATGCGCCGCGTGATGATGTTGACGACACCGCCCATCGCATCAGAACCGTACAAGGAGGACATCGGCCCGCGTATCACCTCGATCCGCTCGATCGCCTCCAGCGGTGGCAGCTGCCCGCCCTCCGATATGTTCCCGCCATTGGTTCGCGTCTCGCGGCTTGACAGGCGCTTACCGTCTACGAGGATCAGCGTATATTGCGGCGCCATGCCGCGGATCGATATGTCGCGACTATTGCCCTCGCCCGGCGTCACGGTAACGCCCGGGATCTCCAGCAAGGCATCGGTCACTTCGCGATAGGGCAGGCGGTCCAGATCCTCGCGCGTTAGCACGCTGATCGATGCCGGTGCGTCCTTGACCTGCTGCTCGCGGCCGCCCGAAGCGGTGACGACGATCTCATCGGCACGGGTCGTCTGGCCTTGCGGATTCGGCGCTGGGTCCGACGCGAGCGCGGATGTGGAGCAAGCAAGCGCGATGAGCGCCGCCGAGGAGCGGTTTAAGATGATCGGCATGAAGGTTCCTGTTTGCCGCTTGCTATTGCAAGTCGTTCGCAACCCTATGCGGGGCGATTAGACACCGGGCCAGACCCCAAATCCGAATAAGCGTTATTCACCTCGCGGATGCACAATGCCGGGTCAGCATATCCGCCAGCCAGATCACCGCGCGATCACGCACACTGCGATCGTGCCACAGTAACCGATAGTCGAGGTTGTCGATGGCAACGGGTGCGGGCCTGGTTGCCAGGCCATAGCTGGCGGCGAACCGCATGGCCGCGCGTGTCGGCAGCGTCATCAGCACGTCGCTGCCCGCGATAAGTGACGGTGCAGCATGAAAATACGGAAGCCGCACGGTGACGCGGCGCTCGCCGCTGCGCGCGCCCAGCCGCACCTCGACCCCGTCTACCGCGAGGTCGCTGACTACGATGCCGACATGCGGCCATGCGAAGAACGCATCCAGCGTCAGCGCATCGTCTGACGTGGCAAGATCATGCCCTGCCCGCATGATGCAGGTATAGGTATCGGTAAACAGCGATCGACCGCGCACCGCGGGATGGTCGGACTCCAGTCCGGAGATGATTAGGTCGATCTCTCCCGACGCCATCTTCTGCATCATGTCCGCGCTGAACGGTACGATGTCGACCGTCAGCAAAGGAGCACTGGTCGTAATGGCCTCGAGGGCCGGCGCGATGACCGTGAGCACGCCGTAATGAGCAGCCCCCACCGGGTGGTCCAGATAGATAGTTAGTGCATTGTCGACTCCGCCGCCATTGCCGGGCGTAGGTGGAGCGAAGCGGAACTGGAGGCTGGCAATGGCGGGGTCGCCGCTGCTGG
>Ga0308158_10002703_pt1 | contig 16376 bp, 14 predicted proteins | sample PhyBR2_FD_201038 | JGI IMG/M metagenome (GOLD analysis project Ga0308158, IMG submission 201038) | Phyllosphere microbial communities from UC Gill Tract Community Farm, Albany, California, United States - DLSLB.R2 | ecosystem: Host-associated > Plants > Phyllosphere > Unclassified | place: USA... | reverse complement strand
GCGCGCCTGGGCGTCGGACACGGCGTCGCGCTGAGCTCGGGGACCGCTGCACTGCACCTGGGGCTGCTGACGCTGGGCGTCAAGCCAGGAGACATCGTCGTGACGTCGACCATGACCTTCGCGGCGACGACCAACGCGATCGTCTACACGGGTGCCGAGCCCTACTTCGTCGATGCCGATCCGCACACCGGGAACATGGATCCCGAGCTGCTGCGTGACGCTCTGACGACCCTGCGTGACGCGGGCGAGCATGTCGGCGCGATCGTCCCGGTCGACCTGCTCGGCAAGGCTGTGGACTACACGTCGATCCTCGCGATCGCGGAGGAGTTCGCCGTTCCGGTGCTCGCGGATGCGGCGGAGTCGCTGGGTGCGTCGCACGCGGGACGTGCGGCCGGCAGCTTCGGGCGTGCATCGATCGTGTCCTTCAACGGGAACAAGATCATGACGACTTCGGGCGGTGGCATGCTGCTCACCGACGACGCGGATTTCGCGCATCATGTGCGGTATCTCGCCACACAGGCCCGTCAGCCGGTGGTGCACTACGAGCACGTCGATGTCGGCTACAACTACCGCATGAGCAACCTGCTCGCCGCACTCGGGCGCGCTCAGTTGTCACGGCTCGATGCGATGATCGCCCGGCGGCGCGAGATGCGCGAGATCTACAAGGAGCTGTTCGCCACGGTCGACGGGGTCGAGATCTTCGGGGCTGAGGGCGATGAGCACGACAACGTCTGGCTGACGTCGATCCTGATCGATGAGAAGCGCACCGGATGGGCGCCGTCCCAGCTCGCGGAGGCGCTCTCGCAGGACCACATCGAGAGCCGGCCGCTCTGGAAGCCGATGCACAAGCAGCCGGTGTTCGCCCACCATCGGGGGAACATCAACGGCACATCGGAGAAACTGTTCGCGTCGGGGCTCACGCTGCCCAGCGGTTCTGCGCTGACCGAGCAGCAGCGGGCTCGAGTGGTCGAGGGCATCACCGCCTTCGTCGGAGGGCGCTGAGCGGTGGCACGCGGCAGCCGACCCTACGATCTCCTCAAGCGCCTCCTCGATATCGTGACCTCCGTCGTGGCGCTCGTCCTGCTGTCTCCCGTGCTCGCGATCGTCGCGCTGACCGTGGCGATCCGACTCGGCAGGCCCGTGCTGTTCGTGCAGCCGAGGCCGGGCAGAGACGGACGCATCTTCCTGCTGCGCAAATTCCGGTCCATGCGGGACATCGATGAATCCAAAGGACTCATCAGTGATGCGGACCGGCTGACCTCGTTCGGCCGTGCGCTGCGCTCGACGAGTCTCGACGAGCTGCCTTCACTCTGGAACGTGCTCCGCGGGGACATGAGCGTGGTGGGACCGCGACCGCTGCTGGTCGAGTATCTGCCGAGGTACACGCCGGAGCAGGCGCGGCGGCACGAGGTCCGTCCTGGCATCACCGGTCTGGCTCAGGCCAGTGGCCGCAACGCTCTCGACTGGGAGGACAAGTTCGCCCTCGATGTGGAGTACGTCGACAACCGTAGTCTGGAACTGGATGCCCGGATCATCCTCGCGACCATCCGCTCCGTGATCGCACGAGACGGCATCTCCGCGGAAGGACAGGCGACGATGGCGAAGTTCGGGGGAGCAGATGGCTGACGGCATCATCGTGATCGGAGCCGGCGGTTTCGGGCGCGAGACGCTCGACGTGATCGCGGCGATCAACGCCAGTACCCGAGACCCGTTCTGGGATGTCATCGGCGTCGTGGACGACGCCCCGGCCGAGATCCAGATCGAGAGGCTTCGTGACCGCGAGATCCGCTTCCTCGGCGGGATCGATGCGAATCGAGAGCTGTTCGACGGCATTCACTACGTCGTGGGCATCGGCTCACCCGCCGTACGCGCCCGCATCGCGGAGAGGGTCGACGCCTGGGGTGCTCGGCCGGCGGTGCTCGTGCACCCTGCGGCGGTCGTGGGAACGCGGGTGCGACTCGCTCCGGGGGCGGTGGTATGCGGTGGCGCACAGATCTCCACGAACGTGCGACTCGGCCGCCACGCGCACGTCAATCCTGGCGCGATCATCGGCCACGACTCCGTGCTCGAGGACTTCGTCTCGGTGAACCCCGGCGCGATCGTCTCCGGCGAGGTGGCCGTCGGCACGAGCACGCTCATCGGGGCCGGAGCCACCGTGCTTCAGGGCCTGAGCGTCGGCGGGGGTGCGACAGTCGGCGCCAGCGCCTGCGTGACGAAGGATGTCGCGCCCGGATCCGTGGTCGTCGGGGTGCCCGCGCGACGGGTGGGAACGGACGATGAGTAGCGGCTCCGGAGGTCAGGTCGCGCTGAAGAGCCCCGCGCGGCATCTGACCGGCTATGCGGTAGCGAAAGTGCTGCCAGGGCTGATCGGGATGATCACGGTTCCCCTGTGGATCAAGACGTTCGGCCAGTCACCCTATGCGATGTACTCGATCGTCTGGGTGATCGGTAACTTCGGTGGTGCCATCACGATCGGATGGCTCCGGCAGGCGATTCTGCGGTTCAGCGGCGATGCCGAACGCTCCTCGGACGGAGTGTCGAAGTACGCAATCGCCGCGTCAATCCTTGCTGGCGCAATCCCCCTCGCAGTCACGGTCATGTGGGTAGGGCAACAGGACCCGAATCTCCCCTGGATCATCATCACGGGTGTCGTGTTCTCCATTCTGAACAGCCTCTACCTGGTCCAGCAGGCACGCGCGCAAAGCGATGCGCGCGTCACGGCGTACTCCTCAGCGGAGATCGTCAGAGCTGCCGTCGCCCTTGTCGCAAGTCTGCTCGCATTCATGTTGTGGCGACTCGATCCGGTGATCTGCATGATCGGAGGGTATGCGCTGTCCACGCTCATCGCTCTCTTCGTTTTGATGCGGCGACGTCCGGAAACGACCAGTGCCACCGGCTCGACCACCCTGATCTTCTGGAAGTACGGATGGCCGATGTCGATCTGGCTCGCACTCTCCCAGGTGCTCGTGTACTTCGACCGTCTATGGCTCGCGCCGAACGTATCGGCAGACCAGCTGGGACTGTATGCGGCCACCGGCGACCTCATCATCCGAGGTATGGGAATGGTCGCGTTTCCACTGACCATGTATGTCCACCCGCTGATCATGAAGCACTGGAACGCGGGCGAGCGTACCGAGGCGCTTCGCCTCAATCTCCGGTTCCTGGTCGCGGTGGGGATCATCACCGGTGTATGCGTCGCGGGCCTCGCCGTCGTGGGGAGCTGGGCGCTTTCCCTCCTCCTCGACGGCGCTGCCCCCTCACCGTCGGTGTTCATACCGCTCGCCATCGGCGCAGCGCTCTGGCAGGTCGCACTGCAGGCGCACAAGCCACTGGAGATGATGAATCGAACGGGCATTATGACGGCGGTACTTCTGTGCGTGTGCGCGCTGACTATCGGCGCGCTGTCCATCTTCGTCCCCCTGTATCAGACCCTGGCAGCGGCCACGATCTTCGCGTGCGGCGCCGCGCTCTACGTCGCCGCATCGATCTGGCTGGGCCAGCGGGCTACCAAGAGAATGAAGAGGGAGAGCTATGCCTATTGAGATCGTGGCCATTTCCTATTTTGGATCGAATGATCTGTCCGGGTTCGTAGCCAGCCTTCGCACCCAGCACTTCAACGAGTGGCGCCTGACAATCGTCGACAACTCCGTCGACCAGGCGGAGCACACGAAGATCCGCAGTCTCCAGGCGGGCGACTCTCGAATTCGAATCCTCGCGCCGAAGACGAACCTCGGCTACTTCGGCGGAGCGCGATTCGGCATCGAAGGCCAGGTGGGTGACGACACCCTCGCTGTCATCGTGACCAACGTGGATATCACCTTCAGCGGCGAAGAGACCCTCGGACGGATAGCGAAAGCCGCCCAGGAGTGTTCGGGAGACGTCGGCGTGATCGCTCCCCGGATCGTGTCCAACAGAAGCGGTGATGACCAGAACCCGCATCTGCTCAATCGCCCCAGCGTCGTTCAGCAGCGAAGGCGCATGCGGAGGATGAGCAGCCCGGCTTTGGCCCAGCTGGTGATCATGGGATCGGTGGTGAAGCGCGTTCTCACCACTCCGCTCAAGCGCCGCGCGCTGACCCGCACGAACAACATCTACGCCGCGCACGGGGCCTTCATGATCTTCCTCCCGGAATACTTCGAGCGCGGAGGCGACCTATCGCATCCCATCTTCCTGTTCGGTGAAGAACTCACCGTCGCCGAGAAGAGCCGCTCGCTCGGGCTTCGCACGGCCTACATGACTGACCTTGAGGTTCGTCACGTCGAGCACGGCCAGATGGGCTTCTTGCGATCCAAACGAGTTCTGACCGAGATGGTTACGGCGGCGAAGTACGGATATGAACTGATCAGCCGCACTGCCGACTGACGCCAAGAGGGTCTGGAATGCGTGACGCGAAGCACGGATTCCATCGAACAAATCACAGATCTATCGATATGAAAGGGTTTCATGCCAATGCCGAAGAAGGTTGTAGTCATCGGCCAGGGTTATGTCGGGTTGCCTGTTGCGATGCTGGCCGTCGAAGCCGGATACGCGGTTGTAGGGCTTGACATCGACCCACGGCGAGTGGAGGCCCTCGCGAATGGCACGTCGTTCGTGGAAGACATCAGTGATGCCACGCTCACGAGCGCCCTCGAATCAGGTCGTTACACTCCTTCCGCCGACTACGAGGCAGCGTCTGGTTTCGACATCGCAGTGATCAGCGTTCCGACGCCGCTCCGAGACACCTTGCCGGATCTTTCGTTCATCGAGGACGCCGGCCGATCGCTGGCAGCGCACCTCACCAGCGGCGCGACTGTGATCCTCGAGTCGACGACTTATCCGGGCACGACCGAACAGCTCTTGGTTCCGATTCTCGAAAGCGTCAGCGGACTGAAGGCGGGACCTGATTTCCATGTCGGATACTCCCCAGAACGCATCGACCCGGGGAACGCCAAGTGGAACCTGGCGACCACCCCGAAGGTCGTGTCCGGCATCGACGACGCGTCACTTGCACATGTGCAGGAGTTCTTCGACGCGTTCGTCGAGCGCACCGTGCCAGTGTCGGGGACTCGCGAGGCCGAGCTCACGAAGCTGCTGGAGAACACCTTCCGGCACGTCAACGTCGCGCTGGTGAACGAACTGGCGATGTTCGCGAATCAGCTTGGGGTCAACATCTGGGAAGCCATCGATGCGGCGGCGACCAAGCCCTTCGGATTCATGAAGTTCACTCCGGGCCCCGGTGTCGGTGGCCACTGCCTGCCGATCGATCCGAGCTATCTCTCCTGGCAGGTACGCCGTGAACTGGGCTCGTCATTCCGATTCGTCGAACTCGCCAATGACGTCAACGAGCACATGCCCGACTACGTCGTGGAACGTGTGATCAACGCCTTGAACTCGCACAAGAAGTCGGTGAACGGATCCAAGATCCTCATCGCTGGGCTCTCGTACAAGAAGAACACTGGAGACGTACGAGAGGCACCCGCGACGCGCATCATGACGCTCTTGACGCAGCTCGGCGCAGAGCTCTCCGCAGTGGATCCGCATGTGGCACCCCACGCATGGCCGGCGGGTGTTCGACGCGCCGACCTGACGGGGGACGAAGTCACGAACGCCGATCTGGTGTTGCTCGTCACGGACCATGACGCTCTCGACCTCGATGTGCTCCGGACGTCTGCCACGCCGGTGCTCGACACGCGAAACGCGGTCAAAGACGGCGCCGTCATCCGGCTGTGAATCAGATGCGCATCGTCTACCTCCATCAGTATTTCAATACGCCTGCACAGTCGGGCGGGACCCGCTCCTATGAGTTCGCGCGACGGCTCGCTGACCGCGGTCACGACGTCCATGTGATCACGTCCACGCGTGATGCGGGCGACCATGGGGGGCGGTGGTCGACTCTGGAAATGGCGGGATTCACCGTGCACGGGCGCCACGTCCCGTACGACAACTCGATGGGCTCCCTGCAGCGCGTGCGAGCATTTGTCAGTTTTGCCGCTTTGAGCGCCGCACGAGCACGCGCACTGAAGGGGGACGTCGTGTTTGCGACAAGCACCCCGCTCACGATCTTCCTGCCTGCCTGGTTCGCCGTACTCGGTCGGCGAACGCCGATCGTGTTCGAAGTCCGGGACTCCTGGCCAACGGTGCCGATCGCGTTGGGCTATCTGTCCAATCCCCTCGCACGCTGGGTGGCACGTCGACTTGAGCACTTTGCATACGCGCGCTCGGCGAGGATCGTGGCGCTCTCGCCTGGGATGCGGGAAGACGCGTCGGAGCAGGGTGCTGATCCGCAGAAGATCTCCGTCATCCCGAACGCTGCCGACGTGTCGATGTTCGATGTTCCTGACGCCGCCGGAGTGCAATGGCGGCGAGACCACGCGATCGATGCCGACGCGCCGTTGATCGTGTATACCGGAACATTCGGGGCAGCGAATGAGGTCGAGTACCTGGTCGATGTCGCTCGGGAGGCCGCCGCCCTGGACGCTCGGACGGTCTTCGCCTTGATCGGTTCAGGCGCACGAGAGGCGTCGGTGCGCTCCCGCGCGGAGGAATACGGATTGCTCGGAACGACAGTGCGGCTGATGCCGCCCGTGCCGAAAGCCGAGATGCCCGCCGTCTTCTCGGCCGCCGATGTCGCGACCTCGGTGGTGACGAACAACCCGGCGATGAATGCGAATAGCGCCAACAAGTTCTTCGATTCCCTGGCGGCCGGGCGGGCGATTGCCATCAACCATGAAGGATGGCAGGCCGACCTGATTCGTTCGCAAGACGTCGGTCTCGTTCTGGAGCGCGATGATCTTCGGGCCGCGGCGGGTCAGTTGTTGGGATTGATCGCAGATCGCGCGCGACTCGAGCAGGTTCAACGCAGGGCGCGAGATCTTGCGCTGCGTGAGTTCGACCGAGATGCGCTCGCTCATCAACTCGCCGAGGTCCTGGAGAACGCCAGCTAGTGATCCGCGGACTACCGCGGTCGCTCAGGCGGCGCGCCGTGCCCGTCCTTCCGAGGCGTTTCACCGCATTAGGCGAGGGGAGTGGAATGGGATCAGTTCGCGGACGAATCCGTATCGCTCGATGAGCCGCGGTTTGTCCATGCCAGTCGGACCACGATCGGCGCGATGAGCAGGACTACGAGAACGTTCGTGAAAGTCGTCGTGGCAAGCCAGGCAGATAGGAATATCGTCGCGAACCCGTATCCCAGGAGCGAGGCCGCGACCGGGTTGCCCCTTCGGGCGACAAGGGTGATGCGCCCGAAAATGAACCCGACGACAGCCAGGAAGGCCAGCCCACCCGCAATGCCAAAGTCCATGATGATGCCCCGGAACGCCGTGTAGACGTTGGAGGTTCTCCCTGTCGAATCGATCACCGCGAACTCGTCGACCGCTCGCGTGCTTGCACGGTCTTTGCCGGTCAGATATTCGACACCTGCGATGGTGGCAGTCCCGTACCAGGGAGGCGAAGACGGGTCGTACTGGTCCAGCCACGTCGCAAAAGCGCCAGTAGACCCCACGGTATACACCACTTGCTTCTCGGCCGAAAGCCGGACGGTCTCGGCATCGAAGCGGCCGATGCGCAGGGCGCCGATGCCGATGAACGCCGCTGCGATAAGGGCCGCGGCTACCATGGTGGCGACAACGGCCCGGGGGCGGAGTACAGGAAAGCGCCCGGTCTTGCACACATGCGCCGCGATAACGCCTCCCGCAGTCATCGATGCTGCGATCAAGAACCCAAGCCGGGCCGAAGTGACCGAGGCGTAAATGAGGGATGTGATCGCCGGCAGCAGGGTGATCACCGTCTTGAACCTCGCCTCAGTCAGGCGTACGAACGGTGCTGCGGCTGCTGCGGCGTATCCAATGCCAAGCAGGAGCGGGATGATTTGACTGGTTCCTTGAAACGCGTATCGCGCAACCGCCATGGAGTTCGCAGACTCTGCGAGGCCCTGCAGAGTGAGAATCTGGGTCAGCGACAGACTGCTCGTCTGAATGGCGAGGATCGCCGCGCCTACATTGGCCATTGCTCCGACCAACGAAGCCGCCACCAAAATCGACGCCCTCAGCGTGGGACGAGTGAAGCCGCTGGGGGCAATCCGGGTCATTCCCAAGGTCGCGATGAACACCCCAAAGGTGAACGCTGACACAAGGGCGACGATCATCAAAGCTGCCTCAGCGTCGAACGTGCTGGTCTGATGGAAGAGAACGGTCGCAAGCACGATGATTGCCCAGTAGCTGAGGAATACCCAACGCGGATTCAGCACCTTGCCGTCAGGGCTGGATCGTTCCTCACTGGCCGGAGGCTGCTTCTTCCACGAGCCATCTGCGTTGCGCGAGGACTTGATCGTCGACAGTCCGACCGCGGAAGGCGAATCGCGCAGGGGACCGGAACCCGGACGAAAGCGAGGAGCATCGCTCGGTCGCGCGGTTGGCACCGAAGTCACTTCCGTTCCGGACTTTCGTGGGTTGCAGGCATTCGGTCGCACATACTTTGCCGGATTCGATAGGTCGGGCTGGGAGTGGAGCAGGCCGTCTTACTCGTCGTCACACTCGTTGCTGATCGGTTGTGCTCGCGAAGGGAACTGGTTCGTCCGCGTTCGGAGCCTCATGTCGGTCAGGCCTGTAAAGGGCCTGCCACAATATATCAGTCGGCACTGCCCCTTCTGCTGAGCACCAGAGCAGGCTGCCCGCCACCGATGGTGGCTCTCTGCGAGCGTCCTCACAGCCTCGCCACTGATTGGATTGACACATGATGAGCACGCCTTCCTCGCGCCGGGAACACTCGAAGCGCGACGCGGCGCGGCAGACGCCGCGGAAGACGGTTCAGGACGGATCCGTCCGCCGGCGTCGCCGGATCTGGCCCTGGGCCGTAGGCACCCTTGCGCTGCTTCTGGTCATCGGCATCGCTGGCGGCATCATCGGCAAGCAGGTCTACGACAAGGCGATGTCGGCGCGCGGTCACCTCGCGACCGCGATGACCGGCGTGCAGCAGGTGCAGAAGGCCGTGCTCGCTGGCGACCTCGATGCGGCGGCGAAGGGCTCCAGCGAGGTTTCCGTGCAGACCGCCGCTGCGGTCGCCGCGACCAAGGGGTGGCAGTGGGACTTCGCGGAGAAGCTCCCGGTCGTCGGCTCCAGCCTCACGGCCGTCCGTGCCGTCGCGGACGTGACGGACGGACTCGCGACCGACGTCGTGCGTCCTGCGGCCAGTGTGAAGCTCAGCGACCTCAACATCTCGAACGGGCGCATCGATCCGGTCGCCCTCGCCTCCCTCGCGACCACCTTCGATGCGGTCGACCGAGGGATCCGGAAGGCGACCGCCGACCTCCGCAAGATCGACAAGGCCTCGCTCGTCGGCCCTGTCGCCGACGGCGTCGGCAAGCTCGACACCGAACTGACGAAGTTGAAGCCCACCATGAGCACGGCCCGCGAGGTGCTCAGCGTGCTGCCGGATGCGCTCGGCGCAAAGGGCCCGCGCACCTACCTCCTGATGTTCCAGGGGAACTCCGAGGCGCGAAGCCTCGGCGGCAACGCGGCCCAGTTCCTGCCCATCACCGTCGACAACGGCACGATCACGCCCGGCACGGTGGTGAGCAGCTCGGACTTCACGCAGCAGGGGCGTCCCGATCCGGTCGTCGACCTGGACCCGCAGGCCGCCAACATCTTCGGCGACAAGATCGGGCGCTACACGCCCGACTTCACGATGGTGCCGAACATGCCCGAGGCCGTCCGGATACTGCGCGGGTGGTGGGCGAGCGACATCGGCACGAACATCGATGCGGTGCTGTCGATCGACCCGGTCACGCTCTCCTACATCCTCGATGCCACAGGTCCGGTGACGCTGGCCACCGGTGACCAGCTGACCGCGCAGAATGCGGTGCCTCTAATGCTCAATCAGGTCTACTTCAAGTACCCGACGGGCAAGGAGCAGGACGCGTTCTTCGCATCCGCCGCGGACACGATCTTCGGCGCAGTCACCTCCGGCAAAGCGTCTCCCGTCAAGCTGGTTCAGGCCTTGTTCCGTGCCGCGGACGAAGGACGTCTGCTCTACCTCAGCAATGACCAGAAGCAGACGCAATTGGTCGACAACTCCCGGATGAGCGGCATCATGCCTGCGACGGACAAGGAACAGAGCGTTCTCGGGGTCTACCTGAACGACAACACCGGGTCGAAGAAGAGTTACTACCTCGACATGAAGATCGATGCGTGCCGCACGGATCAGGTGGTCAAAGGTACGATGACGCTCTCATCGAATCTCACCGAAGAGCAGGCCGGCCAGCTGCCGTACTACATCAAGGGTCCGTACTTCGAGCCGGGTGACATCAGCAGCTATGCCGACTTCTACGGGCCGGCCGGCGGCTCGCTGTCCAGCATCACCATCGACGGCCACGCCGCGAACATCCTCAGTCAGGGGGAGCATCTCGGGCGCCCGGCGGTCAAGATCGAGGTCTTCAATCATTTCGCCGACGCTCACACGGTGAACGTCGAGTTCAAGGCGCCCGGACCGGGAGGGCCGCTCACGATCTGGACGACGCCGATGTCCCGGGCGACTCCGACGACCGTCGAGCAGACCTGCCCATAGCAGCGCGTCGTCGACGACAGTCGGCGAGCGCGATCGTGACGTGTGCGAACAGCACGCCGACCGCGGTGCCGAGAGTGTTGGCGATCACGTCGGAGAGGGTGGAGTACCGGCTGGGGATCGCCAGCTGCACGAGCTCGATCACGACGCTTGCTGCGCATCCGACCACGACGGCAGTCCACGGCGGGATCCGCCGCCAGGCCAGGATCAGCAGAACTCCCAGCGGGGCGAACAAGGCCACGTTCGCCAGGAATTCGAGCACCGTGTAGGCCGCGACGAAGGGGACGCCCCAAGACGTGAGCAGATGGGCGAGGACCGCCACGATACCCGTGACCCTGCCGGCTTCCTCGGCGGGGAGCCAGGTGATGAGCAGAAGTGTGATCGCGTACGGGATCAGCAGAAGCCGGGCGATCACGGCGCTCACGGTCAGCCCCTTCGTGAGGCCGTTGAAGCGCGGCCGGCAGGGGTTGCGGGATCGGGTTCAGGAGGCCCCGGTATACTGGAGTTTCGCAGAAGTGGCCTTCAGGCATGTCGAGGGAATGTGAATCGCCCTGCGCCCCTGTGAATCGAGCGAGAGGGTTTTCCGTCATGGAGTTGCGCGAGTATCTTCAGGTCTTCCGCGCCCATTGGCTCGGCATCGCGGGTATCACGGTGCTCGGTGTGGTCGCGGCATTCGGCTGGACACTGCTGCAGCCCAAAGTTTACTCGGCCGACACCTCCGCGATCGTGCAGGCCTCGGCCGGCGCAGTCGACACGGGCTCGCCGATCAGTGACGCTGTGGCGGGCAGCAACCTCGCCACCGGACGCGTCAAGACCTACGCCGCGATCGGTCTGTCACGGCCGGTCGCCGAGCGCGTGATCGCCCAGCTCGGGCTGCACGCCACGGCCGACGTCCTCGTCAAGCAGGTGAACGTGACCAACGCGGTCGACACCCTCACGCTCAAAGTCACCGCGGAGGCTGCGACCCCCGAGAAGGCCCGCGCGCTCGCCGAGGCCTGGGTGGGGTCGATGTCTGCGGAGGTCAACCGCATCGAGAGCGGCGATCCGAACGTCAAGGGGGCGGTCTATCTGACGCCGATCGACTCCGCCGTCCTTCCCGATGCGCCCTCGTCGCCCAGGACGAGCCTCGCACTTGGTCTCGGTGGGGTGCTCGGTCTTGCGGTCGCCATCGGCTACGGTCTACTGCGGTATACGCTCGACCGCCGTCTCCGCACGGCGGAGCAGGTGGAGCGGGAGACCGGCAAGGCGGTCGTGGGCACGATTCCCGACGAGAACGCTCTGACGACGGAGAACCGGCTGCTCCCGCTGGACGGGGGTGATGTCCGCCTCCACGACGGTGCCGACCTCCATCTGTTCGGAGAATCCCTGCGGGAGTTGCGGACCAACCTGCAGTACATGGACGTCGACAACCCGCCACGCGTGATCGTCGTCACCAGCCCGCTCCCCGGAGACGGGAAGACGACCATCGCGGCGAACCTCGCGGTCACGCTCGCGTCCAACGGGCAGCCCGTCGTGCTCATCGACGGAGACCTGCGCCGCCCGATGGTCGACACGGTGTTCGGCCTCCCGAAGGGCGCGGGACTCTCGGACGTGCTGGCCGGCCGCGCGACGATCGCCGATGTCGCCCAGCGCCTCGGCCAAGGTCAACTGCTCGTCATCACGGCAGGCAAGGTGCCGCCGAACCCGAGCGAGATGCTGGGGTCGGCCCGCATGCGCGAGCTGCTCGACTCGATCGCGCGCGAAGCCATCGTCGTCGTCGATGCGCCTCCGCTCATCCCGGTGACCGATGCCACGGTGCTCGCGCACAGCGCCGACGGGGCGATCATCGTGGGCACCGTCGGCAAGACCACGCACGAGGCCCTGAGCAAGGCGCTCGGCAACCTCGAGCGCGCCGGCGCTCGCGCGCTCGGCATCGTGCTCAACAGGGTGCCGGCCCGAGGCCGTGGATCGTCGTACTACGGCTACCGCTATCAGGGGAAGCACGAGCGTCACGATCGGACCGACCAGCGACCGTCCTTGGCCGTGGACGACGCGCCCGGACCGGTGCGATCGCGCGAGGCCGCACGGGCGCGCTGACGCCCAGGCGAACCCGGGATGGCGGGGCCGAGGAGATGTCGAGCGCTCGTGGTGACGGCCGCGGGACGCGCGCATCTGCGGAGGCGGCGACTAACCTGAGAGGGTGATTCTCGGCGTGGACACCTCACTCGGCTCGGCCGTCGGCCTGATCGGCCGCGACGGGCGCACCCTCGCCGACGTGTCCCAGACGGGGCGTCTCGGGCATGCGGAGGCGATCGGATCCCTGCTGGATCAGGTGCTCGCCGCCGCACCGCAGGCTCGATCAGCCGCCCCGGGGACGAAGTCCCTCGACGAACCGGATCCGCTCACGCAGGTCGCCGCGGGCATGGGGCCCGGCCCGTTCACCGGACTGCGGATCGGGATCGCCGCCGCCCGTGCGTTCGCGCTCGGGCGAGGAATCCCCGTCATCGCCGTGCCCAGCCATCACGCCGCCGCCCTCGAGGTCATCGAGACCGATGCGCCCGCAGAGCCGTTCGCGATCCTCACCGACGCCCGACGCCGCGAGACCGCGGTCACGGTGTACGAGGGGATCGACGTCGACGGCATCCCGCACGCGGTCGTGGAGACGGTGCTCGTGCCGCAGGCCGACGTCGACCGCAAGCTCGGTGCCCTCCGTCGCATCGAGGTCACAGCGATCTCGGGCGCCGCCCTCGCGCGCGTCGCACGTCGCGCGGTCGCCGCCGGGCGCACGCTCACCGGATCCGAGCCGCTCTACCTGCGCCCGCCGGATGCCCGCGTCCCCGCTCCTCTTCGGCCCCGGTTCCTGAGCCTGTCGAAGGACGGGTCGTGATCCGCGTCGCGACCACGGCCGACCTCGACGCGATCATGCTCATCGAACGGCGCTCGTTCCCGACCGACGCGTGGAGCGCCGAGCTGATGGCGGCGGAGCTCGCCAGCCCGCACGGCCGGTACCTCGTCGACGTGGAACCGGCGGGGGAGAGCGAACTCGTGGTCGGCTACGGGGGCGTACGCGCACTGCGCGGATCCGGCGACAGCGACATCCAGACGATCGCACTCGACGCCGAGCACCGTGGATCGGGTCGCGGCAGGAGCCTGCTGCGGGCCCTCCTCGCGGAGGCGGCGGAGCGCGGGGCTCACGAGGTGTTCCTCGAGGTGCGCGCCGACAACCCTGTCGCCCAGGGGCTGTACCGGTCCGAGGGGTTCGTCGAGATCGGCCGGCGTGCCGGCTACTACCAGCCCGACGACGTGGACGCCGTGATCATGCGGCTCGACCTGCGGGGGCGGAACGCGTCCGTTCTCAGGACCGATTCGCCGGATCCGCGAGAATCGGATGGAATCGAGCCGACAACGCGAATTGATCCTGAGAACGGGGAGGGAACCGATGCCTGACGCGCCCCTCGTGCTCGGGATCGAGACGAGCTGCGACGAGACCGGGATCGGCATCGTCCGCGGCCGCACCCTGCTGTCCAACACGATCGCGTCGAGCATGGACGAGCACGCCCGCTACGGCGGCGTCGTGCCCGAGGTCGCCGCCCGTGCGCACCTGGAGGAGATGCAGCCGGCGATCGAGCGCGCGCTCGCCGAGGCGCAGGTGCGGCTCGAGGACCTCGACGCGGTGGCCGTGACGAGCGGCCCCGGGCTTGCGGGTGCGCTCATGGTGGGCATCGGTGCGGCGAAGGGCCTTGCCGTGTCGCTCGGCAAACCGCTGTACGCCGTGAACCACCTGGTCGGCCACATCGCGGCCGACATCCTCAGTCGTCCCTCTTCGCCGTCTTCGCCGGGGGCCGACTCCGTGCCCCTGGAGTACCCGACGATCGCGCTGCTCGTCTCGGGCGGGCACACCTCGCTGCTGCACGTGCGCGACCTCACCACCGACGTGGAGCTGCTCGGTGAGACGGTCGACGACGCGGCCGGCGAGGCCTTCGACAAGGTCGCCCGCATCCTGGGCCTGCCCTATCCCGGCGGTCCCGAGATCGACCGCGCCGCCGTCGGCGGCGACCCGGCCGCGATCCGGTTCCCGCGCGGACTGTCCCGCGCGTCGGATCTGGAGAAGCACCGCTACGACTTCTCCTTCTCGGGGCTGAAGACCGCGGTCGCGCGCTGGATCGAGCGCGAGGAGGCCGCGGGCCACGCGATCCCGGTCGCCGATGTGGCCGCGAGCTTCCGCGAAGCCGTGGTCGATGTGCTCGTGACCAAGGCGCTCGCCGCCTGCGCCGACCGAGGCGTGCCCCGGCTGCTGCTCGGCGGCGGCGTGATCGCGAACCGCCGCCTGCGCGAGGTCGCGCTCGCCCGCGCCGCCGAGGCCGGCGTCACCGTGCGGATCCCCCCGCTGTCGCTGTGCACCGACAACGGCGCGATGATCGCGGGACTCGCGGCCGAGCTCATCGCCTCGGGCCGGCGCCCCTCCACACTCGGCTTCGGCGCCGACTCCACGTTGCCGGTGACCGAGATCCAGGTCGCAGAGGACTCCGCCGCCGCGCAGGGCACGACTGTCGGGGACGGCACCGAGGCGGGTCCTGGCGCGGAGGCCGGCCGCGAGGGCACCGAGGCCGGACACGCCCGCACTGAGGCTGGCCGCCACGGCACCGAGGCCGACCGTGCCGGCACCGAGGCCCGCCGCGAGGGCACCGAGGCCGGTCGCCACGACCCCGAGGTCGGATGATGGCCACCGCGGACGACAGGGAACCGCACCGGTACACGCGCCTGCCGACGGCCCCGGTGCCCATCGGCGTGGAGAGCGGCCCTCAGCTGGACGGCGGACTCGCGCCGGAGGACCTGGAACTCGATCCCAGCGGCACCACGGCGGTGCACGAGGAGTGGCATCCCACGGACGGCACCGAGCTGCCGGTGCCCGGGCCCGCCGAGCCCCGGCTCGCACCCTGGGCGCTGCTGTCGGCGATCGTGGCCCTGTTCGCGTCGCTGTTCGTCGGCTGGGGGATCCCCGTGGCGATCGTCTCGGTGATCTCCGCGATCATGTCGCTGCGCCGACCGGGGGAGAACCGCGCCGTCTCCGTTTGGGCGCTCGTGCTCGGGATCCTGGCCACGCTGTACAGCGCGGGATGGCTGCTCTGGGCCGCCTACCGGTTCGGCTGGTTCGGATAACGCCATGGCGGATCCGGCACGGAGCGAGGAGCGTCGCGAGCTGGAGCGTCGCGCTTTCGGCCCGAGCGGATCCGGGCTGACCGAGACCGAGGCCGCGCGTCTGGCCGAGCTGCGGCGCGCGGATGCGCCCACTCCGGCCCCATCAGGCCCGCCGATCGAGGCCCCTGCGCTTCCCATGGGGTCGTTGAGCGAGGACGCCGGAGGCGACGGAGACGAAACGCGGCGCCCTTCGGGGCCGCGCCGAGCGGATCCGTCTCGAACCCTCGACACGCCCGACCCTCCCCAGTCGATGCCGCGCACGCCCGCCGCCCGCGTCCGCGCCGCGATCACAACATGGCTCGCGAGCGGCCGCTGGAAGCGCCCGCGCTACCTGGTGGGCGGTCTCATCGCCCTCGTCCTCGTCGGCGTCGCGATCGGCGTCGCGATCGGCGTCGCGATCCCGCGGCCCCCGGACGCCGGACTGGCGCTGAAGGACGGCGAGAGCGTGCGAAGAGACAGGGTGCTCGCGCGCGCCGACTTCGATCCCGGATCCGTGGTCCTGCTGGCCCGCTCCGAGACGGCTCTGCTCTGGTATGCGACGCAGTCCCGCGGCGATCTCCTGTGCGCGATCGTCGACGTGAAGGGTGCACCGCCGCAGCACAACTGCATGCCGCGGCGGGCGATCCGGGACCAGCCGCTCAATGTCATGACGCAGGGCGGAC
>Ga0308158_10002702_pt1 | contig 16383 bp, 15 predicted proteins | sample PhyBR2_FD_201038 | JGI IMG/M metagenome (GOLD analysis project Ga0308158, IMG submission 201038) | Phyllosphere microbial communities from UC Gill Tract Community Farm, Albany, California, United States - DLSLB.R2 | ecosystem: Host-associated > Plants > Phyllosphere > Unclassified | place: USA... | reverse complement strand
CTCTATGATTGCTTACAAGGACTAGATGAACTTTCTTAGGAATACATTAGGTGTTTTGGCTGGTCTTACGGTAGCCGCTCTCATTATCACACTTGGGGTAAAGATAGACTCCTCGTGGATCACCTACAAGCAGTTTGCGCCTTTTAGTCATTGGGAATTGCTCTTGCAGTCTGTTCAAGGCAAAGATTCTTTCTATATAGCACTGTTGTTTTTTGGTGGATTGGGCGTGACCTTCGGTGGAGTAGTAACCGCAATGATAGTGAAATATGCCAAAGTAGCTTATGCCATTTTGATAGGCTTCATCATGCTGTTTATTGCGATGCTGGATATTATTATTTATCCTTACCATCCCGTTTTTTACAAAATATCCATCTTTCTGATTTTCTTCCCATTCTCGTGGATTGGCGGAAAAATAACAGAAGTCATCTCCAACAGACGGAAAAAACGAGCCAAACAACTCCAAATAAAAAATCAAAAACCACAAGCTTAAGTTTGTGGTTTTTGTTTTAACTAATTTGCAGCTTATTATTTAGACTGATGCTAAAGCAACATAGCTGTCCTTAATAATATCAACAAAATAAAGAAGCAGAGCCAAAAACTATTAATAGAAATAGTTTTCTTACAATTGGCTAAAGCTCCGTAGAGCGACCTGTTAAAAAAGTAGGAGAACCAAACGAATTCATTGGTAAGCCTTTATCAATGATAGGAGAGGTTAGTAAAAAGATAACAAATCCTATAAATAGTGGAGCTGATCCTGTAAAAATAGTAGGTTGGGCTAGCAAAGTAATAGGTTCGCCTGCCAAATATTTAGCCGAGCCTACAAAAGTTATAATTTTGCCTACCCAATTGGTAAGCTCGCCTGCTAAAACCATAGGCTCGCTTATGGTTTTAGCAGGCGAATAACTTTAAGTTCATTCCTAACCTGAAAGATTCTCCAATATATATTCTAAGATACTAATGTAAAGTAAATGCCATAAAAAAATCCGCCTTAAAAACTCAAAGCGGGCTTATGTGGATTAATAATAAGACTATTCGGATAGTGGTGTGTCGTCTGTTTTGCTTTTATTAGTAAATCGGCTATTCCAGCTATCCACATCGCGCATCGCAAGATCCAGCGCAGCGTCATTTTCTCGGGAGAGTTGCAGGTTGTTTTTGTAGCGGTCGGTAAGTGCCATAATATCTGCAGAAGCCCCTAGCTGAATCTCCTCGAAAGTTTCAAGATTCTGCAGAATGGCTATTCTGCCACCTTCCAGATTGCCGTAATAATCCAGCAGTGCCGCGAGTTCTTCTGGGCTGTCGCTCCTGCCCAGAGCATCTGGGAACTGTGTGGCAATGCGGGAGATTAGTCTGGCGTAGCCTTCTCTGCCTTCTGCCATCGTTCGCATGCCGGGTTTCTCATCATCCGTCAAATTGATTTTGTAAGGATTGATTGGTGTAAGAGCAGCAGTAATGGTTGCAGTGTAAGTATCCGTAATGGCTTTTGCTGGGATACTAAGAATGAATTTTCTCATCTTTTGTGTTGTTTTTAATTAAAAATTGAATTTCATTAATGAGATAAAATTAAAATAAATATTGATATATCCTCAAATAAAGTCTGATAAAAATTAAAAATTCATTAAATTTTTGTCAAAATGTGATTTTTCGTGCTTTTTTATTGTGAGAATTGTTTACATTAGTGATGTAATAAAAAACAAAAACACTTATGAGAAAAAACTATTTAGTGTGGTTTGCAATTCTTGCATTCCTCATCATTGGTTGTAGGAATGACAATTTCAACGCCAACGAAACTCGTAACAATCAGCAGGCTTTGAAATTTCGGGTTGTGCCTAGGTCGGAAATTCCTCAAATTATTACTGCACTACAGGCTAAAACTAATTTTGCTGTACCCCTCCGGAGCATCTCTTCAGGACTGGGAAAAACAGAAACCGTTTTCGGAGAAATCAATACCAATTATATTATTGAAAGCACAAACGGGAAAGATGAAGTTTTTTACACATTCCCAATCATGCCAAATACAGTTGATAACATTTCTGAGACTTACAATCTGGTAGTGAAAACAGACGATACAGAGACGGAAACTGACAAAATAGTGGTTTACGAGCCAACTGCTGACTGGATAGCCAAAGGTAATAACGATTATCAGACCTTCTCCGGTAAAGTCTATACGTATTCTCTAGATGGAAATATCGAAAGTGCTGTTGCATATCTTAATGGGAATTGTAATCCGGAGCCTTGCCCGGATTGTCCTACTCAACAAGGCCCCGGTGGAGGTGGAGGCGGCACTGGTGGAGGTGGCACTGGCGGAGGTGGTGGAAATGGCCCAACTGGTACCGGTGGACCAGTGGGCTATCCCGGGACGGGTGGCGGCACAACAGGTGGTGGTACAACAGGTGGCGACACAACAGGTGGTGGAGTTGATTGTCATTGGGTTTGTATCTATGATGAGAACGATCAATGTACTAAGATGGAGTGTATTAAAGGCGAAACACCAAGTTTCACTGCCAATAGAGCACCGAGTAATAGTTGTGTTGAATCTGGTGGTGGAGTGATCATTACGACGCAAAATGATCCTTGTACGAAAACAAAAAACCTGCTTACAAATACAAATATGCAAGCATCAATAACCCAATTAAAAGATAATGCTACAAGCGGAACAGGAGAAATGGGTTTTAAAGCTACTAAAGCAGGGGTGCCATCTCCAATGATACCAGGATTAGCACATAGTGTAAATTTTGGAGACAAAACTGGCTACGCAGGTGGTTATCATAACCATACCAAAACAGGAATACCAATGCTGTCGCCGCCAGATATAGATCAGCTTTTAGGTTTCGCAAGGGCTCAAGGTAACTATGGCGATCCGACACAGGCTTTTGTAGGAATGGTAGCTCCAAATGGGATGCATTATATTATCCGCTTTGAAGGAACTTATCAAGAGTCTACAAGTTTTAATTTTATGGATGTAGATCTTAAAAAGAAAAATGATGTATATATTGATTTAGAATCTAATTTAAAGGAACCTTTGCTTTATGGAACACAATACATCAATGCTGATGGCTCAATAAATAATAAAGGTGTAGAGAAACTACTATTAGAAACATTAAAAGATATGGGATTGTCCGGTAAAGTTAAATTACAAAGAATTGATAATAATGGGACTGTCCAAAATATCAATATGGATAGTAACAATCAACCAGTGGCCGTACCTTGTCCTTAATCATTAAATTAAATCAAAATGAAAACAATAAATTTTAAGACGATAATATTATTTATTTTTATTATCAACACATTATCTTGTCAGGCACAATTACCTTTAATGACCGCACTTAGCAATATTCCTCAAAATGCTTATGTAAAGGATACAAATAATATATTATCACCTTACGCTGGAATCTATAAGGCAAATTATCAAGGGAATGAAATTACATTATTCATAGACAAAGAGGAAAATAAATTTATGGATTATGGGAATAGAAGGTTTTATAGAGATGTTCTAAACGTGAAGTATATAGTAAAAAATGCTTCTGGTACAGTTTTGCAGGATATTAAAAATAATATCAACACTAAAATTGAAATCTTTAGTACCATACCGAGGTCTACGGATAATTCAATAATTTTTACTTATTCTGGTACGAATTGTGGCGTTGGCTGGGGGAAAATTATATTGAAAAAAATCAACAACACTCAAATCTCTTGGGAATATCTACCCAATGATATAATTCTAGATGATAGCAGATGTCCTCCGGGGACAGATATTACAATCTATCTTCCTGAGACAAAGGATTTGATTTTTACGAAACAATAATTAATGTAAACCGCCGAAAGGCGGTTTCGTTTCTGGTAATAAAATTAGATTATGAAGAGAATGATCGCTATTAAAATGACATTAGCAATGTTTTTTTTTCTTTTTCGCTTCTTTAATAAGTAGTCAGTCAACAAAAATTCCTGAAAATTTTGTTGAAGCAGAAATTCCTATTGTTGAATCTTCTGATTGGTTTAAGTTAAGCCATTCTTTAGATTATTTTGCTGTCAAGAAAGTAAATAATGAATTAGTTATTGAAAAGACAGATTTTAAAGAAAAAATAGAATTTTCGACGAAAAACGGTAAACTTGTTGGGTATGATCAAGGCGAATTTGGTGGAAGATTGGACTATATTCCAAATGTAAATCCATCTAAAATCACACAAATTATGTTTGGGAATATCGTTGATATTTTTCGGTTCAAAAGTAAAATTTACATATTACAGGGAGGTTACAAAGGAGGTTCTTTATCTGAATTAAAAATAGATAAGGAAAAATTTTATGTAAAAAAGTTAGTAAATTTTGATACTCCTCCTTTAGCGGCTGAAGCTTGTGATGAGAGAATTTTTGTTGTATCATTTAATGGCTTTTACATTGTAGAAAATAATGACTTTGAGAAAGTATTCTATAATCAATTTTGGTGGGGCTTATATCCAAGCTCAATTGCGTATTTCGATGATGAGAATATTTTCATAGGAATACGAAGTGGGATTGTAAAAATTGATGTCAAAAATCGGATTGTTAAATTTTACCAGCAAAAATAATATTAATAAAAAAACCACAAGCCTAAGTTTGTGGTTTTCCTTTGTAGTTAGTATAGTTAGTTTAAATAATTTCTAATAAGCCGTCTCGTGAACTTTCACTGCTCTTCCGCTTGGATCGTTCATTTTTTTGAAAGCTTCATCCCATTCCAAAGCAACAGGCGTAGAACAAGCCACAGAAGGGACAGAAGGCACACAACTTGCTGCAGAATCACTTGGGAAATGACTTTCGAAAATCGTTCTGTATCTGTATTCTTCTTTGCTCATCGGCACATTGATCGGGAATCTGAATTTCGCATTCGCCATCATTTCGTCTGTCACTTCATCTTCTGCTACTTGTTTCAAAGTATCAATCCAGGAATAACCAACACCATCACTGAACTGCTCTTTTTGTCTCCAGGCAATACTTTCGGGTAAAATATCTTCAAAAGCTTTTCTCAGAACCCATTTTTCCATTCTTTCGGGTGTTACCATTTTATCTTTTGGATTGATGGTCATCGCTACATCCATAAATTCTTTGTCAAGGAAAGGAACTCTACCTTCAATTCCCCAAGCCATTAGAGATTTATTGGCTCTTAAGCAATCATAAAGGTGAAGTTTTCCTAATTTTCTTACGGTTTCCTCGTGGAAAGCTTGAGCAGATGGTGCTTTGTGGAAATACAAGTAACCGCCAAACAATTCGTCTGAACCTTCTCCGGAAAGTACCATTTTGATTCCCATCGATTTGATGACTCTTGCCAAAAGATACATTGGAGTAGAAGCTCTGATAGTCGTTACGTCATAAGTTTCCAAATGATAAATCACATCTTTTATCGCATCCAAACCTTCCTGAACGGTATATTTAATTTCGTGATGAACAGAACCGATATGATCTGCTGCTTTTCTAGCCGCTGCCAAATCGGGAGAACCTTCCAAACCTACAGCAAAACTGTGTAATCTTGGATACCAAGCTTCCTGAGTGTCACCACTTTCTATTCTTTGTCTTGCAAATTTTGCAGTTACAGCCGCGATGATAGAAGAATCCAGACCACCAGAAAGTAAAACACCATAAGGAACATCGCTCATCAGTTGTCTGTGAACTGCTTCTTCTAATCCTTTTCTGATGGCTGCGATATCGGTTTCGTTATCTTTTACATTCTCGAAGTCTGCCCAGTCTCTTTTGTACCATTGCTGTAATTCCTGCCCATCTTTGCTATAAAGAAAATGACCTGGCAGGAATTCTTCTATTTTATTACAAACACCTTCCAAGGACTTCAATTCTGAAGCGACGTAGAAACTTCCGTTTTTGTCCCAACCCATATATAAAGGAACAATTCCCATATGGTCTCTTCCTATTAGGTAAGCGTCATTTTCTTCATCATATAGGGCGAAAGCGAAAATTCCGTTCAGTTTTTCCAGGAAATTTTTTCCGTCTCTTCTGTATAAAGCCAAAATAACTTCACAATCAGACTGAGTCAAAAATTCGTAATCTGGAAATTCTGATCTCAATTCCTGATGATTATATATCTCGCCGTTAACTGCTAATGCAACTTTTTTATCTTTTGTAAATAATGGTTGTTTGCCAGAAGTAGGATCTACAATTGCAAGTCTCTCATGGGAAAAAATCACATTGTCGTGCTGGTAGATTCCTGACCAATCCGGACCACGGTGTCTAATTTTTTTAGACATTTCTAATATTTGAGGTCTTATAACTTCATTCTTTTGTTTTGTATCAAATACACATACAATTCCGCACATCTTTTATAATATTTATTTCGGTTTTTAATTAAAATTATATTGCAAAAGTATATTTGCTGATTTAAAATTAAAACTATTTTTTCATTTAGGTTTAAATAATTCTTATTTATTTTTGTTTTTAGGATGTTTTTTCGCTTTTTTTTAAATAATCTTAGAGTTCTGATTGATTTTTTATTTAATACATTACTGTTATTTCGAATTGACAGATTTGAGTTGATAAAAATATATAATATGTATAAGTAAGTTTATATTTTTATTTAATTTAATTTAATATTAAAATATAATTAATTTTCTGAAATAAAGTTTTCTTTTTTTATTGGAAATTGTAAAAATTGTACGATTTTTGTACCGAAAATTGTATTGTAGATGCAGCGATGCATTTATAATTTTTTTCATCATTTGTGTTTTTGCCCTCTTATTCATAGTAAGAGGGTTTTTTATTTTCTTTGATTTTGCTAAGCCATATATATAGTATAACTTTGTAAATAATCTAAAAAAAGTAAAAAATATGTCAACTTACGTAGTTGTAGGTCTCCAGTATGGAGATGAAGGGAAAGGAAAAATAACGGATGTTTTATCAGCCAAATCAGACTATGTAGTCCGTTTCCAGGGTGGTGATAATGCTGGCCATACCGTCTATGTTGGAGAAGAAAAATTTGTCCTGCATCTTTTGCCTTCAGGCGTTTTGCAGTGTAAAGGAAAGTGTATCATTGCTAACGGTGTGGTTGTAAACCCAAAAGCTTTCATTAAAGAAATCGAGCAGATAGAGAGCAAAGGCATGAAAACGGATCACGTTTTCATCAGCAGAAGAGCGCACGTGATAATGCCTTATCACATTTTACTAGATACTTATAGAGAAGAAGAACAAGGCGGAACCCAAATTGGGACTACCAAAAAAGGAATTGGTCCTTGTTATGAAGATAAAATCGCAAGAGTTGGGATCAGAATGATTGATCTTTTGAATCCCGAAGTTCTGAGAGAAAAAATCGAGAAAAATTTAAAAGTAAAGAATTCCCTTTTTGAAAAATATTTCGAAAAGCCAGGTTTGGATGTTGAAGAAATTTATCAGGAGTTTCTAGCTTTGGGAGAAAGACTGAAAGATAGAATTGTTGATACGGAATTAGAAATTAATGAAGCGATCCAGGACGGTAAAAATATTTTGTTTGAAGGTGCTCAAGCTTTGATGTTGGATATCGACTTTGGAACTTATCCATTCGTAACTTCATCTTCACCTTCTACAGGTGGTGTTTGTACAGGCGCAGGTGTTCCTCCAACAGCATTGCAAAATCTAATTGGAGTGGCTAAAGCTTACACAACAAGAGTTGGCAATGGACCTTTCCCATCAGAATTAGATAATGAATTAGGAGAGAAAATCAGACAAATTGGTTTTGAGTTCGGCGCTACAACAGGAAGACCAAGAAGAACTGGTTGGTTGGATCTGGTTTCTCTTAAGCACGCTTGTATGATTAACGGAATTAATAATTTGGTAATTACCAAGTTGGACGTTCTTACAGGAATCCATCCTTTGAAAATCGCTACGAAATATAAAACAGAAGACGGGAAAATTATCGATTACTTTACTTCTTCTACAACTAAATTATATGATTACGAACCAATCTATGAAGAATTGGAAGGTTGGGACGAAGATATTACCAATGCTAGAACATACGATGAGCTTCCTGCAAATGCAAAAAAATACATCGAGTTTATAGAAGAGCATTTGGGAATTAATGTTTATTTGGTTTCGGTAGGACCAGAACGTTCTCAGAATATTATTAGAAAAGAATTATTTTAAAATATATTTCTTCAATATAAACACAAAACCGGAATAGTAATTATTCCGGTTTTTTATCATTTGTGTTTCGAAAAGAAATATTAATACTTCTAATCAAGTCTGAAAATCGCAGTTATTTTCAAACATTTGTGTTTTTTTTCTGTGTTTATAGTGCAATAATATAGCTTCTATAATTCAGTAGAAAATATTTGACCAATAATTGTTCGCCCACATATACTCACGATGTTTCTAATTATTAATAATTTGGTTAATTGTTTAATAATCAGATATCTTTATTTGTAAATAAAATTTTAGAAATTATTTATAATATAGAGATTAATGTCTGTTTCTGTGCTCAAATCCAGCTTTCTACGGATACGATACTTCTTATTTTCGATTGCTTTTACTGTAGAATTGGTTGCTATAGCAATCTCTTTGGTGCTAAGATTCAACTTTAGTAATGCACATATTTCCAATTCGGACGAAATAAGGTTTGGTGTAGCACCTAAAATATTATCAAAAAAATCTGGAAACTGAGATTTGAAATAAGTAATGAATAGAGAATTCTTACTCATCGCCAATTCATACAATTCTCCGGAAAAATTAATTTTATCTGTTTTCTGAATCATAGCATTCAGTTTTTCCTTTTCTATATAATATTTTACAAGGAATCGTTCTTTTCTGTAGATGAAATACATCCCAACAAAGGTGCAAAAAGAGATCTCTATGATTTTATAGATTCTAACATACCATTCTTCTATAGGAGAAAGATTCTGATCGTAGAACCTACTTAGATAATAATCAGTAGTAACATTAATTAAAAACCAAAGTAGATAGGATAAAATCAAAAAGAATATAATCCATCGGTCTCTGATATAATCGAAGAAAAAGGCTACTGCAATGGTTAATGAAACATACGATAAATAATTCATACAGCCTTCTCCTGAAATGGTGTCGAAATAAAAAATCATTATTCCTAAGAAAAGGAAAAGCAACATCAGAAGTTTTGGATTGAACCTGATTCTGTCCGGCCAAAACAATGTGCCTAACATAAAAATAGTAAAGCTTCCAAAAATTATACAATTGACAGGACGAAAAAGAAGGATGTTAATAACCACATTGCACAATAAAAGGAAAACCAAAACAAATGTATAAACATCGAACAGGATACTTTTTTCGTATTCCATTTCGTTTTTTGCAAGGTCTCTTTTTTTAGCTAATTTGGAAGCTATGTTCATAATTCTTTGTAGGCTTTATGATTTTAAATTAGACTTTTAATATAAAATTCAGTGTGATATTAAAGTTGGAATCAAATTTATGCAGAAAATTTATAACATTTAAACTCCTGATAATAAATATAATTAACAATTTTTAACAATTTATAATCTATTTTGGAATCATAATTGAAATTGGTTTAATTGTAATTCACAATTTGTGAAAAAATAAAAAGTTATGAAAAATTTATTTTTAACAGGAGCGAGTATAATTTTATTGTTATCATCTTGTAATAAAGATGAAAAAGTACAAGCTGCTTCTTTGGAGCAACAAAAGTTGGATTATCAAGCGAGACAAATTGATATTGAAAAACAAAAGTTGGCCATAGAGAAAGAAAAAATCAATTTCGAAAGACAAAAAGATAGCCTCAATAAAGTGGAAGAGGAGAAAGAAGCAGAGAGAAAAGCTGAAGCTAATCGTGTTGCCAGAAAAAGTTCCAGAAGGAGTAGCTCTTCATCTTCATCAGGAAGCGTGGCTTCTAATTCTTCGTCTTCAGGCTCCTCAGGTTCCTCAAGTTCAGCTGGAACTACAGCAACACAGAAAAAAGGCTGGAGTAGTGCGGCAAAAGGTACGGTAATTGGTACGGTTGGTGGAGCGGCAGCTGGAGCCATTATTTCTAAGAAAAATCCTGGTTTGGGAGCCGTAATTGGTGGTGTAGCAGGTGGTGCAACTGGTTATACAATTGGTAGAGCCAATGATAGAAAAACCGGGCGAGTACAGAAGTAAATTTTCTTCATATATATTTTAACACGGAAAGATTGCTTATTTTTGGTAAGCAATCTTTTTTATGCTTATAATTCTCAAAACTGTTCTCATATTTCTCTTTATCAATTTTGGTAATGGAATTATTGTGGGTAAACTTATAAAAATCAAAAATGAGAGTTTTACAATCATTTCTCTTTTAGGGATTCTAAGCGTTACCTTTTTACAAACAATTCTGCCTTTTTTCTTGCCATTGAATTTTTATATAGAAATTACATTTTTAATTTCTGGAGTTTTTGGAATCATATTATTTTTAAAAGAGAAAGATTTTACCCAGTTTGAGTTTAGGAAGAATATCAACTTTTGGTTTTATTTTTTTATAATATTAATTCTTTTTGTTGGGTCCTTTTCGCCTTATTTATATGATCATTACAGTTATTATGTTCCAACTGTTACGTTTCTCAAAGAAGTTGGCTTTGTAAAAGGAATTTCAAATCTAGATTTATTATTGGGTCAATCATCGTTTTGGCACGTTTATCAAGCTGGATTTTCAAATTTAACTGATGAGTTTTTAAGAATTAATGTTTATTTACTACTCTTATTTTTGATTTATATTTATGAAAGAAGGCAGTGGGTTCTGTTTCTTTTTATTCCATTTTTCTTAATTTTTATTCAGCAGCCAAGCCCGGATTTACCAACCTTTATAATTTCTTTAATTGTTCTGAATGAATTATTAATTAACTCGGACAGAAAAGTACTTTTATACATTTCAATATTTGTATTTTGTATAAAGCCAACAATGTTTTGGTTACCATTGCTGATTATTTTAGAAAGTATTTACCAAAGAAATTTCAAATTTCAAATGTTGATTCCAATTTTGGCTTTTGGAAGTTTATTTGTTTTCAAAAATATCTGGCTTTTCGGATTTCCTGTTTTTCCTGTTTCAGCTTTTGATTTTAATTTGTCTTGGAAGCCGAGTGAGGAGATTTTGACTTACTCTTCACAAATCGGATTGATGAAATCTTATGATATGCATTATTCTTATCAGCAGATTCTGGGATTTAATCTTTGGGAAAGAATTTATCATTGGTTTACAATTGGATTGAAATCAATTTTAAATTTCGGAATTGTTTTGAGTGTAATAATCTTAGGATTTTTAGCATTTAGAAGAAAAGATAAATTTTATTTTTTACTTTTCATTTGTGTTTTATTGAAGTTTATTTTTATAATTGTCTTCTCAGCACAATATCGATTTTTTATTGATATTTATTTAGTTGTGTTGTTTCTGATTTTTAAAAATATTTCAGAACAAAAATCTTTTTTTACAGCTGTCATTACTTCAGTTTTTGTATCAGTGATTTTTATATTCCCGGGATTTATTCAAAAATTCAATGTAGGGAAAAAGATGTCGGGTTTTAATTGGTATCAGCTTTATAAACCAAAAGAGAATAATTTGATTAATATCAATTCAGAATATAAGATTGGGAATTTAAACTTTTATGTTCCTAAATACCCTTTTCAGAAAGAGTTTTTTCCTTGGCTTAATATTTATGATTTGAAGCTTTATGATTATTACGGGATTTTTCCACAATATCTTGGTAAAGATGTGAGGAATGGATTCTTGCAAAGAAAATTGACAAAAGAAGAAAAAATCCAATTAAAGGAAATCATCTCCAAAACCGAGAAATACAATCCAAAAGTCCCTTAAAATTTCTTTATCTTTGAATACCATTAAACCGAATTCAATTTCTGGTTTAATTTTTCATTTTAATTATTAATTCAAAGCAATGCCCGATTTTTTACATCCCGATAAAGACAATTACTCTGATGACGATTTGATTCAGGAAGAAAAAATCCGACCGCAGAGTTTCAGAGATTTTGCGGGGCAAAGAAAAACGCTTGATAACCTGGAAGTTTTCGTGGCAGCAGCTAAAAATCGTGGAAGTGCCTTAGATCACGTTCTTCTACACGGCCCGCCAGGATTAGGTAAAACGACTTTATCGCATATTATTGCCAATGAGTTGGGCGTTAACTGTAAAATTACATCAGGTCCGGTTCTGGATAAACCAGGAAGTTTGGCTGGATTACTCACCAATCTTGAAGAAAATGATGTTCTTTTCATTGATGAAATCCATCGTCTGTCTCCAATTGTAGAAGAATATCTGTATTCTGCGATGGAAGATTATAAGATTGATATTATGCTGGAAACCGGTCCCAATGCACGTTCTGTGCAAATTGGCTTAAATCCTTTTACATTAATTGGTGCAACCACAAGAAGCGGAATGCTTACCAAGCCAATGCTTGCAAGATTCGGAATCCAAAGCCGATTGGAATATTATACGATTGAACTTCTAGGAATGATTATCGAAAGAAGTGCACGCGTTTTAGGCGTGAAAATCTATGAAGATGCTGCACTTGAAATAGCAAGGAGAAGCCGAGGAACGCCGAGAATTGCTAATGCGCTTTTGCGTAGAGTCCGTGACTTTGCCGAAATCAAAGGTAATGGAGTAATCGAAATCGAGATCACAAAATTCGCATTGAATTCTCTAAACGTTGATGAGTTTGGCTTAGATGATATGGATAACAAAATTATGCGTGTGATGATCGAAAATTTCCGAGGCAAACCAGTGGGAATTTCTGCATTGGCTACTTCTATTGGAGAGAATCCGGAAACTTTGGAAGAAGTTTATGAACCTTTTTTGATTCAGGAAGGTTTTATTATCAGAACACCTAGAGGTAGGGAAGTGACTGATAAAGCTTACAAACATTTGAATATTTCCAGGCCGAAAAATTTGGGAGAATTGTTTTAATAATTTAATTAATCATTTCTTTATAATGTTCATACCCAAAATTTACAAAAGCGATGACCAAGAATTGATGAAGAAAATCATCAGTGAAAATGCTTTTGCACTTTTGATTTCCGATAAAGAAAAATTATCTGCAACACATTCGATGTTTTTGTTGAATGAAAATGATGGTAGTTTTCATCTTGAAACTCATATTTCTAAAGTTAATTTTCAAGCCAAAGTTTTGAAAGATGATGATGAGGTTTTATGTGATTTTCTAGGCGCTCATTCTTATATTTCGTCCTCTTGGTATGAAAAACCGAATGTTTCAACTTGGAATTATGAAGCGGTTCAAATTCGTGGAAAAGTGAAATTGATGACTGATGAAGAACTTTACCGACATTTAGAAAAACTTACTTTTAAATATGAAAAAGCTCAGAAATGTCCAATGTTTGTTGAAAATGTGGGCGATGAATTTGTGAAAAAAGAAATGAAAGGTGCTTTTGGAATCAATATTTATCCGACGGAAATCTTTATAGCAAATAAATTAAGTCAAAATAGAAACGATGGTGATTTTGAAAATATTATTCTTAATTTAGGGCAATCAGATTTTGCAAATGATAAAAAAATTGCAGAGTTGATGGAGGAAAATCGAGGTTTGATTTAACAATTCTCTAAAAAAAACAAAATATTTATGAAACTCTATCCAATCCAATGTGGGAAATTTAAACTTGACGGCGGTGCAATGTTCGGTGTTGTTCCGAAAACGCTTTGGGAAAAAACAAATCCTGCTGACGAAAGAAACCTTATCGAATTAGGAACTCGCTCGCTTTTAGTAGAAGACGGCAAAAAATTAATACTAATCGATTGTGGCCTTGGAGATAAGCAAGATGAGAAATTCTTCGGTCATTATTCACTTTGGGGAGATGATTCTTTGGATAAAAACCTGAAGAGATATGGATTTGTGAAAGAAGATATTACGGATGTTTTTTTGACGCATCTTCATTTTGACCATTGCGGTGGTGCAGTAGAATGGAATGATAACAAATCTGGTTACAGACCTGCTTTCAAAAATGCACATTTCTGGACCAACGAAAATCATTGGAAATGGGCAACAGAACCTAATCCTAGAGAGAAAGCAAGTTTTCTAAAAGAAAATATTTTTCCTTTGGAAGAAAGCGGACAACTCAATTTCTTGCCATTACCGACAACCGGAAATTATGGATTTGCTCCCGATTTGAAAATGGATGTGATTTTTGTAGATGGACATACGGAAAAACAAATGCTTCCGGTTCTTCAGTATCAGGAAAAAACAATTGTTTTTGCAGCAGATTTGATTCCAACAACAGGGCATATTCCGCAGGTTTATGTGATGGGCTATGATACAAGGCCATTGTTAACAATGGAAGAAAAAGGAAAATTTTTAAAGCAATGTGTTGATAATGATTATCTTTTGTTTTTGGAACACGATGCTCATAACGAATTAGCAAGTTTAAAAATGACAGAAAGAGGTGTTAAATTAGATCAGACTTTTAGTTTTAATGAAGTTTTTGGATATTAAATAAATTATGGAAATACAAGATATAAATCAAAATCAAGAAGAAGATGTTCCCATACCCAAGATTATTGGATTAACGGGCGGAATTGGTTCCGGAAAAACATCAGTCGCAAAATTATTAGAGGAAAAAGGTTTTCCTGTTTATTATTCGGATGACGAAGCGAAAAATATTGTCAACAAGGATTTGGCTTTAAAAGAAAAAATTATTGAGCTTTTGGGTAAAGATGCTTATGTTAATGGAATTTATAACAGGAGATATGTTGCTGAAAAAGTCTTTAATAATTCTGAACTTTTAGAACAATTAAATCATTTGATTCATCCGGCAGTAAAAATCGATTTTGAAAATTGGATTAATTCCCAAAACTCTGAATTCGTTTTCAAAGAAACTGCACTTCTCTTCGAACTGAAATTAAATCAACAATGTTATAAGTCTCTGTTGATCACGGCAGACGATAATCTCAGAATCAAAAGGACGATGGATAGAGATGATAAAACGTATCGAGAAGTCGAAGCTGTGATGCAAAAGCAAATGTCTGAAAAAGACAAATGTAAACTGGCTGATTATATTATTTATAACAACTCTGATTTAGAAAGCTTAAGAGTAGCGACAGAAGCTTTTGTTGAAGAACTTAAATAAAAATTTAATTTATAAAAATAAAAAAACCCGAATCCAAGATTCGGGGGTTTTTATTGATAGAATTACTGATTAATTCTTGATGAATTTAGTTTGAGATTTCTCTCCGTTAGATTCTACAGTTAAGATGTAAACACCTTTTGTCAGCTTAGAAACATTTACTTTTCCATCTGTTGTTCCTTGGTTTACCAATTGTCCACCTACAGAGTAAATCTCGAATTTAGTTTTAGAAGAAACGTTAGAGATGTTAATAACGTCTGTCGCTGGATTTGGATAAACGCTGATATTGTTTTTCTTAACATCAGTTACTGCCAATTGCCCAATATTCAAACTATAATCTTCAACTTGCCCGTAAGTAGATGTACCACAAGGAGTCGCATTTGGTGAGATTGAAGAATCTTGTAAACGAACTCTCATTCTTGTTTTTCCAGCTAAGGCAGTTGCAGGAATCGTAATATTACCTGTCCAAGGTGATGTTTTTTTACTTGTTACCAAAACTTGTTCACCAGCATCTGTAAAGTCTCCATCTTGGTTAAAATCAATCCAAACCAAAACTTGGTCATCCGCGTATGATGTTCCGGTAAATGATGAAGAGAACGGATAGGATTGTCCCGCATTTACATTTCCAGTAACAGTAGTAAAGTCTTCATATCCTGCTGTAGAAGTAGAACTGTTGTTGATGCCTGCAAAAGTTATATTAGATAACTTCTCAAAACTTGTAGAAGTCGCACCAGCTGTACAATATTCTATTCCTTTTGTACTGAAGTCTGCAGTTGCATAAGTTCCAACTGTTCCGCTGCAGATTGTTGCAACGCTTACGTTATAAGCTGTATTAAGTGTTAGTCCAGAAATAGTGTAAGTATTAGTTGTAAGATTATTTACCTCTGTCCAATTGTTGTCAGCTGCTTTTTTGTATCTCAAGATATAAGTTGCATTAGCAACGGCATCCCAGTCGATCTTAGCACCTGTTTGTGTAATGCTGCTAGCTGCAAGTCCTGCTGGTGCTGTTCCGTCACAGTTTACCATAGCTGAAACCGTTACTTTACCAACCGCGTAGAATACGTTATCAATAGCAGAAACTCTTACTGTAACTACAGAGTTTGTAGGAATCCCGGCGAAGCTTATGTTTTCTGTTCCATCATTAGCCGTAGAAGCAGATAGAACAGTCCAGTTGGCACCGTTATCTGTCGTATAATCTATTTTAACATTAGAAACACTGTAAGGAGCAGCTGCTGTGTTGGCTACATCCCAAGTAAATGCCCCTGCGGAGTTATTATAAACTTTTGTAGCAGTAACTTTGAAAGGTCCGTCATTACCTACAGTAATTGTCTGTGAACCGATCTGAGTCTGTTGTTGTT
>Ga0308158_10002701_pt1 | contig 16387 bp, 12 predicted proteins | sample PhyBR2_FD_201038 | JGI IMG/M metagenome (GOLD analysis project Ga0308158, IMG submission 201038) | Phyllosphere microbial communities from UC Gill Tract Community Farm, Albany, California, United States - DLSLB.R2 | ecosystem: Host-associated > Plants > Phyllosphere > Unclassified | place: USA... | reverse complement strand
GGCGTCAGCAAGCCATCAGTTCCGCGTGGATCCGGCACGGCACCGTCATTGCGTTGGAGGAGCGCCTCTCCGTCGCCAAGGCTGCCACTGCAACCATGATTGCTCCAGAGGCGATCAACCGCCTTGAAAAGGGGGAGCGGGGCATCGCTGAAGCGCGCGCTAGGCTCGCGGCTGGGGCGACTACCATCGAGCTCGTCGGCTCTGCGCCAGACGTCACGATCGACGGTGACCCGGTAACGGCCACCCGCCGTGTTTTGACGCGCCAAACGCGCGTCAGCTTGGGCAACGGCGCAGAACTCATAATCCGTCCACCAGCGTCCGCTGGAAACACCGAACTGGGCCTGGCTGACGCCATTGCTCGACACGACGAAGCGCTGAAAGAGTTGGACGTAGAGAGCGTCGCTGTCGCGCGGCAACGCAACGACACAGCACGGGATGCAGCCGGAGAGGTGAAGACGCTTTCCGCTCAACTTGAGGCGAGCGCACCCGCTGATGCCGAACTCGATCTTTCCGCCGGCGTAGCTGCACTCAAGCTGCTTCTGGTGGGATTGCCGCCAGAACCTGAAGGCGAGGGTAACGACGAAGGAGCACCGCCGGTCCGTGTTTTCATTGACGCAGTCGACGTCGCCGAAACCGCGCTTGCCCGTGCTGAAGGCGCGCAAGAAAGTGCGACGACGGCGCTAGGCATGATCGAGGAACAGGATCGGCCACTGGCCTCCGCCGAAGCAGGCGCAGCCAGCGACCTTCGGAACGCAGCAGATCAGCTTGGACAGATCGAGCACGGGCAGGGGTTCGCAACTTTTGCAGGGGATCTCACCGATGCAAGGGAACGGGCGGCGGAAGCGGCGACTGTTCTGAACGAAGCCGAGCGCAACGCTGGCGTCCATGACGTGCATTCGATCGAGCGCGGGATCGCCAACATCGATGTGCGTCAGGTCGCAGCTAACGAGGCGCGGCGACGGCTGGAAACCGACATTGCCCGGCTGGAAGGCACGATCGAAAGCGAGGGTGGCAAGGGGCTGGCCGAACGTGCCGCCGTAGCGACTGAAGAAGCCTTGGCCGCGGAACAGGCGCTTGTCCGGATCACCGAGGAAGCGCAGACGCTCAAGCTGCTGCGGGACACTCTGGAGGAGGTGCAGGCCGAAACCTCCCGGACCTATGTCGGTCCGGTCACCGCCAGGGCGAAGCGACACATCGAGCGCCTGTTGCCCGGCTCGGAACTGGTCTTTGCCGATGACCTTGGACTGTCCGCAATCAGTCGCGGCGGGTCGCGAGAAGAGTGCATCAGCCTTTCGAGGGGCACGCAGGAACAACTCGCCGTTTTGACTCGGCTCGCGATCGCCGATTTGCTGAGGGAAGAAGGGCGTCCTGTGTCTCTCATCCTCGACGATCCGCTTGTGTATGCCGATGATACGCGGCTGGATCTGATGACCGAGATTTTGACAGAAGCAGCTCAGCACATGCAGGTCATCTTACTGACCTGTCGTGAGCGAGCGTTTCGGCATATGGGCGGTACCAGGCTGGTCCTGTGACTCCGGGGTGTAGGGATGTTTTGATGGAAACCGGAATGGCCGCCTTCGAGCGGTGGATTGAGGTAGGCGGACATTCGTTGTCAGACCTCAAGGCGTCAGCTACGCGCCGAGTCTACGGATTCAGCACGTCGCGGTCGCGGGTGCCCGGGCTAGCGGATCATGGAGCCGCTACGCTACACGACACACCGACTAACGCATTTTTGGGGTTTGGCTGCTGCGATGACTGTCTCTGAAGCATCTGCGCGTGACGTCATTCAGGAGCTTTGGGCGCTATGCGATGCCCTTCGAGACGACGGCGTAACGGCTCAAGACTATCTGACTGAGTTGACGTATCTCTTGTTCCTGAAAATGCTGTCGGAGCAGGGGCATGAGAATGTTCTACCAGAGTCCGCTCGCTGGGACGCGCTGGTCAACAGTCAACCTGCCAACGCTCTCGCGCACTATTCGGAAACTCTAGCAACACTCGCCATACACACTGACAAGAATGTCGCGACGATATTTGCCAATGCCCGTACTTCGGTACGAAACAGCGCGACACTGATGCGCATCATCGGCGCCATTCAGTCATTGTCGTGGTATGCCAGCGACGTCGAGCGCATCGGCGATATATACGAAGGGCTGCTGGAGAAAATCGCGACGGACCGCAAGAGCGGGGCCGGACAATACTTTACGCCGCGCGCACTGGTCGATTGCCTAGTAAGTGTCACACGACCCGTCGCGGGCGAAATCATTCAGGATCCAGCGGCTGGAGCGGGCGGTTTCCTCATTGCAGCAAAGCGAGCTGTGGATGCCCGATCCGGGCCGAAAGGGGGCACTGCCCGCTTCATCGGATCGGAGATCGTACCCGACACCTTCCGTCTTCTCCTCATGAACTTTTTGTTACACGACATGAAGACCGAGGACCTTGTCTCGGCCGACACATTGAGCGCGGCCGGCACCCGTCTTCCGACCTCGGACCTAGTGCTCAGCAACCCGCCGTTCGGCGTGTCCAAGGGCGGACGGAAGCCGGACCGGGAGGACCTGACCCTAACAGGCGATAGCCGTAACAAGCAGCTGGCCTTTATCGAACATATCGGCAGAGCGCTGCGCCCAGGAGGGCGCGCAGCAGTCATTGTCCCGGACAATGTTCTGTTTGCGGGCGGGGTCGCGCGTCAGGTTCGGACTTGGCTGCTGGACGAGTTTGTCCTGCACACCATCCTTCGCCTGCCGTCCGGTATTTTCTACGCGCAAGGCATCCGCACCAGCGTGCTATTCTTCAATCGCATAGCGGGGGCTTCCACGAAGGACACGTGGTTCTACGATCTTCGTGCTGGTCTTCCCGCATTCGGACGATCCCGCCCGTTGCGGTTCGACGACTTCGCTGACTTTATTCTTCAGTTCGGCGAAAAGTCGGACGGCTCTGGAAAGCGCATCGACGCGGGAGAGACCGAAAGCCGCTTCCGCAAAGTGTCGCGCGAAGAGCTGGCGAAGCGTAACGATACACTGGATGTTATATGGCTGGTCGAGCCGGACGCCAGCGAGGAGGAGCTTGAGGAGCCGCGTGACATCCTCGACGCGGTCCGTGAGCACATGCAACGCGCATTGGCGGCCGTGGAAACGCTCGCGGCGCGGGTCGACGCCGTCTGATGGCCCTCAGGACCAGTAATTTCGAACTTGTCGAATCTTCTACCGATCCGTTGCTCGGCTGCGCTCCGCGCTGGCCGCGGGTGGAACTCGGGCAGATCGCCAACATACAATCGGGCTTCGCCTTCGCGTCCCGCTACTTCAACGAGCTAGACGGCGCGCCGGTGATCCGGATCAGAGACATCGGTCGCGATGCCCCCGAGACGCTCTACTCCGGACCAATCGATGATTATTATTGGGTCGAGAAAGGCGACTATCTCGTTGGACTGGATGGCGAGTTTCGTTCCGCACGCTGGCACGGGCCTCGTGCGCTTTTGAACCAACGCGTGGCAAAACTTACGGTAGACCCGTTACATTACCGGCAGGCTTTCCTAGAGCTCATATTGCCCGCGTATCTTCGCGCGATCAACGCCAACACTTCGTCTGTCACGGTCAAGCATCTGTCCACGCGAACGCTGGCAACCGTTCCTCTGCCTCTACCGGCTTTGTGCGAACAGGACCAGATCGTTGAATTCATGCGGGAAGTTGATCGCACAGCAGGAGTGGCTGACGACGAACTGACCTCTGCAACCGAACGTCTGTCGGCTTACTTCGATGCGCTTTTTGAAGACGCCTATGCGCCACGTAACGGATGGACCGAACGATCGCTTAGCGACGTCGCCCTGGTTCAAGGCGGGATCACATTAGGTCGTCGATACCCTCCAGAAGAGGAATTGGTCGAGCGCCCATACCTTCGGGTCGCAAACGTTCAGCGCGGTCGTCTGGATCTGCGTGACATTCGCACGATACGGGTCCGCCAGGCCGAAGCGGATCGCCTAACTTTGAACCCGGGCGACGTTCTTATGAATGAAGGAGGCGACCGCGATAAACTGGGCAGGGGCTGGATTTGGGAGGGGCAGATTCCGGGCTGCATCCATCAAAATCACGTCTTTCGCGTCAGGCTGATCACCGACGAGATCAGCCCGTTGTTTCTGGCACGCTACACGAACTATGTGGCGCACGGCTATTTGGAGGCCGCCGGCACGCAGACAAGCAACCTCGCCTCCATCAGCGCCAGGGCGGTCAAGGCACTCCCAGTCCCAATCCCGCCCATTGAGCAAGTCGCCTGGATCGACGAAGCACTTACTTTTGCGGTGGCAGAAGTCTCGAATTTTCAGCGGGAGATACAGCAGGCTCGCCATCTGTTGCACGCGACGCGACCCAGGCTTTTAGCACAGGCTCTGGCGGGGCTTCGAAGCAACGCACCTGATACACCCGTGCGGCCTTTGGCGATGGAGAAGGAACCTGCCCGAAAAAAGCGCGTCATCAGGCAGAAAAGCTTGACGATTTCCGGATCAATGCAGCACACACAGCGGGTGTCGCTTTTAGACCTCATTGTTAAGGCCAAAGGCCCATTGTCGCCGGAGCAGCTTTTTACGGCATCTAACCTCGATGTCGACGAGGTGGAAATTTTCTATGGCGAGCTTAGCCGGCTGGCAGATGAAGGATTTATTGAGGAGGATCGGGACCGAAACCTGGTTAAAGGCCACAGGCTGGTCAAGCCATGAGAGTCCGTAAGCTAAGCCTTCCCCGCTACAAGAACCTAACCAAGTTCACCATAACATTCGATCATAATGTGCCTGACGTTTTGATCGTAGGAAATAACGGAGCTGGCAAATCCAACCTCATCGAGGCCTTGGTAATCATCTTCAGGGATTTAATCGAAGGCCGCACGGCGGAAACCGACTTTTCATACGCCCTGATCTACGAGATTAAGGGGGTCGAAGTCAGCGTCGATCACGACCCGGCCCGTGAACGTTCCCGAAGCCTTTTCACCGCTGACCAAAAGGGTGTCCAGCTACCCTACCTTGTCGAAAACGGCCTTTTGCCGAAGACCGTCTTTGCTTATTATTCGGGCTCAAGTGACAGATTGAGTCGCTTGTTCGACAGGTCGCTCGTCGCCTTCAGGGATCGCATGATCGCTGGAGATATCTCAGCGCACCAAAGCCTGATTTACGGTCGTCCGATTCACAGTCGCTTTGTTCTCCTGGCGTTCCTGATCGAGCAGGAAGCTGAAGCACTGACGGTATTACGCGATGAACTCGGCATCGAAGAGCTCGACAGTGCACTATTCGTTCTTCAGCGACCATCCTGGGGGAGGAATCAGCTTGTCAAAGATAAAGCCGAATTCTGGAAAGCCAAAGGCGTTGTTAAGGAGTTTCTAAATCGGTTGTACGATGCGTCGCTTGCCCCCCTTCAGCTTATCGCAAAGGAACGGACGGGCATTAATACCAAGACAGGGCGGCAACGGGTCCATCTGTTTATCCGGCGTGTCGAAGATCTGCGCCGTATCGTTGACAGCCTGCGTCCTGCCGATGAACCGCGGTCACGAAGCTTGTTCCGGCTCCTAGAAAGCGCCTTCGTCTCCGATCTTATTCATGACGTTGCGGTCACGATCCGTAAGACTGACGCTGATGGAGGTATCGGCTTTCGTGAGCTCAGCGAAGGCGAGCAACAGTTGCTGATGGTGCTCGGTCTTCTGAGATTTACCCGTGATGAGGAAAGTCTCTTCCTGCTCGATGAGCCGGACACTCACCTGAACCCGGTCTGGGGCTTGAAATTTCTCGAACTCGTCGAAAAGGTCGTCGGGCAGGACCGGACCCGTCATCTCTTGCTTGTCACCCACGATCCGGTCGCGGTCGCCATGGCCGACCGCCGGCAGGTCAGGCTGCTCGCTAAATCAGACGACGGCAAAATCGAAGCGCGAGAGCCGAGCGAGGATCCCAGCAAACTGGGCGTGCCGGGCGTTCTCATGAGTGAAATGTTTGGGTTGAACTCGCTAATGGCACCATCCGTGCAGAAAGATGTTGACGATAAACACCACCTTGTCGCGCTTGGGGAAGATCGTTCGCCCCAGCAAGCCGCCGAACTTCAGGAAGTGAATGCTCGCCTGTCAGAGGTCGATGTGAGCGCGGCTCTTCCCGATCCGCTGTACGCGGAGTTCGTCAAGCGAGTGATGGACCGTGAAACTGCGCTGTTTGCCTCAGGAGCGAATCTCAATGATAAGCAACTGAAAGAGCGCAACAAGCTGATGGACAAAGTTCTCGATGAACTTTTTGGCGATGCCGAATGAGAGGCATCGCGATGAGCGACCTTGTCCTACCGGACGGCTGGACGACGCGTGCAGCAGAGGCGAAAAAGGCTGTAGCTGCCGCTGCCGATAAGCCGGGAAAGATTGGGGAATACGCGGCGGTATGGGGAGAATTAAAAAACCCGCTGAGCATACTGTCTGAAAACAAGTGCTTTTATTGCGAGACCCAACGCGTACGGGACGACTACCAGGTCGATCATTACCGCCCGAAGAGCGGTGTCGCAGCCAATGGGCATACCGGGTATTGGTGGCTTGCGTTTCAGAGCGATAATCTGCGATTTGCCTGCCGTTTCTGTAACGAGCGCCGTATCAGTGCCGGCTCAGTAGCTGGTGGCGGCGGCAAGAGTTCCGAATTCCCATTGTTAGACGGCGGGACGCGCGCCGCTACGCCTGCCGACTCGCTTGACGATGAATATCCCGCGCTTATCGATCCTTGCCGTGCCAATGAGGTTGGATTGATCGGCTTCACCGACCTGGGCGTTGCTACCGCGCAGGCGACCCAAGCCGACGAACCAATCGATTTTGAACGCGCCCGAGCATCTATCCGCATTTACCACCTTAACCACGCCTATATTCGGCGGCGCAGAGAGCAGAAGGCACTTATCATTCGGCGAAAGATCGCTGAGGTAACATTGCAGCTCGACATGTCGGTTCGAAGGCGAAAGGCCGGCAACGCACAGGCCGCTCTCGACGCTCAAAGTCGAGCTGCTCAACTCGTTCAAGAACTCGTTGATATGCGCAAGGCCAAGGAGGAATACTCAGTATTGACAACGCACATTCTAAGATCGAATCAGGGCCAAAATCGTCGCTGGATTGAACGACTGTTAGCGACGGCCGCGTGATATCCAACGTTAGCTGATAGCGGCTGAGAGAAAGTTGACGGTGGATCTGTCCGTGAGCGACCAAATTGGCGTGGCCCAAGACGTAGCAACCAGTTTTCTGCCGAAAATAAAGGCGATAATTGATACGTTTCTGCCTTTACAAACTTGGCTGTTCGGCAAGATAAGATTGACGGTGTCCTTTTTCGCAAATTGGCTGGACAAACTCAATAGGCAGATAGCAACCCAGTTCTAGCCAAAATCGGACCTGAATGGACGTCCGGTTTCGAGGAGTGGCCGATCCTGCTTGAGTGGCCGCAATCGGGTCAGCGGCGAGGCCGGTGCCGGCTATCGACCATTCCTGGCCAGGCCGATATCGACGCGATCCTGCAAAACCGCAGTCAGTTTCTATGAGAATTCGATAGGTCGTGCGCCGTGAGGCGTATCATCGACGACGACGGGATGTCTCTGATCGTCAGCCCTATTTCAACGCGTGATACATAGCTTAGCCACGTGATTAAAAAACACGGGCACACCATCAATCCATAGACGGCCCAGCATTCGTTCCATTGCCCGCTCGGAGCGCATGGGGTTGTATCACGCGTCAAACGTTCGGGAGGCTTCAGGTGCCGATTCTTTTCTGCAACATTTCTTGGATGAAGTACTACGCAGGTCGAACCGAGAAGGACCCGCCGCTCGGCGGCGGCGGTTTCCCACGGACCGAAGGCTATTGCGGGGAAGAGTGCAATTTCATCCCGTGCGAGGACGGGTTCGTGTACGGACACTTCGAAACGATAAAAGGCGAGGAAGACCGTCAGGTCCGGATCGAGAGACTCGGCGGCCAGATCGGCGACGAGTACATTGACGGGGTCGACATCGTCTGGACGGCACCGACCAAGGGCAACGACCCAAGGACCGTCGTGGGATGGTCGCGCAACGCGCGGCTCTATCGGCATCGGCAATTGTTCGGTGACGATCCGCCATCCGACCAGCACCGCAAGGACGAGATCAGGTCGTTCCGCGTCCGGGCGAGGAGTGAAGACGTCGTCCTGCTGCCCGTGATGGATCGGAGCATGGATCTCGGGCGAGGGGCTGGTTGGAGTGGGCAGGCCAGCTGGTGGTACGCAGAGCGCACCAACGATCCGAACGCGGCCGAGTTCGTCCGGATGGTCATGAATACCATAGAGGCGGGAACGCTGCCGCCGATCACGACCAAACTCCGAAACCGCAAGGCCGGCAAGAATACGCGAAGCGGAGCCGCCGCGAAGGACCCGTATCAGCGATACGTGAAGAAGTACGAGGTCACGATCCACCCGCGGCACGACAAGCTGCAGGCGAGCTTTGCCGCTTTCCTCCGGAGGTCGCACTCCAAGGTCGACTTCCCGGTCTGCCACCGCGATGACCTTCGGTATCAGGTCAAAGGCGAGGCCGCTGTTATGGTCGAGGTCAAACCGACCGATCCGGCCAGCCTGCGTTATGCCATCCGCGCCGCCATCGGTCAGTTGCTGGACTATCGCCAACATCAGCGCTGGACCGACCGTCAGCTCATTGTCGTCGAGACTGAGGTCTCCAACGCTGACGATCTCGGGCTCGCTCATGAAAACGGCTTTGGGATCGCATGGCCTTCAAAAGGAGGATTTATGATTAAGTGGCCGAGTTGAGTGTGGGGACCGACCATGTCTGGTCTTTCGCTGTTATTGCCGAGAGCGCGAGTTCTGACTCTCGGCGGGCGGTCGATAGGAGCTATCGAAGCGATGTGGGCTTGCCGCCCAGCGCCCGCGAGACATACACGGTGAAGCTAACGACAAGGAGGATCACGCCGCAGAGGACCTCCGCCGCCGAAAGCATCTTCGCCCAAGGGCTTTCAGGCAGGAAGCCGCCACCCCCGCTCGTGGTTATCACGTTGGCGCTGTACCATATCATGTCGGTGATTCGGTCTGGAGGCGTCGTCGTCAGATTCTCGACCCATGCGCAGCGCGGCAGCAGGGAGTAGACGATGCCGAAGTCCAAGATCAGTTCGGCGTAGCTCCGCATCGCTAGCATCACACGTTCGCTCCAGTGCAGTGTGCTGGACGCCCGCTTCGGCCGCAGCTTGTCCTGAGCGTCGACCAGAAAGGCGACGCAGACCTCCCAGAAGCGTGACATGAGGAGCCACTGGGGGAGGAGCGCACGCCAGTCGAGACCGTCGGGGCGTATCGCCGCCACGCTATCTCTCGTGAGGATCACGGCCAGCGCGGTGATCGCGATTGCCAACGAGAAGTATAGGCAGTTCAATCCTCGGATAGCTCGAGCCCGCTTCTGTTTGTCGACCGGCTTCGCCAGTCGCGCCACGCCCCAAGTTGGTGACAAGATGCAGAAAAGCCACGGGAGGGCGGCGCGCAACCACGAGCGCGCCATTGTCGCGACCTTCCGCTCCTCGGCCGCGGCGGGCCCACTACTTTTAACTGTCATCACCCGCCTATCGGCCAGTCCAGTCGCACTGCCAAGCATCCTCGCCGTCGATCGCGCGCCTGCGGTGGCTTCATCGTGGTTCCGACAATCCGCTAAGTAACTCTCATCATCGACATGAACGAACAGCCGAAACCGAGGGGCCGAAATTCCGTTGCAAACGGCCGGGATTAGGTCAGCGCCGCTGCAAAGTTAGCGGCAGCTCTCGACCAAAATACGACGTTCCGATGCGGTGGCGGGAACGCCTGCTCATGTCAAAAAGCGGCCGTTGCGACATCGATAGCTGCCGGCCAGCTAAGCGCCCCTTTTGAGACATTGGCCCGGCTGAAGAGCGAGGCCATTAGCTTGAGCTGCTGCCGGTTCCGTGGACACCGAGATAAGGTGTTTTTGGAACCGGAGGATGGAGATGCAACGACGGAAGTTCAGCCGCGAGTTCAAGCTCGAGGCGGTGAAGCTGGTGCGGGAACGCGGGGTGTCGGTATCGCAGGCGGCGCGCGATCTGGACCTGCACGAGAACGTGCTGCGCAAGTGGGTGCGCGAACAGACGGCTGACCCGGGATCGGCGTTTCCCGGACACGGCGTGCTGAAGCCCGAGCAGCAGGAGATTGAGCGGCTGCGCCGCGAGTTGGCTAGAATGAAGGCCGAGCGCGACATCCTAAAAAAAGCGGCGGCCTACTTCGCCAGGGACTCGATATGAGGTTCGAGTTCATCGCGAAGCACCGAGGGATCTGGCCGGTGTCGTGGATCTGCGAAGCGCTCGGTGTTTCGCGCAGCGGCTTTCACGCCTGGCTAGTTCGGGCGCCCAGCAAGCGCGCCCGTAGCGATGAGGAGTTCGGCGCCAGAGTCCGCGCGAGCTTCATCTCCAGCTATCGCACCTACGGCGCGCGGCGCGTCTGGCACGACCTTCTGGCCGAAGGCCTTTCATGTGGTCTGCATCGCATCGAACGGCTGATGCGTGTCCATGGCCTGAGGGCCCGTCCGCGACGTCGTGGCCTGCCCAAGGACGACGGCCTGCGGTCGGTCATCGACGACAACATCCTCGACCGCCAGTTCACCGCCCAGGCGCCCAACCACAGGTGGATCGCAGACTTCACCTACATCTGGACGGCCGAAGGGTGGCTCTACGTCGCTGTCGTCATCGACCTGTTCTCGCGCCGCGTGGTCGGATGGTCGATGAGCGACACTATGACCGCTCAGCTCGTGACCGATGCGCTGATGATGGCGATCTGGCGACGGGGAAAGCCCGACGCCCTGCTGCATCACTCGGACCAGGGCAGCCAATACACGAGCGAGCAGTTCCAGCGGTTGATGGCCGACAATGGCGTCACCTGCTCGATGAGCCGGTCGGGCAACGTCTGGGACAACGCGGCAATGGAGAGCTTCTTCTCGTCGATGAAGACCGAACGGATCGGCCGGAAGACATATCGAACGCGCAATCACGCGAAGGCGGACGTGTTCGATTATATCGAGCGCTTCTACAACCCGACACGCCGGCACTCGACGCTGGGCTATCTCAGCCCCATGGACTTCGAGCGGCAAGCGCATGTAGCCTAACTTGGTGTCCATGCGACCGGCAGCAGGTCAGTCCGGCCGGGTGTGCTTCTAGACCCGCTCGTATACGCCTTGCCTCGTAGGCAGCGAGATTGAACGACCGCAGGTTGTAGGCAAACCAAGATCCAGTGCCTGCGGCATAGACCGCCGTGGCGACCCAGCCTACAAGCTCACGACATCATTTGCTCGATAGCCGCTCCGATCTGTTCTGCTGCGTTAAGCACATGCTGGTCATCCAGGTGTGCATAGCGCGAAGTAGACTGCGAATTGCGGTGCCCGAGCAGACGCCCGATCATCGGGAGCGTCTCCTTGTTCATTGCCGCATGGCTCGCGAACGTGTGTCGCAGATCATGAACCCGGACCCCGCCCAATCCGGCTCGGTCGCGGATCGACGGCCAGTGATTGCCGATGCGCAACACCGGCTTGCCTAGCACCGGGTTCCAGAACAGCCACGGCACGCTGCGCTGGCGGGGCAGAGCGGCGATCACTTCCCGAGCCTCGTCACCAAGCCAGACAGTGCGCGGCCCCGTCTTGCTGTCGCGCAGCTTGAGCCGATTGCCCTTTACGTCCGACCATTGCAGACTTGCCACTTCGCTTGAACGGCACCCGGTCAACAGCAGGAGGACTATCGCTGACGCCACCACCGCCTTGAGCTTATCTTCACCGGCACGATCCTCCGCCAGCACCCTACCCAACTGCCCCAACTCCGCGGATGACAGAAAGCGTTCGCATCGGCGCTTCCGGTTAGGGCGAATGGCCCGGCAGGGATTAGTGTTTTCGAGGCGATAGCCCCAGTCCTCCGCCTTGGTCAGCATGTTGGCAAGAATTGTCAGGCAGCGATTTGCAGCCCCCGGTCCAGTCTCGTCGTGCAGGGCGGCGAACCATCCGGTCACATGGGCTTCGTTCAGCTCGTCGATGAAAATGCCGGTGAAGGCGTGGTCCAGATAGAGCCGTCGGTACACATTGTGTGTCGCAAGGGTGGAGGCCTTCCAGTTCGATGACCAGCGCCGCCAATATTCGTCCAGAAAACCATCGAAGCGTGGCGCGGAGCGGACGCGCGCCCGATCGGTAGCCGGGTCATGACCGACCTGGGCATAGGCAATCACGCGCCGCGCGATCGTGAGCGCCTGATGTTGGCTGATAATTGTGGTGGGTGCGATCGTGACGGTGCGAAGACGACCTGCCATGCGGGTCTGGACGACGTAGACCTCCCGTCCGCTGGCATAGTGCCGCAGGCCGAAGCCGCGTTCGTTTGCAAACCACAAGGTTGTCCGAACACCGCTTTGATATCGATATGGATATTCAAAGGATATCCCTACCTCAGCAAGCGCCTGCTTTACGATTTCCCGTAAAATCAGCGCGGTCACGACCGCAGTCCCATGGCTTTCGCCAACCCGCCTGATACCCGTTGCGCAGCATCCGCGATGACGTCTTCCGCTAAGTGCGCATACTTCGCGGTAGTTTCCGGCAACTCGTGACCGAGCAACTTGCCGATCGTGGCGAGCGGGACATTATCCATGATGGCGGTGGATGCGAAGCTGTGCCGCAGGTCGTGAATGCGCAGGTCGGGCATCGAACAACGACACCGAAGTGCGGTCCACCAGCTGGTCACAGCGACCGGCGCTTTACCGGTCTTGTCCGGGAATACGAGCGTGCAATCTGCGCGGCGCGGAAGCGCCTCCAGAATCGTGAGCGCGTGACTATTCAGCCAGATGGTCTTGGGTCCCGTCTTGCTATCGGGCAGCGCCAGGCGGGGCGGCTGCACCCATTCCCACCGGAGCGCACGGATCTCCCCGATCCGTGCGCCCGTGTAGAGCAACAACCTAATGATCGCGACCTGCGCCGGGTGCGTCGCTTCCGCCACCCGAAGCGCCGCACCTAGTCGCTGATATTCGATCCGTGACAGGTAGCGTTCTTTTGCTTCTCGGGGGTAGCGTGGCAGGCCCCGGCAGGGGTTCGAGCCCTTGCGACGGAAATGAAGCGCCTCGGCATATTTGAGCAAGCTGGCCAGCACTGGCGCAGCGCGATTGTAGCGGGTCTCCGCCCTGCCCCCGCACTCGTCACGCCAGCGAACCACATCGGCGGGCAGCACGTCAGCGACCCGCATCGCGCCGAAGACTGGTGCAAGATCGCGCCGCCATGCGTCGTGATTGCGCTTGGCTGTTGACGGTTTCCAGTACCGGGCAACGTCCCCCCAGTAGGTCTCGACATAGTCGAACAGCGTCGGGGTGACCTTGACCGACGTCCGCTTGGGCAAGCCGTCGAGCGCCACCTCGCCGAGCAAACGCCGTGCCTGAGCGCGCGCAAACGAAGCATCGACATCTTCGGCACGCCCGAGCGTAACGCGGCGCTGTTTGCCGCGATGGCGCAGCCGGACCGTCCAGAAGGCGTTGGCGCTTGGGCGTACCCGGAGGCCAAACCCGGCAATCTCGGTGTCCCAGATGGTATATTCAGAGCAGCGAACAGGATGGCTTTTTCGGGCGAAATTGCCGTCGAGAAAGGCCCGATCCGCGGCTCTGGACCGGTTGGGGAGCAGATAGCCATCCAAGACCGTCAAATCGCGGCCACAAGCCACCGAAATCGCTGGATTTCTGGGGAGCAAATAGCCATCCCCACACCCCAAACTGCGGGGTATTTCCAAACGGTCTACCGTTGATTTTGTTGGCCTTTTTTCCATCTTGCAAGCGTAGCTTGCGTAAGGTGTGCACTACCACCGCATCTTCCTGAACAAACGTCCGCTCTCGATGCGCCGAGACTGGATGGCGATGTCGCTTTTTCGGGCTATGCCGCTATCCCGCACTGGTGACATAATACCAATAATGTACCGAGTGGACTAGGGCTGCGGTGGATATTGGTGGGAAGCGGCCCGTCCGCTATCGGGAAGTGATCACGGTAAGCTGCCGTTCGTTCAGACGACGTGGCAGTGAGCCTTCGCGATCCATCTTCCGTCGGATGTGCCCGGCCTAACGCCAGGGGATCTGGCGATCATAGGCCAGGCGTGCACGGCGTACTTGGATCACCAGCTTCGTCGCCCGCACCTGCTTGATGACCTACTAAGTGCACTCAAGGAGATTGTCGACCGACATTGAGCCAAAGGCCGAGAAGCTGTCGGCGATGGCACCTGCCTGTCCACAAGCGCGTCCGCATACCGGTCGGCAAGCGCGGGACTGAGCACCAGAATCAATGCGAAGACCAGCGTTCCTGTTATGTTCATGGGTTGCACGTCATCCACGATCGTAGCTTCGCCGATTGTCGTATCCGCGGTTATGCGGCGACCACCAGCTTGACCAGCGTCCCGGGCTTCAGCGGCCCGTCAGCCGGAAGGCCGTTGATGACGATAAAGCGTTCACGCTTGCTGTCGGCTACTGCCATGCGCTGGCTCAACGTATCGATCGTGTCCCTTGCGCCAACAGTGACGATCCGGATGACCTTGCGACCCTCCTTGCCGTCGGCATAAGGCAGGCCATCGAGCATGCGGAGGAACGCCGTATCCTGGGTGATTGCCAGCTCTGGCTTGCCAGTGGCCTTCGCCAGTGCCTCTGCGCGCTGCACTCGATCGGCTCCATTTGGATGCGTCGATGCCCATGTCGGCGCAGACCGTGCGGTGCCGCTGGCCTGCGCCGTCAGCCCGGTCGATTCATCGAGGGCCGCCAGGATGTCGGCCGAGGCATAGGGTGAGTAGCCTGCAGCGGTAATGTAGCGGACGCCAAGCGCGTCGGCCTGATATTCCTGATCGCGTCCGTATTTCAGCGTGTACAGCTGCGCGCCCGTGCCGGCGATCCGGGTCGCGAGGTCGCTTTTCGTAGCCAGGCTCACGCCGCGAGCAAGCAGGCCACCGATCGTCGCACGCGTATTGCGCGAGGCGGCGTGGCGGGCGGCGACATGGCCTACCTCATGGCCCATCACGGAGGCGAGTTCTGCCTCCGAGGTCATCAGTGCGAGAAGCTGACGGGTGACGTAGATGTACCCGCCCGGGATGGCGAAGGCGTTCTCGACCGGGGAGTCTAGCAGGGTAACGGTAAAGTCGCTGCCCGCATTCGATAGGCCAGACTGGACCGCCACACGCTTGCCGACGCGTTCGACAAATGTCGCCTGCGGCCCCTTATATGCACCGCCGAACTCCGAGAGCAGTTGTGGATGAGCCTTATTGCCCTGCGCCTTGTCGGTCGCCGAAATCGAGCGAACCGTGTTCTGGGCGGTAACAGGGGCAACGGGTGCGAGCAGGAATGCGCTGGCTAGCAGTACGGCGATGTGACGGCGGATCATGAAGCTCTCCCGGTAACGACGGTATAAAGCGACCCTTACACCGTTGTTCCGGATGAGCATCGATACCGTTCTGCACTGATTACCGATCGTCTTGCCCGTTGCTAGCACCAGTGCTCAAAAGAAAAATAGGGCTGCTGCCTGCAATTCCATCGGCGCCGAGATTCACCGCTCCAGCTGACTTCGTCGAACCAAATGCAGCCGCTGATAAACGGGGCATTATAGCGGCGGTTTCTGAACGCAGGTCCGAGATTGGGGGATGAAAGCCGGCGGTGAGTGGCCGGAACTGGGTATTTTGCTACCCAACGCGCCGGGAGCACATCCCTCAAACGCCTTCCGAACAAGACGCACGATACTGCGCCCGCTCGGCGTAGATTTCTAATTCCGGGAGTGCCAGTCGCTAAGCTAGATTGTCAGTTTTCAGTGCAAACTGCCCTCGGGCAGGATTTGATCCGCGCGAGCGACCAGCGTCGATAGCAAGCCGGAATACCCCGTATGGTCGTCGCGTGCCGCGGCGACGGCTTCGCCGATCAGCAGCAGCGATGGATCGCTATCGCTGATCGTCTCGACCAGGAAGGCGAGTGCCGACAATCGCCCTCGGATGATGCGTTCGCTCGGGAGAGAGACGTTGACCGCGACCATCACCGCGGTGTCGGGCGCCCGACCGGCTGCGATCAAATTGCGCGCGATCTCGCCGGCGGCGGCGCGGCCCATGTAGATGGCGAGTGTGGCATCGGGTGCGGCGAGGGCGGCCCAGTCGAGGTCGAGCGCTTCGCCGGCGCGGGCGTGCGCGGTCACGAAGGTAAGTTTGCGAGCGAGGCCGCGGAGCGTCAGCGAGGCGCCGCCCGATGCTGCGGCGGCGCTGGCGGCGGTGATGCCGGGGCATATCCTCACTGCGATGCCGTTCGCGGCAAGATGCTCCATTTCCTCGGTCGAGCGGCCGAAGATCGAGGGATCGCCCCCCTTCAGGCGCACGACGCGCTTGCCCGCTTTCGCGGCGGTGGCGAGCAGGGCGTTGATCG
>Ga0308158_10002699_pt1 | contig 16405 bp, 8 predicted proteins | sample PhyBR2_FD_201038 | JGI IMG/M metagenome (GOLD analysis project Ga0308158, IMG submission 201038) | Phyllosphere microbial communities from UC Gill Tract Community Farm, Albany, California, United States - DLSLB.R2 | ecosystem: Host-associated > Plants > Phyllosphere > Unclassified | place: USA... | reverse complement strand
TTTTGGTTATGCCAGTTCCAAGGATTTAATACATTGGTCAGAGCAACAATACATTCATGTAATGAAAAACGAACCTGAGGTAGTAAATGTTTGGGCTCCTGAGATTTTCTATGATGACGAACAGGATCAATACATCATCATTTGGGCTTCTACTATTCCGTTTCGTTATCCAAAAGGGCAGGAAGATGAGAAAAATAACCACCGCATGTATTATGTGACGACTAAGGATTTCAAGACGTTTTCGGATACCAAATTGTTTTTCGAACCTGGTTTTAGTGTGATTGATTGTGTGCTTTTAAAACGAGCCAAAAACGATTATGTTTTGGTTCTAAAAGACAACACCCGACCAATGCGAAATATCAAAGTTGCCTTTGGAAAAACCCCATTCGGACCATTCGAAAATATTTCTGCACCTTTAACTGATTATCTTTCAGAAGGACCTACAGTTTTGAAGAAAGATAACGACTGGTTGATTTATTACGACAATTACGGAGCCAAAAATTATCAGGCAATCCGTACTTCTGATTTTAAGAATTTTGAAAATGTAAGTTCAAAAATTCAACTTCCGGAAGGTCATAAACACGGAACAATTACAACAATTTCAAAGAAAAAGTTGAAAGCTTTAATTGAAAATAAAAAATAATGAATACAATTCTAAATATAAAAGAAAGCATTTTAGCAGTAGCTATTACTGTTGCAAGTTGTACAACTATTGTTGCACAAAATGATACGGTAAGATATGTTGGAAAAACCCTTTCTAATATCGATTACCATCACGGGCAATTGAGTCCGGCAGTGGGGGTTCATGCTACGCAAATTATGCGTGCCAGCCGTGAACATCCTGAAAAAGCGGATGGTTTTGGCTGGACTTACAATCACCAGCCGATGATGGCCTATTGGAATAATACTTTTTATCTGCATTATCTGAGTGACCCATCGGGAGAGCATATTCCGCCAAGTCAAACACTGATTATGACTTCTAAAGATGGAAATATCTGGACAAAGCCTAAGGTGATTTTCCCTATTTACCGCATTCCTGACGGATGGAAAAAAGAAGGTGTGGAAGGTGTAGCTAAAAATCTGGATGCCATCATGCACCAGCGTATGGGATTTTATACCTCTTCGGATAAGAAATTGTATGCTTTAGGATATTATGGCATTGCGATGGATGAAAAGGACGATCCGAATGACGGAAAAGGAATCGGTCGTGTGATTCGTGAGATTAAGAAAGACGGAAGTTTTGGTCCTATTTATTTTATTCGATACAATAAAACCTGGGATAAATCTAAATCGGCATTTCCATTTTATACGCAGTCAAATGACAAATATTTGAAAAAAGCCTGCGCCGAAATCCTTTCTAAACCATTGGTTTTACAGCAGTGGGTGGAAGAAGCGGATCGCGATGACGAATTGATTCCGTTACAAAAACCATATAAAGCCTTTAGTTATTACCATTTACCAAACGGAAATGTGGTAGGTTTATGGAAACACGCTTTGACTTCGGTTAGTAAAGACGGTGGAAAAACCTGGGAATACAATCCATTGAGAGCGCCGGGTTTTGTGAACAGTAATGCTAAAATTTGGGGACAAAAAACATCAGATAATCGTTATGCTACCTTGTATAATCCATCGGAATACCGTTGGCCATTGGCTATTTCAACTTCTGACGATGGTTTAAATTATAAAGATTTATTGTTGGTTCACGGCGAAATCAGCCCGATGCGTTACGGTGGAAACTATAAATCAGCCGGACCGCAATATGTTCGCGGAATTACCGAAGATAACGGCACACCACCCGACGGGAAAATCTGGGTGGGTTACAGTATGAATAAAGAGGATATTTGGGTGGCTTCGATCCCGGTTCCTGTGACTTCAGTTGTGAAAGAAAATGTAAACGATGTTTTTAATGATTTGTCTAATGGCGAAGAATTGAAATTGTGGAATACCTATGATCTTTCCTGGGCTTCGGCTAAAATAGAAAAGAAAGCTGACGGCGTAAAATGGCTTACTTTAAGAGACCATGATTTATTTGATTATTCCCGTGTAGAACGCGTGGTTCCTTTTGCACAAAAAATGGAAGCTACGTTTACAGTAAAACCTGAGCAAAATAATCATGGCGTATTACAAGTTGAATTTCAAAACCGTCAAGGACTTCCTGCGGTACGATTGGTATTTGATTCGAATGGAGAAATAACTGCAAAAAATGGTGCCCGCTCTGGCGGTGTTGCTAAATACGAAGCTGGAAAAGAATATACTGTTACGGTTAAGTTAGATGTAAAAACACGTTCTTACACGATAAAAGTAAATGATGGTAAAGAATCAACACGTATTTTTTATGCTCCAGTAGATGGTTTTGAGCGCATTATGTTCAGAACCGGAGAACAACGTTATACTCCAAATCCGGATACTGCTCCCGATACAGAAGATTACGACGATTTGAAAAACACCGGAATGGAAATCCCGGAAGCTGTTTTTAATATTAAATCATTGGTGACAAAGAAATTGTAAGATTAAAAGATTGAAATATTTAAGAATTTGCAAAATAAAATCTGCTAAATCTGCGTGCAAAAAATAAAACATGAAGAATTTAAAAAATATACTATTCCTCTTTTGTCTTTTAGTGAGTTTCATTTCAAATGGACAAGTTAAAGTCAATAATTTAAGCTGTAATGCGGCTGTAAATCCTTTGGCGATAAGTGCTGAAAAACCTGTTTTTAGTTGGCAGTTAAGTTCAAAAAGTTTTAATGTTTCCCAAGCTGCTTATCAGCTATTGGTAGCTTCATCTGAGGACAAACTAAATCGTAATGAAGGCGATGTTTGGGATAGTGGTAAAGTCGTTTCTGCTGCAAGTCAGGATGTGCATTACAATGGAAAAGTATTAAAAAACGAAACAAAATATTTCTGGAAAGTAAGGGTTTGGATGAATGATAAAAAAACTTCTAATTGGAGTGAAATAAATTCTTTCAGAACCCAGCCTTCTGATTTAAATCCAACCTGGATTGGGGCAATTACTAAAGCCGATAGTCATTTGCCGGAAGGTAGAAATTATCATGCGGTTACTTTCAAAAAAGAGAAAAAACAGGCAATTATTGATGCTTCGGATTCTTTGTCCCGCAGAAGTATCCAATTGCGTAAATCATTTTCAGTTTCGAAAAAAATAAAAGAAGCGGTGGTTTATGTTTCGGGATTGGGACATTATGAATTGACGCTTAACGGAAAAAAAGTGGGCAATTCGGTATTTGCTCCTTTGTGGACGGATTACGATAAAACAGTTTATTACAATACCTATGAAATCAGTGCGAATGAATTGCTAAAAGGCGAGAATGTGCTTGGGGTTTTATTGGGTAACGGAATGTACAATACGCTTGCCGAAAGGTATGCGAAGTTTTATGTGAGTTTTGGTCCGCCAACATTATTTTTAAAAATGAAAGTAATGTACGAAGACGGTTCGGAAGAAATTATCAAAACCGATAAAAGTTGGAAATATTCGAAAAGTCCCATTACTTTCAACAGTATTTTTGGAGGTGAGGATTACAATGCCAATTTAGAGCAAAAAGGCTGGAATATGGCTGGCTTTAATGATGCAAACTGGAAGCCAATTGTGGTTCAGGAAGCGCCAAAAGGAGTTTTAAGATCGCAGCAAACTACCCCAATACAAATAGAAGAACAATTTGGTGTTAAAGCCGTGACCGAACCTCAGGCTGGAGTTAAAGTTTTCAATATGGGGCAAAACTTATCCGGATTTCCAACGCTTAAAGTAAAAGGAAAAAAGGGACAAACCGTTCGTATTTGGGTTGGAGAAGGATTAAATGATGATGGAACCGTTGGTCAGGGAAGATCAGGAAAGCCATATTATTTTGATTATACTTTAAAAGGCGAAGGCGTTGAAGAATGGCAGCCGAAATTCAGCTATTATGGTTACCAATACATGCAAATTGAAGGGGTGAATTATAAAGAAACAAAGGATTTCTCAAAGCCTACAATTGTAGAGTTGCAATCTAATTTTATTTATAATTCGGCAGGAACAGCGGGAAGTTTCAGTTCTTCGAATGAAATTTTTAATAAAACACACGAACTCATTAATAACGCCATTAAGAGTAATTTTCAATCTGTGTTGACCGATTGTCCGCACCGTGAAAAGTTAGGCTGGCTGGAAGAATCACATCTAAATGGTCCCGGGTTAATTTACAATTACAACCTGAAAAATTACATTCCGTCTATCATGCAAAACATTGCTGATGCCCAACGCGGAAACGGAATGATTCCAACTATTGCGCCCGAATATGTGGTTTTTGGTGGCGATTTTACCGATTCGCCAGAATGGGGCGTTGCCGGAGTAATTCTGCCTTGGATGTATTATGAGTATTATGGCGATGATTCTTTGTTGAGAGAATATTATCCTGTGATGAAAAGATATGTGGATTACCTGACTTCAAAAGCGGATAAAGGAATTGTTTCCTACGGATTGGGTGATTGGTATGATTACGGAGAACACGCTGCGGGTTATTCTAAAAACAGTCCGATTGCGCTTTCTGCAACTTCTCATTATTACTTTGGAATTGATTTATTGGCCAAAGCTGCGAAGCTTTTGAATAAAAAAGAAGATGCTGTTATTTACGAAAATTTAGCAATAAGTGTGAAAAACGCATTTAATGGCAAGTTCTTTGATACAAAGACGAAACAATACGGCACAGGAAGTCAGTTTAGTAATGCCGTTCCATTGTTTTTAAATATGGTTGCTCCGGAAGATAAGCAGGCGGTTTTAGACAATTTGGTTAACGACATCAAAGTCAGAAATTACAGATTGACTACCGGAGACGTAGGAAATCGTTATTTATTTCAGGTTTTGGCTGATAATGGTTTGAATGAGGTGATGTACAAAATGCACAATCATTATGATGCACCGGGTTATGGTTTCCAGATTAAATTTGGTTTGACCACCTTAACAGAACAATGGGATCCGAGAAAAGGAAATTCATGGAATCACTTTATGATGGGGCAAATTGAGGAATGGTTTTATAAAAGTTTGGTTGGTATAGTTGCGGATGAGAAAAATCCGGGATTCAAACATTTCTTCCTGCAACCGGAAATGGTAGGTGATATGACTTTTGTTAAAGGAACGTATAATTCTGTTTTTGGCGAAATTGCTGCTGAATGGGAGAAAAAAGATAACAAGGTAGCTTTCAAATTTACGATTCCGGTAAATACAACGGCAACGGTAAAATTGCCGGTTAAAAAGAATGCAATTATCAAAGTGAATGGTAAAATACTAAGCGATTCTAAAAATGTCCTGAAAGTTTTGGATAATGAAGAAAAATCTTCATTTGTCTTAGGTTCAGGAATATATGTTGTGGAATCTGCTTTGTAAATAGAAATAAAATGATAAATTTAAAGAGGAAAAGGGATAAAATGAAGCAGCTGTTTGCGGTGGTATTTCTATTTTTGTTGTTGCCAAAAGTGGATGCGCAAACATCAGACGATAATTATCGCGGACCAATTACAAAAACCATCAAAAAGATAGAGTCTATTTTTAAGGTAACTATCAACGACAAAGATGGTTTGCTGAAAGGTAAGGAGTTAGATTACGCCGATTGGAGAATTCGCCAAGGTAGTTTGGATGTTTCATTGACAGCTATTTTAGCCCCATTCGATCTTACTTTTTTTAAAGAAAATGATTCGACTTATGTAATCCGAAAGTTTGAATATGCTAGAACATCAGATGCTGTAGGGAAAGAGCGTTTGGAATATTTAGCCGATTTGTATCCTGATTTAAAAGCCTGGGAAACCAGAAAAGCCGAATTAAAGCAATGTATCATTAGTTCGATTGGTTTAGACAAAGCACCACCGATGCCTAAGAAAAAGCCAATTTTGACTCCGATAAGAAAGTATGGCAATTACACTGTGGAGAATATCGGTTTAGAAATCATTCCGGGTGTTTATGCAACGGGTTCTATTTATAAACCCTATCCGTTAAAAGGAAAAGTGCCGGTGGTAATTACGCCAAATGGGCATTTTGGTGACGGAAGATATAGAAAAGATCAGCAATTGCGTTGCGCTATTTTGGCAAAAATGGGTGCAGTTGTAGTCGATTTTGATTTGTTTGCCTGGGGCGAATCTACGTTGCAGTTTCCATCGACATTGCATCGTCAGAGCATTGCTCAAACCATTCAGGTTTTAAGTGCCGAGCGATTATTGGATTATATGGCAACTCAAAAATATGCTGATATGAGCCGTGTAGCTGCAACTGGTGGTTCAGGCGGCGGTTCTCAAACGATGTTTTTGGCCGCTATTGATGACAGAATAAAAGTTTCGGTTCCTGTGGTGATGACGTCTTCTCATTTTTCGGGAGGTTGTCCTTGCGAAAGTGGTCGCGGTTTGCATCTTTGTGGAAACGGAACCAATAATGCTGAGATTGCATCAATGGCTGCGCCAAAGCCACAGCTGATTGTTTCTGATGGTGGTGATTGGACAGCAACTGTACCCGAATTAGAATATCCATTTGTTAAGAAAACCTATGGATTGTACGGAAAGGAAAATTTAGTTGAAAATGCTCATTTTCCAAAAGAAGGACATAATTACGGAGAATCAAAACGCATGGCGATGTATCCGTTTATGGCGAAATATTTAGGATTGGATTTGAAAAAGGTTCAAAACGAAAAAGGAGAAATTGACGAATCGACTTGTGTGATTGAACCCTATGAAAAAATGTATGTTTTTGGTGCTAAAGGTGAAAATTTACCCGCCAACGCATTGAAAGATATTGACAAATTATATGAAATGTTCGGAGAGAAGAATCTTAAAGTAAATGAGGTTAAGAAGTAAAAGAATAGACACTAATTAACAAGTTAACCGTAATAATAAACAAAGAATAATTGAATAGACGAGAAAGACGCCTCTACGAGAAAGAACATAAAAAGAAAGTTAATAGAAGAATTGACTGGAGTAAAATATCAAAATTATTTAGGCAAATGTTACTTGTTTGTTTTGTTTTTTTTCTGGTTATATTTTCATTTTCTTTTTACGTTGTTAATAAACAAAACAGCATAAGAAAAATTGTTTCTTCGAATACAAAATCAACTTATGCCAAAGTTGTGTCAATATCTGGGAAAAGTGTTTATTCAGCATATTATGAATTTTTTGTTGATGGTAAAAAATACGAAGGTTCTACTTTTAATTCATACAAAGGAGAAGTTGGAGATGAAATATGTGTAGAATATTCAGCAAGTGATGCAAACATAAATTTGTATTGTAGAGAAAAAGAAATCCAAGAAATAAAAAAAGATGTTGTTATTTATTCATTTGAAATACTTGGGATTTTAATACTTGGGATTTTCGGGGTTATACTGTTTCAATTAATAATTGGAAATAAAAAATTAATGTCAGAAATGAAAACTAAATAAAAATAGCTATCATAATAATAATAATATCTAATTTGTGTCAAAAAATAATTAGGGTTTTCGCCCAAAAAGCATAAAATATGAACTTAAAAAATAAAATTATTGTAATCTGTTTTGGATTCTTTTCGTTTGCTGTGATGGCACAATCCAAATCTGATTTAAAACTTTGGTACGATAAACCAGCGGCTATCTGGAACGAAGCCCTGCCTTTGGGTAATGGACGTTTGGGAGCGATGGTTTTTGGTAATCCAAGTATCGAAAGATTGCAATTAAACGAAGAAACGATTTGGGCTGGTTCGCCAAATTCTAATGCACATTCTAAATCTTTGGCTGCTTTGCCGGTGGTTAGAAAATTAATTTTCGATGGTAAATTTGATGAAGCACATACATTGGCAGATAAAGAAATGATGTCTCAATCGAATAATGGAATGCCTTATCAGACTTTCGGTAGTGTGTATATTTCTTTTCCAGGGCATGATAAATTTACCAATTATTACCGCGATTTAAACATTGACAATGCTACGGCTACGGTGAAATATGTGGTGAATGGTGTTGAATATAAAAGAGAAATTTTAACTGCTTTTTCTGATCAGGTTGTAGCTGTGAAATTGACGGCAAGTAAACCGGGTATGATTACCTGCAACGTAATGATGAACAGCCCTTTTGATAAAACCGAACCTTATTCGGACGGGAATCAAAGCGTGTTGTCAGGTGTTGGAAGTACAGTTGAAGGTCTAAAAGGAAAAATTAAATTTCAGGGACGTACCGCAGTTAAAAACGTAGGCGGTTCAGTTAGTTCAAAAAATGGAATTATCAGCATCGACGGAGCTGATGAAGCGACTTTATATATTTCTATCGCAACAAATTTTGTTGATTACAAAACCTTAGATTTAAATCAGGAGGAAAAATGTAAACGTTTTCTTGAAGCGGCTTTGACTAAAAATTTTGAGGAAATAAAAACAGCTCATGTAGCTTATTACCAAAAATTCTTCCATCGCGTTGCATTGGATTTGGGTATAAATGCTGCTGCAAATGCCACTACGGACGAACGTATTCGAAATTTCTCTAAACAGTTTGACCCGCAATTAGCGGCTTTGTATTTTCAATTTGGCAGATATTTATTGATTTCTTCTTCGCAACCCGGAGGACAACCAGCCAACCTTCAAGGGATTTGGAATGATATGTTGTTTCCTGCCTGGGAAAGCAAATACACGATGAACATTAATGCCGAGATGAATTATTGGCCTGCCGAGGTGACTAATCTCTCTGAAATGCACGAGCCTTTTATCCAAATGGCAAAAGAATTGGCGGTTACCGGTCATGAAACTGCAAAAACTATGTACAATGCTGATGGCTGGGTGCTGCATCACAATACCGATATCTGGCGAATTACAGGTCCTATTGATCACGCCACTTCAGGAATGTGGCCTACTGGAGGAGCTTGGGTTTCTCAGGATTTATGGGAGAAATATTTGTACACAGGAGATAAAAATTACCTGAAAGAGATTTATCCTATTATGAAAGGTGCAGCTGAATTCTTCTTAGACTTTTTGGTAAAAGATCCTAATACAGGTTATTTGGTAGTAGTGCCGTCAGTTTCTCCGGAAAATACGCATCCTGGTGGAAGCGGAGCGGCTACACTTGCGGCAGGAACAACAATGGATAACCAATTGTTATTTGATTTGTTTTCGAATGTGATTAGGGCTACCGATATTGTTTCGGGTGATCAGGCTTTTGCTAAAAAAGTTAAAGAAGCTTTGGATAAAATGCCTCCAATGAAAATTGGACAATACAATCAATTACAGGAATGGCAGGACGATTGGGATAATCCAAAAGACAATCACCGTCATGTCTCGCATTTGTATGGATTGTTTCCTAGTAACCAAATTTCGGCTTTTAGAACTCCTGAATTATTTGAAGCAGCTAAACAATCCTTGATTTACAGAACTGATGAATCAACCGGTTGGTCTATGGGGTGGAAAGTGAATTTATGGGCTCGTTTATTAGACGGGAATCACGCTTATAAATTGTTGAATGACCAATTAAAATTGGTTACTCCCGAACAACGCAAGGGAGGAGGTACCTATCCAAATATGCTGGACGCACACCAACCGTTTCAAATTGATGGTAATTTTGGTTGTACTTCGGGAATTGTCGAAATGTTGATTCAAAGTCAGGAAGGAGCAATTCAATTATTACCTGCTTTACCAACGGTTTGGAAAGACGGTTCGATAAAAGGAATTGTAACCAGAGGTGGTTATGTAGTAGATTTGGAATGGAAAAATAATAAGGTTTCGATGTTGAAAATTCAGGCTAAATTAGACGGAAATTGCAGATTAAGATTGGAAAGTACATTAAAGGCTGATGGTTTCCAACTGAAAAAAGCCAAAGGTCAAAATCCAAACGAATTGTTTCAATCGGCTGATGTGAAAAAAGCTGTTATATCTGAAAAAGCAACTATTAAGAAATTCAAGCTTCCAAAATACAATGAATATGATATTGATATGAAAGCTGGAAAGACTTATACTTTTTATGGAAATTAATTTTTCCCCTCCTTTGGAGGGGTGTCCGTAGGGCGGGGTGGGAATAAATGATAAGAGAACACCCCGGCTTTCAGCCACCCCTCTTAAAAAGAGGGGAATTACAAACTGAATAAAAAATAAATTATAATGTTTACTAATTTCAAATCGAAAGTAACTGTACTTATAGTTTGAAATATGTAAATGATACTTAGAAATATGAAAGAAATAAACAAACTAATTTTTAAATTACTGATAACATTACCAATATTTGCTATTGGACAGTCTTCATCTATTTCTTCTATAACAACAAAATCCTTTGATAAATTGGATAATATAAAAATAGACAAAGTGGTATATTATGAAAGCCCTTATACTATGATTGCGCATAAACCTATTGAAACTACCTACTTACCTTCTTGGTATTGGGGCTATTGTGCAAACAACTATCCATTAGCATTTAAAAATTATGCAGCTGAAGCTAAATCATTTATGTTTTCATCTACATCTGATTCCGAAACAAAATTAAAGGCGTATGAAACAAAATTTAAAAGTTTAAAACTAGAAGATTTCCCAATGCCATACGTATATTGCTATGGTGAAATTTATTTTACAGATAAAAAAACAAAAAAACAGTATCTAGCATTATTAGCCTATGAATTTGAAAAGGAAAGTCCCAATATGGAATTTAACAAAATTGACATACAAAAATTTAAAGTTCCAAAAGACATAAGATTTAAAAACAGTAAAACCAAATCAGATGCTTTTACAAAAGTATATGATGCCCCTACCTTTACCAGTTATTATATTCTAGATGGAGATGGAGTTTACAAAAAAGGTGATACCGTAGAAATTCGTAAAAATGTTGTACAAAATGGTAATAGTAATATAATGATTAGAGAAAGTCGATTGGATTATTTCTTAGATATGTTAAAACGTTCACCTAATTATATTAGCAGTTATATTGTAAATGGAGAACGCTTTTTTGAAACAAAAAAACAAACTCCAAAAGGTGTTATTTCACTAGGAGAAAAAAGAAAGCAACCCTAAATCATATTGTAGGAAATAAAATTATTAGAATATGTTACACCAATTTAAATATAAAATCATCGCTTTAGTAATTCTGATTGCAGCTTTTAGCAGTTGTAAATCGGGAGCAGTACATTCTCAAAAAGGAACGGCAGCTATTTTAAAAGAAGAAAAATTCAAACATTATGTGGATTATTTCAACACAATGGAAGATGAAAATCTAAAATTTGCCATTCCGAATGACAGTGCCTGGGTTTGGATGAAATCGAATATTCCTTTGTTTGAATGTCCACAGCAAAATTTTGAGGAAATCTATTATTTCCGTTGGTGGAGCGCGAGAAAACACATTATCAAGACTCCTCAAGGATATGGAATCACGGAGTTTTTGGTACAACGTTCGTATGCTGATAAATACAATTTGATTTCTTGTGCAGTTGGGCATCACATCAATGAGTTCCGTTGGGTGCACGATCCAAAATACATTGAACAGGATGTGAAAATCTGGTATCGTGGTAATGAGGGTAAGCCAATGAATAAATTGTACAAATTCAGTAGTTGGACAGCTGATGCTTTGTACAATCGTTATTTAGTGAATAAGGATGAAAAGTTCTTATTAGATATGTATCCGGATATGATTACTGATTATGCTGTTTGGGAAAAAGACCGTCAGCGTAAGGATGGTTTGTTTTGGCAGCATGATGTAAAAGATGGAATGGAAGAATCGTTGAGTGGCGGACGTAAAGTTCAAAATGCCCGTCCGACGATTAACAGTTATATGTATGGCAATGCTATGGCGATTTCTAAAATGGCGGCGATGAAAGGCGATAAGGAAACGGAAGCCAAATTCAAGGCTAAAGCCGATGTGTTGCAACAATTGGTGGAAACCAAATTATGGAATCCAAAAAGTGAATTTTTTGAAACGTTTACAGAAAAAGATACGTTGGCTCAGGTGAGAGAAGCAATTGGATTTATTCCATGGTATTTTAATCTGCCTGAAAAAGGAAAAGGTTTCGAAAAAGCCTGGGAACAAATTAAGGATGAAAAAGGATTTTCGGCGCCTTTTGGTTTGACAACGGCTGAGCGCAGAAGTCCGCGTTTTAGAACGCATGGAACCGGAACCTGTGAGTGGGATGGTGCTATCTGGCCTTTTGCTACTTCACAAACTTTGACGGCTTTGGCTAATGTTTTGAATAATTACGACCAAAGTTTTGTTGGCAAAACTGATTATTTCAAACAAATGGAATTGTATGTGCAATCACAATATTACCGAGGAAGACCTTATTTAGGCGAATATCTGGATGAAGCTACGGGTTATTGGCTGATGGGCGACAAAGAAAGAAGCCGTTATTACAATCATTCTACTTTTAATGATTTAATGATTACGGGATTGGTTGGTTTACGCCCGAGAGCCGATGAAAAAATTGAAGTTAATCCGTTGATTCCTCAGGAAAAATGGGATTGGTTCTGTCTGGATAATGTATTATATCACGGCAATATCATCACGATTCTTTGGGATAAAACAGGTGAGAAATACCATAAAGGAAAAGGGTTTAGAGTTTTCAAAAATGGTAAAGAGATTGCTGCTTCCGAGAGATTGGAAAAATTAATATCGGAATAAAAAAGAATTGCACGCAGATTTGAGCGGATTGAAACAGATAAACACAGATTTTTATATCAATCTTATTCAAATAAAATCTGCCTAAATCTGCGAAATCTGCGTGAAATAAAAATTACAACTTATGAAAAAAATAATTCTACATACATTCATCCTCATTGTATCGCTCTGTTTTTCTTTGGCTAAAGCCCAAAGCAAAATAAGTGTTAGCAACCTGCAATGCGAAATGCTGAACAATCCGGAAGGAATTGATGTACTCAAACCACGATTGAGCTGGCAAATAAAAGCAGATGTTAACGATGTAAAACAAACCGCCTATCAAATTTTGGTAGCTTCCACTTTGGAAAACCTGAATGCGAACAAAGCCGATTTATGGGACAGTGGGAAAGTAGCAGCTGATGCATCGGTTAATGTTATTTACAATGGAAAAAAGCTAAACGACAGAGACAATGCCTTTTGGAAAGTAATTGTTTTTACCAATAAAGGCGAAATAAAATCAGCAGAAAATGCCCATTTCAGCATTGGGATTTTGAAATATGTTGGTTGGTCATCAAAACATTGGATTGGTTACGAAAAACTATCTAAGGATGACAGCGTTTCTCAATATTCCAGATTATCGGCGCGTTATTTAAGAAAAGAAATTGATCTCAAAAAACAGGTCAAAAGTGCAAAGGTTTACATTATGGGAATGGGCTTGTACGAGCTTTACATCAATGGAAATAAGATTGGTGACCAGGTATTGGCACCCGTTCCGACGGATTACACCAAAAACGTAAAATACAATGTTTTTGATGTGACTTCCCAATTGAAAGAGGGCAAAAATATGCTGGGAACGATTTTAGGAAACGGACGTTTTTTTGCAATGCGTCAGGATTTTAAACCAAATAAAATAAAATCATTTGGTTTGCCGAAAATGGCTTTGCAGCTTTTTGTAGAATATACAGACGGAAGTAGTGAAGTGATTCGAACAGACGACACTTGGAAATTAACCACCGATGGACCAATTTTGTCTAACAACGAATACGACGGCGAAGAATACGATGCCCGCAAGGAAATGAAAGGCTGGGCGACGACTAATTTTGACGATAAAAACTGGGTAAATGCAAGATACGTTCAGGAACCGGGCGGTTTTTATGAAGCGCAAATGACGCCGAATATGAAAATCAAAGGTGAAGTAAAACCAATTTCGATTAAAGCGACGGACAAAGGAACTTATATTCTCGATATGGGTCAGAATATGGTGGGCTGGTTGCAACTGAAAGTGAAAGGAAAATCAGGTGATAAAATCACGATGAAATTTGCCGAATCGTTGCAGGCTGATGGTTCGTTGTACATTGCCAATTTGCGTGATGCCAAAACTACCGATGTTTATACACTGAAAGGTGAAGGCGAAGAAATTTGGGAGCCTCGTTTTATATTTCATGGTTTTCGGTTTGTAGAAATTTCAGGTTTTCCAGGCAAACCAACATTGGATAATTTCGTTGGGAAAGTGGTGTATGACGATATTAAAACAACTGGAACATTTGAATCTTCGAATGAGACCATGAACCAGATTTTCAAAAATGCCTGGTGGGGAATCCGAGGGAATTACAAAGGAATGCCTATTGATTGTCCGCAGCGTAACGAGCGTCAACCTTGGTTGGGAGACCGAACAACAGGTGCTTATGGCGAAAGCTTTTTATTTGATAATCAGACTTTGTATGCCAAATGGCTGGACGATATTAAATATTCGCAAACACAGGACGGAGGATTACCGGATGTGGCGCCTGCATTCTGGCGTTATTACGGTGACAATGTGACCTGGCCGGGAACCTATATCACGGTGGCTGATATGTTGTACCAACAATTTGCAGATGCAGAAGTGATTAAAAAACAATATCCAACCATGAAAAAATGGATGGTGTATATGGAGGACAATTATCTTCAAAATGATTTAATGGACAAGGATAAATACGGTGACTGGTGTGTACCACCGGAGTCATTGGAATTAATCCGTTCCAAAGATCCGGCTCGTATGACGGATGGTCAATTGTTGTCGAGTGCTTTTTATTATCAGCTTTTGAATATTATGAAAAAGTTTGCTGTAATCGCAAATGCAGATGCCGATATAGCGCATTATGATCATTTGGCTCAGCGAATCAAAAAAGCATTTAACGAAAAATTTTTGAGTACTGAAAAAAACTACTACGCTAACAATACCGTAACTGCAAACGTATTGCCGTTAGCTTTCGGAATGGTTCCAGAGGAATTAAAAGATAAAGTTTTCCAAGCTATGGCGCACGAAGTTGAAGTAACTAAGCAAGGACACATCAGTACAGGTGTAATCGGAACGCAGTTTTTGATGCGAACGCTGACTAATTTTGGAAGAGGGGATTTGGCTTATAAATTGGCTTCTAACAAAACTTACCCAAGTTGGGGCTTTATGGTTGAAAATGGCGCAACAACCATCTGGGAATTATGGAACGGAAACACTGCCGACCCATCGATGAACTCACAAAATCACGTGATGCTTTTGGGCGATTTACTGATTTGGTACTACGAAAATATGGCGGGAATCAAGAGCAATCCTGAAACTCCAGGCTTTAAGCAAATCATTATGAAACCGGATTTCAATGCGGGACTGACTTATGTAAATGCCTCTTATGAATCGATTCATGGATTGATAAAAAGCAACTGGAAAAAGGAAAAGAATGGTTTAGAATGGAAAATTAGTATTCCGGCAAATACAACCGCTTTGGTTTATTTGCCAACAACAGATTCTAAAAAAATCACCGTAAATAAATCAAAACTAGATAAAACAGAAATCGCCCATAAAGCAGAAGGAAACCAACAGGTTTTAAGTTTACCATCGGGAGATTATTCTATTAGTTTAAAGTAAAAAGATAATTATATAAATAAATAAAAATGAGAGGATTAAAAATAGCATTAATGCTTGTTGGGTTAATAACTTTAGGAAGTTGTGGCGTTTCTTTAAAACATAAAACATGGAAAGAAGGAATTTTAGTGGACGAATTTATTTATGATAAAGCACCTTATCCTTCTTGTCATGCGGTAACCATTGTAGAAGCAACCAATGGAGATTTAGTGACATCATGGTTTGGAGGAACGGCTGAAAGAAATCCTGATGTTTGTATTTATGTAAGCAGAAAACCAAAAGGAAGCGACAAATGGACTGAAGGAATAAAAGTAGCCGACGGTGTAATGAAAGAAGGGCCGAGATTACCAACATGGAATCCGGTTTTGTATCAAATTCCTGGTGGCGACTTGATGTTGTTTTATAAAATTGGACCAAAACCATCCGAATGGTGGGGAATGTTAAGAAGGTCTAAGGATGGGGGGAAAACCTGGTCGGAAGCTGAAAAAATGCCAAATGGATTTTTAGGACCAATCAAAAACAAACCAGTTTTATTAAGCAATGGAACATTATTGCTTCCATCAAGTATCGAAGGTGACGGATGGAGATTGCGTATGGAATCTACTCCTGATTTTGGAAAAACATGGGTTATGGGAGATACTTTGTCAAGAGGAAAACAAAAAATCAATGCGATTCAGCCAAGTATTTTATTCCATAAAGACGGAAGCATTCAGGCAATTGGAAGAACGAGAAACAGAGCTATTTACAGTACATTTTCTAAGGATAACGGAAAACACTGGTCAGATTTAGAATTAATAGGATTACCAAATAACAACTCAGGAACTGATGCGGTGACTTTGAAAAACGGAAAGCACCTGTTAGTTTACAATCACGTTTTGCCTCCGGGAACTGAAGCTAAAGGACCTAGAACACCTTTGAACCTTTCAATTTCTGATGATGGAATTCACTGGAAAGCGGCATTGGTTTTAGA
>Ga0308158_10002698_pt1 | contig 16408 bp, 14 predicted proteins | sample PhyBR2_FD_201038 | JGI IMG/M metagenome (GOLD analysis project Ga0308158, IMG submission 201038) | Phyllosphere microbial communities from UC Gill Tract Community Farm, Albany, California, United States - DLSLB.R2 | ecosystem: Host-associated > Plants > Phyllosphere > Unclassified | place: USA... | reverse complement strand
GCTCGCTGTCCAACGTGCCGGATCCCGACGCGAAGGTCGGGACGTTCACGGCCGCATCGCGCTATCAGGCGATCACGAACTCGGCCGGCGGCAACGGCGGCCAGAATGGCCAGAACGGTCAGAACGGCGGCCTCGGAGGCGGAAGTCTCGGCGGCAGCGGTTCGTACGGCAACGGCTTCGGCGGAGCCTTCGGAGGCAGCAACGGGGGTTCGGTCGGTTCCGGCACGAACTCGACGCCTAACATCACCATCGTCGGTTCCGGCGGTGGCGGCGGTCAGGGCGCCAGCAGCGATTCCGAGGGTGGCGGTCTTACGAGCGGCAACATGTCGAGCGGCATGACGCAGGGCCAGGCCGACAAGATCCCGAAGTATCCGAATGCGCAGGGTTCCGGCTATGGTCGGGCCAATGCCGATGGCGACACGAACAACGATAGCGAGGAGAAGGGGCCGCGCTTCTACGACCGCATCCTTCCGTTCCGCTATTTCAAGGGGTCGGTCGGCGAACTGCTCAAGCGTCTCGAGAATTCGGGCGAGCTCGCGGTCTGGTACGACAACGGTCTCGTCGTCGGCGAGACACGTCGCTACTCGGTCGCGATCATGCAGAACATCGACGTCAGCCAGTCGGTGGTCAACGAGCTGATCCGCCTCGGCGCTCGCGACGTCGTTGGTTCGATCGGCGCCGGGCAGATCTTCTACGCGGCAGCCCCGCGTGTGAACGCCGAGCTGATTGAGCCGTACCTGCGCCGCGTTTCGACGAACCTGTCGGAGATCACGCTCCAGGTCGCGCTCGTGACCGTCGCCATGACGAAGAACGCCGAGCGCGGCTTCGACTGGTCGTCGTTCAACCTGCAGCTCGGCAACGGCACCGCCACCAACGGCGGTGGAACGCCCGACAGCGGCTTTGACCGCAACACCGGCAACTTCAGCAGCGGCGCGTTCCGTGCCACCTTCGGTGTCGGTCTCGCCAACCCGCTGACCGTCGCGGGGGCCATTCGGTTCCTGTCGCGTGTCGGCGACACCTCGGTGACGCAGAACGTCGAGCTCCGCACGCTGTCGGGGGCTCCGGTGGCACTGCGTTCGGGCGAGAACATCCCTTACGTCCAGAACGTCGGATCGAACATCGTCGGCGGTCTCGGCGGCGGTGCTGGCATCTCGGGCAGCACCCAGACGGCGTCGCTCGGCACCGGCATCACGCTGAACGTCGATCCTCGCTACGACGCGTCCTCGGGCATCGTGACGATGGACGTTGGCGTGAAGCTGGTCGATCTGGTGGAGTTCGTGCAGCTTAGCGCGGGCAACCAGGTCGGCACCATCTCGCAGCCGCGCACTCGCGAGCAGGGCCTGAACTCGATCATCCGGGTTCCGGCCGGCCAGACGACGATCGTCGGCGGCATTCGTCGCGATCAGGCATCCGACAACCGTACGGCCCCGCTGGGCCTGTGGGGCATCGGCAGCCGCACCCGCGACCGCAACGTGTTCTGGCTGTTCACGATCGTCCGTCCTGTCGTCACGGTCTACGAGTCGAGCGACGTCCCGAACGTGCCGAAGTCGGTCCTCGACACCACGGTCACGGTCAACCCGTCGGACGAGCGTCCGGTGTGGCCGCGCGACCAGTATCGCGTCGATCAGGCTACGATCCAGCAGCAGGGTCCCGTACAGATCCAGCAGGTTCCCGGCGGCTACGTGCCGCAGGCGCGCAGCTACGATGCCGGCATGGCCTCGTCGACGCCGCCGAACCGTCAGCCGGGTGCGGTCGTGATCTCGCAGCCGCCTGCGCCGCGCAACGTCGTCGTCGGCGCCCCGTCGTCGCCTCCCGAGGTGACCTCGGCGCTGAACGCCCCGGCCAATTCGGTCGTCCGCGTTCCGGTGTCGCCGACCACGACGGCCGAGATTCCCGGCAACCGCGTCACGCTGGATGGTTCGGCGGTCAATCTGCCGCTCGCCCCGGCTCCTGCCGACGAGCATCTGCAGCCGACCGTGTCGACCGAGCCGGCGCCGCCCTCTACGGTGGTGCCGTCGGGCCGTGCGCAGACCGGCGCAGGCGTTCCTACGGATGCGGTCGCGCCTTCCGCGCCCCGTTCCTTTCTCCGCCCCATGACCGAAGCCGAGCGCAAGGGAAGCAACTGATGGGTGTCTTCAGCCGCAAGAAGCCCGACACGGTCGGGCTCGGACGCGACGTGTCCGATCTCCATGACGAGGCCCCGGCCTCCGTCGCTGTTTCGAACGGTCCGGTAGTCCCGCCGTCGGAGGACCCCGAAGCGCCCGCTCCTGCAGCGGACGCTTCGGAGAACCTCGACGCGCTCATTCGCGAGACGTCGGGCGGTCCGTCCGCCACCGGCAAGGTGCGTCTGTCCAAGGACGAGAAGGCCGAACGTAGCCGGGTCGCCCGCGAGGAGAAGGCCGCAGCGCGTGCCGATCGTCTGAGCGCCCGCGCCGCCGCCAAGGAGGCCAAGGTGGCTGGCGTAGCGACCGGCGAGCCGAAGGCTGCACGCAAGCCGTTCTGGTTCGGCAGGAAGCCCAAGGTCGCGACCGAGGTCGTCGACGCCGACGAGATCGAGCTGATCTCGGGCGAGCCGGACACGCGCCTGTCCGTGTCGGTGGTGATCGAGTTCCTCCAGGGCTATGCCAAGGATGACGCGATCACCTGGGCCAAGCGCTGGGCGATGGACAAGATGGTGGTCCCTTCGGACTGCTACTACTTCGTCATGAAGTATCCCGGCGGCTATGCCGTCGAGATCCAGGAGGGTGTCGGTCAGGCCTACCTGCCGTCGGTGATCAACCTGGCGACCCGCAATCCCGGTCGCATGGTGATCGTCCCCATGTCGCGTCGCAAGATGACGGTCCGCTATACCGAGCGCACCGACGATCTCGAGGCGTACGTGCTTCCGGAAGGACAGGAGCCCCCGGTCACGGGCACCGACCCGCTGTTCGCGAAGCGCACGGCGAAGATGAAGCCGATTCTACAGCAGAACGCCCACTGGCTGTATGCAGGTATCGGCACCTCGGTGATCGGCGGCCTGTTCCTGCTGTCGTCCCTGGGTGTCTATGCGTTCGATCCGAGCGCGAAGGTACCGCCGGAGTGGCGCACCACCGCCATTCCGCGTCTGCCGGTCATGCAGTGGAACCGTCTCCAGCCGGATGCGACCGACTCCTATGTCGTGCGCATGGAGTTCGCGGACGGCCAGTGGCGGATCATCCGTCAGGCTGCCGGGGCCACCGCCGAGGTCGCTACGCCCGAGGCAGGCCCCAGCTCGGCCATCGTCGGCGGTGCGGTTGCTGCGCCGACGACGCCTGACGCGTCCATTCCGCCTCCGCCGCCCGCCGGTGTGGTGGTCACGCCCATTCCCGGTGCCGCAGGTGCCGCCCCGACCCAGATCCCGCCGCCCTCTGCGGCGCCGGGTCGCTGAGGAGTAGATTGAAATGACGCCATCTCAGCGCCGCCTCGTCGGCATCATCCTCCTCGTCTTCGGCGTGGTCTCGCTCGCAATGGGCGGCATGGTGGTCGGCATGACCGTCAAGGCCCGTGCAGCGTCCGCTGCGCGCTTCACCGAGACTCAGGAGAGCTGCAAGGTTCGACTGAAGGCCCTCGGCGGCGAAGTGTCCGAGGTTCCCGGCCGCATCATCTGGATGAAGGGCGACATCGAGCAGGCTCCGGCCCGCATCGGCGAGGCGAGCGTCGCCTCCGTGCTCTGCCCTGGCTGGCAGCTCAAGACCGCCTGCGTCGGCCGTGACTGCGCCGAATCAGGGTCGATGCGCCTGGTCCTTGAGCCGATGACCGACGGCGAGGGCTCCACCGCCGAATAGTCCGGACGCCCGTCCCCCGCGTCCACCCGAGAAGGGCCGGCGAGAGCCGGCCCTTTTTCGTTGTCCGCGCGACCTGGCTCTCCGGCTTCGTCGGGCGGAACGATCAATGGCCTCCACGATGCTGGACAGATAACCTTGCCGTGCCTCGTCCATGCACGACGTCTCCATCGGCAGGTCGTCATGCGTCGTCATTCCGCGAACCTGCCGCACCGATATGCCGCATCTGCGGCGACTCGGTCATGGCCATGTGGGGGTCGTGAAGCGGTTCGTCCCTATGCATGGCAGCCCCGAATCGGTCCAAGTCCCGATTCGGCCCTTCCGCACCCCGATTCGCATACTTCGGATTGATTCGGGTGCTTCCGCAAGGCTGTACGAAGGGGGTTAAGAAAGCATTTCCGCATCCGAAAAACCCACGGAATTCCGCCGCTTTCGGAGGTTAACGAGGGGAATTTCAGGATGGAAGCAAGATTATCCCGAAATCCTTGCTTGCACCATCCAGAACTCCGTCATAAAACCCTTTTCAGACGGGGCGCGGTGCCCGGTCACTCTGGGTCAGAATGACCAGCTAGAAGAGAGACAAAGGCAGGCGGTCCCAAGTAGTTTGGGATCATAACCCTAGTATACTCCAAGGCAAAACCAAGGGAAGTTTTTCGACATGACCACGATCATCCTCACCATCATCGGTATTCTGCTCGCAGCTGCGGCTGCTCTGATGGTCATCTTCTACGGCGGCGACGCATTCAACGCTGGTTCGATCGGCGCGCAGGCCAACACGCTGCAGAACGCCGGCACGAACGTGATCTCGGCCGTTCAGCTCCAGAAGGCCGAGACCGGCACCGGTCACTCGGCAACCGTCGCCGGCCTGGCGCCGTCGTACCTGAAGGAAGTTCCGGCCCTCACCGGCATCGGCACGCTCAACGACGACATCTCGGCCGAGGCGTTCACCGTTGCGCTCGCAGCCAAGGGCGACAAGAACGCCGACGCAGTCTGCGCCCGCGTCAACAAGAACCTGAAGCGCACCACGACGACCGGCAAGGTCGGCAAGATGGGCTGCGACGAGCAGGACAACGTCTTCTTCGCGAACCTGTAATCCAGGCCGCGAACCGGGATCGCTCCAGAGCGGTCCCGGGACGAGCTAGGACCCGTGAAGCCCCAATCTGAGCGGGTCTTAGAAGGGCGGCGGTCTGGTTAGCCAGTCCGCCGCCCTTTTTGCGTTCGCGAGGTTTTGAACTTGACTCGATGCAGGATGGCGTTCCGTGAAAAGGTTGCCCTCCGGTTAATTCCATCCTAAAACGAATCCAGTTCACCGGAGTTCCGCACGATGTCGCCCTTCGCCCTATTTCTCCGTTCCATCGTCCTTACCCTCACCAAGCACGGGCGGATCGCGGATCTGTTCGTCGGCTTCGTGCTGGTCGGCATGGGCGTCCACTACGTCAGCCCCTGGCTCGTCGCCAGCGGCGCGCTGGCGTTCCTGACATATTCGATCGATCTGAACGGACTCGTGCAGCGCTATACGATGACGCGCATGCTCTCGCTCGCCGCGGCCCGTCGGCGCTGATCGAATAGGTCCGGAGACAATCCATGCTGAACGTCATCATCGGTATCCTGCTAGTGTCGCTCGCGAGCGCCTCAGGCTTCATGCTCATCGAGCAGATGTCCCTCACGGTAGCCGTCGCGGACATGCGCGAGAATTCCCGCCGCCTCGACATGGCGGCCGATGCCGTTTCAGCGAAGCTCGGCGTCCCGGCCGGTGCGAGCCAGAGCGCGATCTACGCACCGGCCGCCAAGGATGGCGCCGGTGCCTATGACTATTCGCAGCTGCCCGACAGCATTCCGGGTGTGCACACCACCGTCGGCGGCGTTCCGTTCCGCTATTGCCCCTATGCGCCGAGCCCAGGAGCCGAGATCGTCTCGGGCGGCTACCTTGTCAGGGGCAGCATGCCCACGGGCGCGGTCGCCACCTTCCAGCCTGCGGGCATCATCATCGCCGCCGGACTCAAGGGTGCTGCGCCTGCTGGGTGCGGCGACGTCAGGGTAGTCCAGGGCAGGCTGACCGTTCCCGGCGGCCTCGTGCGCATGATCTCGGGCGTGAAGGGTGTCGCCGACGCCCAGCTGACCGACGGCAGCTCCTTCGAGATGTGGGTCGCTCCCGACGCTAACGGCACCGGCGTCGATGCCGAGCATCCCGCCTCGCTGGTGTCCGCCATGAACGTCTGGAAGGGCAAGCTCCCCAAGTCGATGGTGATTCACGTCCCGGGCAACGCGGTGTTCGCGGACGGCAGCGGCGCTCTGGCGGGCGCGTTCTCCATGGGCAGCCAGCCGGCCGGCACGATCCGGAGCTCGAAGCTGTCCATCGTCTCCGGCGGCGACGCGATCATCGCCGCCAACGCGACGTTCGATCCCCAGGGCGGACTCGCCCTCGTGGGCGTAAGCATGCCCCAGACGGTCCTCCGCCTGGCGTCGCACAACCAGGCGTCGCTGCAGAGCGCACGGGTCGCAGCCGTCGACGTGCAGCCCGGATCCGCGGTCGCCTTCAACGGCGGCGTCTCGGTTCAGGGCGGCGGCATCAACGTCGCAGGCGACGCCACCGTCCAGGGTGCGCTCGAGGTCGTCGGTTCGACGTCTCCCGATCTCATCACGGTTCCTTCGGGTGGTCGTCTGATCCTGTCCGCCGCTGGCGTGACGCTGCGCGGCGGCACCAGCGGCGTGGCGCTTGCCGGAGATCTGGCAGGCAGCGGCACCATCGTCGGAGCCGGCACTGGCGTGCGGGAGATCGTCCGTCTCGTCGACGGTGGCCGCATGTCGATGGGTGGATCCGTCGGCGGCGCCGTCTCCGGGTACACGATCCTTGGCGATGGTGTGCCGGCCTCGCTCGGCGGCACCATGTCGGTAGGTTCGGGGCAACAAGGCTGCTGGGCTGGCGATACCTTCGCCTTCTCGACAAGCGCTTCCTCACGAACCGTGGTTCCTGCGCAGGTGGCGGCTCCGCCGGTGAGCGAGGACGGCAAGGCCGACGCCGCGGCGACCAACGCCTTCGTCGAGAACAGCAATGCCCGATCGCGTGCCCTCGCGGTTGCCGGCGTCAACAGGTCTAACTGGAGCTGCGGCGCATGAGCCCGGCCCCGTACATGCAGATTTGCCTCTTTTCCGTCAGAGGCGAAGCGGGGGGACACCCGTCCACATCAAGGCGGCTTGAAAGGAGTATGAAATGACCACCGTGATCCTTCTGGTTCTCGGCATTCTGATCGCCGCCGTGGCGGCGCTGATGATGTTCTTCTACGGCGGCGACGCCTACAACGAGTCGCAGGCGAAGGCCGACGCGGCACGTCTCGTGACCGAGGGCGGCCAGCTCGAGAGCGCAGTCTCGCTCTACCAGATCCAGGAAGGCAAGCTCCCTGGCGACGGCGTCGGTCTCGACGACAAGGCGATGCAGGACATGATCTCGAAGCAGTACCTGACGCATCGTCCGCCGGGCAACAAGGACAAGGACGGCAACCCGCGCATCTGGACCGTCGACTACGACATGGGCATCATCCGCTCGACCGTCGGTGGCGTCGACGACAAGCAGGCCGTCGGCGTCTGCCTCCAGGCCCGCAAGCAGCTTCGTCTGCCCGCGGCCTCGACGGCTACCGGCGCGTACAAGTGCGACGGGTCGGACTATCCGGGCAATCCGGGCAGCTTGCCGGGCCGCGAGCCCTGCTGCGTCGCCTCGGGCGTGACGGAAATCACCGCGAAGTGATTATTGGATGGGTCGGAGCTTCCGTTCCGGCCCATCTATCCGTATATGAGTAGTCTACCGCATGCCTGATGTTCGGCATGGGCGAGTTATTGGGATCGGTCATGGCGAAAAAAGACAAGGAGCTGGCGCTCCTGGATATGGCAAGTGCAGACCTGAAGTCGGTCGATAGCGACAGGCGTTCGGAGGAGCTGGTCTGGGCCGCAGAGGACCAGATGCGCTTCGGCATCGAGCTGATGGACTCCAAGGAGATCACCCGCGAGCAGCTCGAGGCTGCCATGTGGGCCTCGGCGGTTAACGACGACTCCATCGGCCAGACGCTCGTCCTGCAGGGCGTGCTCCGGCAGGAGCGTCTGATGACGCTCATGGAGAAGTTCGACTACGCGCAGATCTCCACTGCCATGCAGTACAACGTGCCGATCGACGACGTGTCGATCCTGCACCGCGAGCGTGTCGCCCTGTTCGGCATGAGCTCGAAGACAATCTATCTGGCGTGCCTCGGCAACCAGCGCCTCGTGCGCTATCACTTCGAGACCCTGTTCCCGAAGCACAGCCTCGAGTTTCTCGGCATCCGTCCGCAGCAGATCGAGGCCTTCCTTTCCAAGACCGACCGTCTCCCCAAGAATCCCGAGGAGCGCTCGGGGTCTCTAGACGGCCGCGTCGAGATCCAGCGCTTCGTGCCTCGTCAGACCGACGATTCCGACGTGCTGGACCTGATCGTGAACCTCGCGGGCATCCGCGGCGGCTCCGATATCCATATCGAGCCCAAGGCCAAGAGCTATTCGATCCTGGTCCGGATCAATCGTATCCGCCGGATCATCCACGAAGGCCCGCTCGCCCAGTACAATACCCTGCGCGCGCAGGTGAAGGATCGGGCGAAGATGGACCAGATGGAGCATCGCCGCCCGCAGGACGGCGCCTATTCCCAGGAGATCCTGGGTCGCATGTTCGATCTGCGCGTTGCGACCTTCCCGATCGACGGCGGCTATGAGAAGGTCGTCATCCGTCTGCTCGATCCGGACAAGGCGTCGAAGCATCTGACCGAACTCGGCATCGCCAACGTCGACGACTGGCGCGGTGCCTGCGGCTATCCGCACGGCCTCGTCATCGTGGCCGGCAAGACCAACTCGGGCAAGTCGACGACCCTCATCTCCTCGCTGCGCGAGCAGGACCGCATCGGCAAGTCGATCTACACGATCGAGGATCCGATCGAGCATCGCGTCGAGTTCATCACCCAGATGGCCGTCAACCGCGCCGAGAGCGTCCAGCTGGACTTCAAGGCCGGCGTCCGCGCCATGATGCGCGGCGATCCCGAGATCATCCTCGTCGGCGAGATCCGCGACGAGGAGACAGCGGCGGTCGCGGTGTCGGCCGCGGAATCGGGACACCTCGTGTTCTCGACCCTGCACGCGGGCACCGTCCGCGAATCCATCAGCCGTCTTCGCGGCATGAAGATCTCCGACGAGATGCTGCGTCCGATGGTCCGCGGCATTCTCGCCCAGCGTCTCATGCGTACGATCTGCAACCACTGCCGCAACAAGAGCGGCAAGGGCTGCCCGATGTGCCTGCACACCGGATACGGCGGCATGACCGTGATCTCCGAGATGGGATTCTTCCCGTCCGAGGGGCACTTCAACCGCATGCTCGAGGGTGAGGTCTTCTGGCAGTCGATGGTGCAGGACGCGCTCGACAAGCTGGAGCGGGGCATCACCGACGAGAAGGAGGTGTATCGCGTCTTCAAGTCGGAGATCGAGTATCTGAACGACGACTACGAGGGCGTGAGCGATCTCGCCAAGCGGGTGCTGTCGGTCGTGAAGAACGATGCTCCCTCGGCTGTCGAGCGCGATGACGGCATCGGCATGACCGAGGCGGATCTCAAGGCCCTCGAGCAGGCCGAGATCCTGCAGAGCGCCCTGCGCCGGCACAGCATCACCGGCGTCTCCCCGATGCCGATGACGCCCGAGGTGCTCCTCGCCGACCCGAACCGCTACGGGGACTGAGACCATGTCGACGACCCTGCTGACGATGATCGGCATCCTGATAGCGGCGCTGGGCACCACGGCGGGGTTCGTCTACTACGACATGGACTCGGGCTCCGCGCTCGAGAGCGGTCTGATAGCGTCCCAGGGCATCATGTCCCTGGAGCAGGCTGCTACGTCATACAGTGCGGCTACCGGCGCAGGCCCCGTCACGCTCGACGAGCTGAAGTCCGTCGATGACTTGCCGGACCTGCCCCGCTTTCCCGGCGCGGCCTGGGCCGTGAGCAGGGAGCATGTCTGTCTCTACGGCACGCACGGCACGATCGCCGACCGCTCGCTGGACGATGCGGCCCGGCGGCTCGGCTCTAGGGCTACGGTGTCCGGAGAGTGTGGCGGAACGGCCCCGAGGACGAATACGGTCGTCCTCTCCTATCCCATCGCGCCGTGATCGGCGCGGGTTTCGAACGGAAGAACTGATGAACGTCACCTGGCAGGCCCGAATCAAGAAGGGCCATGGCGTCGAGGAGATCACCGTCGTCGGCGCGACGATGGAGGAGGCGCGCAGGTCTGCGGCCCGCGAGGGTCAGATCATTTCGGTCCGCCCAGCCAAGAAGAGCATCCTCCAGTTCGGCATGAGCCGCAACGAGCGCTACATCTTCCTGATGCGTCTCGCCACGATGATCGGGTCCAAGGTGCCGCCCAACGAGGCGTTGCGCATGATGATCTCGAGCTTCCAGGGACGAATCAAGGAGGCCGCCAAGAGCGCCTACCCGCTGGTGGTCCGCGGCAAGACGCTTGGCGACGTGCTGGCGGACGACACGAAGAACTTCCCAGGCTCCATCGGCCTTCTCATCAAGTCGGGATCCGCCGGCGGCAACACGGCCCACGCGCTTCGCGAGGCTGCCGAGTTCGAGCGGCAGATCGGCGAGGCGTCGAAGAACACGATGTTCGCCCTCGCCCGATCGTTCCTGTACATGTTCATCGCGATGGGCCTGCTGCTGGGCAACCAGTACTACATCATCCCGAAGATGTTCGACTCGCCGATCATGAAAATGGGCAAGAAGATCAACATCGACAGCTACCTGAGCATCGGCTTCTGGACGATGGTCATGACGATTACCGTCATGGCAATCCTGGTCTCCCTCATCCTGCTGGCGACGCTCGGGCGACGCGCCGCGCCAGACAAGGTGGACAACATGATCCTGAAGATGCCGGTCATGCGCGATCTTGTCATCAGCCAGGACAACTACGTCGGACTGTTCCGGCTGTCCCTCCTGATCAAGGCGGGCGTGCCGATGGGCGAGGCGCTCAGTTCGTGCGCCGATTCCACCAGGCCCGGTGCACTGCGCGAGGACTTCAGGCGTGCCTACCGCGGCATGCGCAACGGCGAGAAGTGGGCGCTCTTCATGAAGACGCTTCATCCGACCGATCGCGCGGCGCTCGTGATGATGCCCGACAACGACGAGCTCGCGAAGAACCTGAATTACATTGCGGACCAGTCGAAGGCTCTGTATCTCCAGCGGCTGGGGGTCATCTCCCCCACGATGGACCTCATCTCCGCCGGCCTCATCTCGGTCGCGGGCTTCGTGGTTCTCGTCGTCACGACCGTGCCGCAGCTGCAGCTGGTCTCCGAACTCATGGGCTGATTGGGGAGTTCTATTGTCCGTCGTACCACCGTCCGCAGAGGACATTCCGTACATCTCGCCGCTGCCCAAGCCATCGGGGCGGGTCCTCGACGGTATTTCCATCCGGGAACGCTCGTATCGCCTCAGGGCTGGCGAGGTCGAAGGCATCGCGATCGCCGACGTCATGAAAGTCCGTGGCCTCCTCGACGACGCCGAGCGCTTCCTCAATCCACGCATCAACCGGGACATGCCCGACCCGTCCGTCCTGAAGGACATGGACAAGGCCGCCGACCGCATCGCGGATGCGATCAGGCATGGCGAGCGGATCGTCGTGTTCGGCGACTACGACGTCGACGGTGCCTGTGCGACCTCGATCATGGGGCGCTGGCTGCGGCAGGTCGGCGGCGTGTTCTCCATCTACATCCCGGACAGGATGAAGGAGGGCTACGGCCCCTCGTCTCCCGTGTTCCAGCGCATCGTGAAGGAAGGCGTCGACGTCATCCTGTGCGTCGACTGCGGTACCGCAGCGGTCGATCCCATAGCCGAGGCGACCGACGCCGGCGTCGACGTGGTCGTCGTGGACCACCACAAGCCGCCGGTCGGCGATCTGCCTCCGGCCGTCGCGATCGTCAACGCCCATCAGGTCGACTGCACCTCCGGCCTGACGATGCTGTGCGCCGGCGCGCTTGCCTTCATGCTGTGCGTAGCGACCCAGCGCGAGCTACGTCGCAGGGGCTTCTTCAAGGACCGCGAGGAGCCCAAGCTCCGCGACCTCATGGATGCCGTCGCCCTGTGCACGGTGGCGGACATCGTGCCCCTGATCGGACCGTCGCGGCTGTTCGTCGCACGCGGCCTCGACGTCATGGCACAGAGCCCCTCGGTGGGCATGGCTGCGCTCCTGAAGGTGAGCGACTGCAAGGAGCTCAACGCGCGCGCCCTCGGCTTCGCCCTGGGTCCGCGCATCAACGCGGGCGGCCGTCTGGGTGGCGGCACCATCGAGACCGATGGCGCGATCGGCGCCAACCTGCTCCTGTGCGACGATCCGGTCGAGGCCGAGCGGCTCGCGCGCAAGATCAACGAGATGAACGTCGAGCGCCAGGCGATCCAGGCCGGCTGCGTGGAGGAGGCTATCGTCCAGGCTCGCCAGCAGGTCGAGGAAGGCCGTCGCGCGCTGGTAGTGCGGGGCGATTCCTGGCATCCCGGCGTCGTCGGCATCGTCGCTGGCCGTCTCAAGGAGATGTTCAACCGCCCGACGATCGTCGCCGGCTTCGACGGCAAGGTCTACAAGGGGTCGGGACGCTCGGTTCCGGGGTTCGATCTGGGCGACGTCGTGATCGAGGCCCGGAGCCGGGGCATCCTGGCGAGCGGCGGCGGCCATGCGATGGCCTGCGGTATCGGCTGCCTCGACGACCGGTGGGAGGAGTTCTGCGAGTTTCTCGAGAAGCGGACGGTCTACAGACCCGAGCCTGTCGCCATAGATCTCGAGATCGCGGGCGACCGGCTTGACGTCGACGAGATCGAGACGCTCGGCAAGCTGCAGCCGGTGGGCATGGGCATGCCGGAGGTCGAGATCGCGGTATCCCACTGCACCGTCTCCTCGGTCAGGACGCTGTCGGACGGCAAGCACGTCAAGCTGACGCTGCGCTCCGGCTCCAAGACCGTGGAAGCCCTGTGGTGGAACGCGCTCAGCGACGGCTACGTCGAGCGCCTCACGGCTCTGGACGGGTGTCGGGTCGTCGCGATCGGCCGTCCCGACATCAACGAGTTCCGGGGGCGCAAGACCCCGCAGCTCATCCTGTCGGACGTGATAGCGGCCTGATCATATGATATGCAGGCCGCGGCGGCGGGAGGACGATGCGTCGTCCTCCTGCATCCTTTGCGACCTGGCCGCCTGAAGGCGGATCTGGTCGGCGATCACGTAGAGGTGGCGCTCCTCCTTCACGGTGACGACCCCGTCGGCCATGGCCGCCATTGCGGCCTGTCGGAACGGCTGCGGTCCCATGCGGGCGAGGCGCAGCACCATGTCCCGTCGCACGCCGTGGACGACCGTCCTGTCTTCCCGCCGATCGGCGATGAATGAGCCGAGGCACAGGCCGGCGACCATGGACACGAACCCGGCGGTCACCATCCCCATGCCGTTCAGCAGGCGTCTGCCACGGCCTTTCGTGATGTTCCGGGCGTCCTTCATGGCAAATCGTCTCCTGGGTGGCGGAATCCTCCGGTTCATCCTAAAACGGACGGGAGACTTATTCCACAGGCATTTCCCAGGGTACCAGCATGTCGTATGCCGATACGGTTGACTATCAGGCGAAGAAGTTCGGCGCGGGCGCGACCGTGTCGATCTTCGTCGCGGCTGCGGCCGGAATGTTCCTGAACATCTCCTTCCTGCCAGACCCCCCCAAGATGCCTGACCGCGACCGTTCGCTCGTCGTGTTTCCGGTGCCCGGGATCAAGGAGAAGCAGTCGACGATGAAGGTCTTCGACGTGCCCGAGCCGGTCAAGCCGCAACCCAAGCCGGAACCGAAGCCGGTTCCCGTTCCGGAGCCGCCCGCCGAACCGCAGAAGGCCGCCAGCGAGCAGGTCGACCAGACCAAGCCGGACCCCGACCAGGCCGAGGCCCGAGAGGCGCTGGGCCTTCCGACGTTCTGGACTCCTCCCCCGCCGAAGGTCGCGAAGGAGAAGCAGGAGGTCAAGGAGGTCAAGAAGGTCGAACTGCCAAAGCTGACCGTCAACGACACCATGTCCGAGAAGAAGATGGACGTGAACCGTCCGCCCAGACTCGTGCAGGCGCGCGAGCAGCGGATGGACGACAGCGAGGTCATCACGGCCGTCCGTCGTCTTCAGCAGCAGCTGTCGGCGACTTCGCGACCGCAGTCCGGCGGCTCGACGCAGACCGGCGACGACCAGCAGTCGATCGAGGACGGCACGGTAGCTCTTCGCTTCCAGGTGATGCCTGACGGCCGCATTTCCGGATGCACCGTAGTGGTCTCGAGCGGCTCCGATGTCCTCGACAGGCGGGCATGCGACCTGGTTAGCTCGTTCGTCTACGAAGCCGGTACCGACGAGAAGGGCACCAAGGTCGAGAAGACCATGATCGAGACGATCGAGTGGCTCGGCGCCGGCGATGCCCGTCGCGGATCGGATGGCCGTACGGTCACCCCTTCGCGCGTCGTTCCGACGGCACAGCCGATCATCCCGTCCGCAGCGCGGCGTCGCTGATCAGTTGAGGCGGAGACGTCCTGGTACAGCGTCCGCCGAGCACGAGGCGATCGCGAGCGACAGTTCCTCGTCGTCGTCCCGCTCGGCATAGACGCGCAGGTAGCGCGATCCCGTGTCGAGGTCGGCCCGTATCCAGTAGCAGGTTCCGTCCTGCGCAAGGCTGTCCGACAGCGCGCCTTCCATCGATACGAAATCGCTGGACCGCGCGAACTCGTCGAGGATTGCGGTCATGTCCCTCAGGAAGTCGTTCCACGGGTAGGGACTGATCGTTGCCTCGACGGGGCAGGGAAGCGGAAGGCGGGCATCGAGTGCCGGTCCCTCGACCGTGAAGGTCGTGATGTTCATGCCGTGAGGTACTCCTCGAAGGGCAGCAGACGGTGGAGCGAGGTCCGCTCCGAAATGCTGTGCGAGATGTTGCTCGGGTCGACGAGCGACGCTCCGCGCGACTGCGGCCGGTACGTCCCGACGATCCCGAGACGCGACCGTCCATTCTGGACGATGGCCAGCGCATATTCTCCGGCCTCCGGATCGCCTTCGGCCGCATACAGGCGCTCGCCTCCCGGCATGGAGATGGCGTCTGGTACGACGACGCCTTCCGGAAGGGTGATGCGTCCTGAATCGTCCACATCGTACACTACTGTCTGCATCGGCTCGTCTGGGACCTTGTACGAGGTCTCGCCTGCGTTTTCCGCGTCGTTCTCGGAACGGACGCCCAGATGGCCCTGTAGCAGCCCCTGCGAGAGATCCAGGATCACCTTGACCGCGGCCCCGGTATCGCCGTCTTCCGCCTTGCGCAGCAGATCCTCGTCACAGCCGGCGATGCGGCACAGCGTGGTGGAATCCATGAAAAGGTCGGTCCGCATGAGGCGCAGCAGCGCCGAGGCGTTGATCTCCTCCTCGCGGCGGTCCAGCCCCAGGAACGATATGATCCGGCCGGTGTACTCGCTCTGACGTCCTCGGGCCTCGATCATGTAGAGCGTGTGGTAGGTCAGCCCCTCGATCGCGTCCGCGAGCTCGTGGCGCGTATAGTTGAGCTCCTCGCGCCGACGCCGGATACGGTCGCCCGGCGATTCCTCGCGCAGGATGGAGCCGAGATCCGGACGGAGCAGGGTCTCCTCCGATACGCCGTAGATCTCGGCGAGCGGAGCCAGATAGCTCGTACGCTTGGATACGTCGTTCTCGATCTCGCTGAGCGTCGACCTGTTGAGGCCGGGGACCCGGGCGACGACGTCGGCGCCCGTCAGTCCCAGCGCCTTTCGAACGGCCTGGAGGCGCTTGCCCAGCGTAGGCTCGAGAAGGGCCTGCTGGAGGCCCTGCTGCAGGGCCTGGCGCGTCTTGCTGGTCATGATGATCTCCTGACTGCGGCCGGAGGATCCGGCCTGTCGCTGATGGTTGCCAGACCACGCGACATGCTAACGCCTCAGCGTCGCGCATGTCCCATGAGCCCGAACGGAAAAGGGGCCCGCAGCGTGAACTGCGAGCCCCTTCCAATCGAATTCCGCCGCTGACCTTACGGCGTGAAATTGATCTAAATCAAGGTCAGAACGGCACGTCGTCGTCGAGATCCTTGTCGTAGCCGCCACGGCCACCGCCGCCGCTGCCACCGCCGCGCGAACCGCCGCGATCGTCGTCGCGACCGCGCGAGCCACGGTCGTCATAGTCGCGACCACCACCGCTGCCGCCACGCGAGCTGCCGCGATCGTTGTCGCGACCACCGCCGCTGCTGCCACGCGAACCGCCGCGGTCGTCACCGCCGCCGCCACCGCCACCGCGCTCTTCGCGCTCCTTCTTGGTGGTCAGGATGGAGACGTTGCCCTTAAAGGGGCCAACCTGGATCTCGGTGGCCCAGGCGTCGCCGCCTTCCTTACGCTCGTACTTGCGGATCTTCAGCGATCCGTCGGCGATCAGGACCCTGTCGCCCCTGGTCGCGAAGTCGCCGAGGTACTTGACCTGCTGCTCGCCGAACACGTTGATGTCGATGCCGAAGCTCTCCTCGACGACGTTGCCGTCACGATCCTTGTAGGAGTCGTTGAACATCACCCGGAG
>Ga0308158_10002697_pt1 | contig 16409 bp, 29 predicted proteins | sample PhyBR2_FD_201038 | JGI IMG/M metagenome (GOLD analysis project Ga0308158, IMG submission 201038) | Phyllosphere microbial communities from UC Gill Tract Community Farm, Albany, California, United States - DLSLB.R2 | ecosystem: Host-associated > Plants > Phyllosphere > Unclassified | place: USA... | reverse complement strand
TCGGTCCTTACTCCAGGATCGCTCCCCGATTCCAGTACAGCTCTCATCTCCATCCCGAGCCTGATCTCGAGGGCCTGAGCGTGGATGACTCCATGAGCTTCGGCTTCGCTGACTTCTTTCGGCTCATGCTCTGGTTCTCCGCAGAGGAGATCCAGACCCTGGGCAGCTGGGGCGAGGAGTGGCTTGTCAGCAAGTACTCGGTAGCCGAGAAGCATCTGCAGTCATCCTCCACTCAGACCGTCTTCAGGAGGGATGAGGCGGAGCTACTGGGCTGTCTTCACCTCTCTGAGCTCGGAGCCGTCAAGCGTCAGCACTGCACTAGGAAGGTTGCTGACCGCCTGGAGCGCAGGCTGGAAGCCCGCTTTGAGTCCCACGCTCCCTGTGGTCCTGCTCAGCAGCACATCTCGATCTCAGAGGGCTACTGCGAGACAGGGGAGCCCAGCGATTTGATTCGCTCTCAGCTCACCAATCTCCGAGAGGGGTGCTACTACTCCATCGACGGCTATGACCATGTCTACCGCAATGGGCTGATCTATGAGATCGACGATGACCACGATCTCGTCGAGGCTGATCTGAGCTACCTCAATGAAGTCGCCTCTGAGATCGTCCACATCACCCCCAAAAGCATTCGGTAGCGTAGCCCAACAGCCAACCCAAGAAAGAAGTAGACCATGCTCTTCCTCACTGAGACTGTAGGCACCGAACTTCAGAAAGCGTCTCGGCCCAGGGCTGCTCTAGCAGCAATGGCCAAGGGGATCCGAAGCGCGGAAACAGCGATCTGTCTCACAGCCCTCTTCGGTTGGGCTCCATTACTCATCCTCTGGGTCGTAGGATCCGTCGTAGTCAACTAGAGACCACAGAGGAAGAGCCCCAGTCACTTCGCGGTGACTGGGGCTCTTCCCGTTGGGCTTAGCTCTCCTCGGAGTCGCTACCGTCCTCGGAGCTCTCATCGTCCTCAGCATCTGGAACCGCAGCCTCTGGATTGGCAGCTAGCCACTCAGCGAGCCCCTTGGCCAGAGCCTCAATTTGTGCCCTGCTGTCATAGTAGGCTGTGGGGTCCTCAATGAGCTTGAAGGGATTGGGAGCCTTGGGAAGGCCGTTGTCGTCAAAGATGTAGCGGTCTCGATAGGAGCGGTTGATTTCCTGAGGCTGCATCACGAGATTGTCGTCACTGAGGGGCAGAGTGGGGTCCTTGTGGCCCCTCTCGTAGGGACCCTCGCTGAGCTCCTTGAGGTAGAGCCTGTTCTTGACTTCGCTCTGAGCTCTACCCTCGGTGCTGGTGAGGTCAAACCTGTTCTTCAGGAACCTGTCCTTGAATGTGAGCTCAGCGAAGCCATAGGCTGGAGCCTTGCGAGAGGTCTTGTCCAGCTTGATTCCGACCTGCTCGGTCTTGTTGGCCCACTGGATAGCATCTCCGGTAGACCTTCCCAGAGCCTCGCCGAAGCTGGTGAGGTGGCTTCGGTTGAAGCCGATGCCGAGGTTGGCGGCGAAGATTGCCACCATCTGCTGGCCGATGTTTCGGTCGCTGGGGTTGTGGGGAAGCTTCACCTCGGGGTGAAGAGCGAGGAAGTCCTTCAGCACTTCGGGCCACTCAGTGGCCCAGGTGAGGCTGTCTAGGATGGCTTCTACTTCGGAGGGGGTTGCCTCTCTGATTGTTCTTGTCATGGTGCTTTCCTTCTTATCTGCCTATCAGGGCATCGCTTGAATGGTAACTTGTTACACATGTAATATCGGCAAAAGCGATGAGAAATGACGAATTTCACTTCAAAATGTTTCAAAGTCTTATCAAGTCTGTTCAAATCTGCTCATCTCTGAGCCTCCCTGAATCAGCGCTACTGTGCCAAAGGTGGGCTGGATAGTGCCGCAGTAGGCCGTAGGAGCTGCTCTGAGTGAGGCTGAGCAGATAGCGGTGCAACGACTGCGGCTCAGAGCTCCGAGGGCTTAGATCAAGGATGGAACTGACCGTTGACAGGCTGAGCTCAGGGTGTAGCGTAGCCTCCATGGACACCACCACTCAGACCCAGACTCAGATCCACGGCTACCAGCGACCCACCGACCCCGAGCCCTTCATCAACTGCACCACCCTGGAGCGCTCCGCCACCGGCGGCCCCGAGTGGGGTTGGATGGAGCGTCCCCGGCTCAGCTGGCCTCAGAAGGGCGGCCGCATGGTCCGCCGGGACTACCTCCGCCCCGGTGACTGGGCGGTCTCCAGCCACTACGGCCTCCGCAAGGTCGAGGCGGTCCACACCGGCGGCATCAGCGAGGACGAGATCGGCGTGACCACTCGGATCGTCTGGGAGACCCCGGACGGCGTGCGAGAGACCTTCAGCGAGATCTACGACGCGAAGTCTCCCATCGAGTTCCTCACCGAGGAGCAGGCTGAGATCGCCCAGGGCCACAAGGTCATCATCCGAGAGGGTGACTACGGCCTCTTCTACCTCCTCGACCTCGAGGGAAACCGCTTCGGCTCCGGCGGAACCCCCATGGGTGGCCTCGACAGCTACGAGGACGCGGAGCGCACTCGCATCGCTCTCTTCGGTCGCTGAGCGGAAGGCGGGGTGCTGACATCTGTACCCCGCCTTCTACTCGTCGCTCTACCTCCCTAGGGCCCAGCAAAACTGATCGTTGCGCTGGGCTCTAGCTCGTTGTATTGTGGGAACTACACCACATCACCGGGACTCACCATCCCCCGCAGAGAGGCCTTCCCATGGACACCGTCACCGCTCCCAACGCCGCGAAGCTCCCCGAGCGCCGCGTCTCCATCCTGTGCTCCATCGACAACCACATCTACTGCGACAAGGCGATCCTCGGCGACCGCCCCATGCACTGCGGCTGCACCTGCCACACCGAGGCAGTCACCGACAGCTCCTTCATCTCCTTCGCCTACAGCTTCTACCTCGTCGGCGGAGCGCTCAACATGGTCTTCGATGAGGACCTGAAGCAGGCTCGTCTCCTCGCCCTCATCGAGGACGCCCAGGGCACCGTCAACTTCCAGGGGCTCAGCTCGCAGGAGGTCCTCGCCAGGTTCAGCGGCACCCTGAGCCACAGCTACTGGTCGCAGGCCGAGACCCTGGCGGACTTCGGCTTCACGCGCGAAGCGGCAAGCTCGCAGAAATAGAAAAGGACGACAGATGACCACAGACGATCTCAGCAAGGAGCTTCTCCAGGAGCTCAGCGAGGCAGCCCACTACGCTCAGGGCTTCGACGACTACGGAGTCGCCAACGAGGAGGAGCGTGGAGAGGCCGAGGCCCTTGCTCGGAGCTTCCTCCAGGCGGTCATCGACAGTCCCCGGGCTCGCCAGGAGCTGGGAGCGCTCTTCCTCAAGAGCCCCCTGGAGAGCTCCCAGGCAACTGAGTTCGCAGAGGCCGAGAGCCTCAAGCGGGAGAGTGAGTCCTGATGGTGAGCTTCGCCGTTGCCCACAGGGCTGCCTGCATCTCTGAGCTCATGGTGCAGCTCAACCTCGCTACGAGCTTCGAGGAGCACTGCGCTGCTCGGGATGCGGCTCGAGAGCTCGGGCTCTACCTCACATCCGGGTTCTACGCCAACGCTGGCTGGGTTTCTCCCGAGACCATCGCACTGATCAAGACGGCTCCAGACGCGGAGGCCCTGGACGACTTCCTTCGAGAGCTGAACCACAAGGGACTGAAGCTCTAGTTTTCTTAGAGGTGTTGCACTGACTGAGTCCATGGCATACGATGGTCCTACACCACATAACCGCCACACTCTTGAAGGAGATTCCCATGCTTTCCACCGACTTCGCCGCCCGTCACGAGGCCATCGTCCGCCCTCGCCTCGAGGACTTCGCCGGTGACCGCCCCGCTTTCGGCCAGGCCATCGCCGCCTACATCGCCGGCATCGCTGAGCTCCGTCAGGAGTTCGCCGACGCCCTGGCCCACGAGCACCTCGGCGAGATCGTCGCCCCGGCGCACCTCGAGGCCGTTGCAGCGCCGGTCTTCCGAGTGGCCTACGAGAACGGCCACTCCAACGGCTACTCGGAGATCGAGAACGAGTACATCGAGCTCGCCGAGCTGGCCGCCACGGCCTACACGGTCGCCGCCGGCCGCTGAACACCGGGGCTCCGGATCCTCTGAGGATCCGGAGCCCTTCCCTCTTTCAACCGCCTCCTAGAGGCGCCACAGAACTCGGAGATCAAGCCATGGGAATCAGTGCTAAGAACCTCAGAGAGCTCCACCTCGACGAGCTCAGAGGCTTCGCAGTCCGTGACCCTGAGAAGATCGTGGTCGGTGACAAGCTCCTCTTCGTCCACATCCCGGAGCTCGCGCTCAACTCCGAGTGGAGCCTCCCCTCTGCAGCGGCCCATGTGATCCAGGCCACCGTCAAGGAGATCGGCCCGAAGCGCTTCCAGGAGCTGGACCCCACCGCGAACTTCGATGACGAGCCCCAGTTGGCCATCATCTACCGGGACAGCACGGGAACACTGGAGTACCGCTACGCCAGCGATGCGGGAGTGATCCCCTACGGCAACGAGCGCTACAACCCCGTCAACTTCACTGTCCGGGTCGCTGAGCTCAAGGACCAGGGCATCGCTCCGCTGTTCTCCACCACCGAGGCCTATGAGCGGATGCTCCAGAGCCGCAGAGCTCAACTGACGGCCCTGAGGGCTTCCCTCTGGCCCTGAATGAGCTCTACCGATCTGTAGCTAGCTGAATCCCTGTCCACACCTGCCATAGGAAAAGATTCCATGATCCTCATTGAAAGATCCGAGATGCTCGAAGAGCGCCGCTTCACCGAGCTCAGGGAGTTCGCTGTCCGCGACATCGATCAGATCGCTCCTGGGGATGAGGTGCTCTTCGTCCATCTCCCGCAGCGCGACGGAAACTACTCCGATCTCTACTGGTCGACGCCCACGGTGAACCGAGTGACCGTCCAGAGCATCGGCCCTGGGAAGGTTCAGGAGATCTACAATGGTCACTACGGCACAGAGCTCTTCGATGAGGAGCAGATCGTGGTGGTCTACACTGACAGCAGGGATCAGCAGTACTACCGCTACGCCAGCGATTCGGGTCTGATGCCCTACGGTCAGGGAGCCTACAACTCCTCGAACTTCACTCTCTCGATCTCTGAGCTCGAAGCGCAGGGCATCAAGCCCAGCCTCGAAATCGAACCTGAGCTGGAGCGCGAGATCAAGCGGCACAACGACCGGCTCAACCGCCGTAGCAGGCGCTACTGAGCACGATCCCTTAGCAACTACAGAAAGCAGGAAGAGCATGGATAAGAGGGATGACGACATCCTCAAGTTCGCCGAGTTCGTAGCCACAAAGTTCCAGTCCAACCGGGATGGCTGGATCTACTCCCGGGACACGGGGGATCTCAAGCACATCCGCTACGAGCACGACTACACGGGCTACAACCACTGGACCCAGCGAGTCCAGCGCGCCTTCGATCTGAAGCACCTCATCGGCCGAGACAGCTTCACCCGGCAAATCCTCGGTGACCGCAAGGAGTCACTGCGGACCAAATACCTCCATGCTCGTGCCTGGATCACGGTCTCGCTCAAGAAGGACTCCAATCTCCCGGATGGGCAGATCAACGGCAACCTCACCCACTGGGAAGAGGACGGTGAGTACATCGCTCTCTTCCAGCCCCGGGTAGGTGTCAAGGTCATCGAGTTCATCCGGGCCAACCCTGAGCACCCGGCCGCTCGAGCCATCCTCGACGAGATGCACGCCTGCAGCGAGCTCTCCTGGCCCTCCAGCGAGGATTCGACCGACGAGACCGACGAGGAAGAGAAGGGGAGCTCCCATGAGTGACGCTCAGAGGCTCACAGCAGCATCAGCACTGGTCCACCGGGCTCAGGCAAGGGGTCCCGAGAGCTCCCGGGACTGGGGCGAAGTCTACACGGCCGCCTATGTGGAGAGCCTCCTCGAGGAGCTCCAGGATGCCCTCGATCCGGCTAAGCCAGCCGCTGGAAGCTCCACGGGGGACTTCAGCGTCGAGCAGCTCCGCAGCCTCGCCCGGGACACCGACGGGCTCCTGAACATCGGCGAGCGGGCTGAGTGGATGTTGAGTGTCTACGAGGCGCTGCTCGGTGCTGCGCATCGGCTCGAGGCAGTTCAGTCCCTGATCGAAGATACCCGGCAGCGGAACACCCACGACCAGATCGACACGGAGGCCATCGAGGAGGCCCTGGACCTACCTTCTACGGCCTAAGCGCTCTAGGACAAACACATCCCCAGTTCGGAGCGCTACGGCGCTGAGAGACTGACTGGCGACCCGACCGCTGGAGGCAGGCCGTTGACAGGCTGCCGATGGGCGCATAGGATGATCCTGAAGCTCCATCTCATCTTTCAGCAAATCTCCCTAGGAGTAAACCATGGCCGAGGCCACAAAGACCATCATCCACCTCGACGAGCTCCGAGAGTACGCTCTCAGGGATGCCTCGAAGCTCGAGCCCGGCACCGAAGTGATCTTCGTCCATGTGCCCACGCTTGGAAACCCCGAGCGCGATGACTGCAAGCAGTGGACCTCTGCCTACTTCGCCACGGTGGTCGAGGTCAAGGAGGCCACCTTCGCGGAGCTCCACCCCCGCGTCACGAACCCCGTCGAGACCGAGGCCAAGCCAGTGATCCTCTACCAGCACGGCAAGGGATCGGAGATCGAAGGCATCGAGGGCTACCGCCACACCACGGATGCTGGCGTGGATCCCTACGACTCGGAGACCGGCTACTACGGCGAGGTCAACTTCACGGTGCTGCTCTCAGAGCTCGAGGAGAGGGGCCTCACTCCCGTCTTCGAGGTCACCGAGGAGTACGCTCAGGCCCTGGTCGAGCACAACGAGAAGGTCGTGATCTTCCCGAGCTATGACATCTACTACGACTACTACTCCGATTCCTACTCGGATGGCAGCATCAACTCCGAAGACTTCGACGCGCTGGCGCCTGCCCCGGTCCACCTCGATGAGCTCAGGGGCTTCGCCATCCACGACCCCAGCGAGTTCGTTCCCGGCCACGAGCTCATCATCGCCATGGTCCCCCAGTTCAGTGAGACGACCGTGGCGAGCCGGTCCTCCGACAGGCCCGTGGCCAGCCGGGTCAAGCTGAAGGAGGTCATCCGGGCCACCATGTCCTCGCTCAACGACAGGGACGACCGGCCCTTCGAGAAACCCCAGGACCTCCTCGTGATCCTCGCCGAGGATGGCTCCGAGAGCTACCGGCCCCTGGATGCGGTCGGAGTTCTCCCCTACGCTTCGGGCTACCGCAGCACCACCACCTTCGTGGTCTCCGCCACCGAGCTCGAAGATCAGGGGCTCGAACCCCTGCTCACTACCTCCGAGAGCTACGAGAATCTCCGCAGCGCTGCCATCGAGCGCCGGGATGAGCTGGAGCGCATCCGAAAGGCTGCCCAGAAGTCGGCTGCCGAGGCCAAGTCCACCCCCGAGACCACCGAGAACTGAGAGCGAGCCATCATGTTCGACAGCAAGGCATTCTTCCAGCGCAAGGACAGCGAGAGCCGCTTCATCATCGACCGGGACGACCTGAAGTATTTCCTCGAGGAGGAGGGTATCACCGAGGCAGAGGCCCTGGTCATTCCAATCTCCGAGGCCACTCCCGACGAGTTCGCTGAGCTCATCGGCGATGAGCTCGAGAACGAGAACTACCACAGCATCTCCTCCGTGGCTAACCATGTGCTCAAGGGACTTCAGGAGCAGGGCTTCGATGAGGCTGACCAGCTCAAGGTACTGAAAATCCTTGGCTCCACTCTTCTCAACGGAATCTAGTAGCTGAGAGCATCTGTAATTTTACATGTCCAATTTGACTACCCCGGAGCGATGGGTTAGAGTGGCACCATGAACAACAGCGACACGATCTCCAGCCCCGCGCTCCGGGGAGCAACGCTCCGCCGCCCTCTCCTCCCCGCTCGCTTCGCAGCTCTGGGCGCTGAGCGATTCCGAACTCAGCCCTCCGGCGACAGCGTGCTCTTCCGGGCTGTCGCCGTCCGAACTGAGTTCCTCGCTGTGCCCTCCAGACTGGACGGCTACAGCTCCACCTGGTTCAGCAACGCTCGGAGCTGGGTTCCCGTGGACGCGCTCATCGGCGGCCAGCTGGAGCTCACTCGCCAGGTCTGATAGAGAGCGGTTGCGCTGAGCTGGGATCCGTGTAGTGTGGTGCTACACCGCATCCCAGGAGGAACCCAATGGCCACCGAATCCATGACCACAGAGACCATCACCACCGCCCAGATCAGCGCCGAGCACATCAAGCTGGCGCTTAGAGAGCTCCCCGCCGTCGAGCGAGCGCTCGTCTCCGCAGAGGAGATCGCTTCCCCCGACCTCGCCGACCGCATCGCCGAGACCAAGGAGCTCATGGAGGCTTTCAAGGAGTCCCTCTTCGCTCTGAGCGGAGCTGCTGAGACCGAGGCCGTCTTCGGCGACTTCGGAGAGTAGCACCGAAGCTCCTGCGGAATGTTGAGCAAAGGCCGGATGATCCCTCGGGACTGTCCGGCCTTTGCCGTTGGCAAAGAAGGCGGTTGCGGTCTTCGGAATACCGTGTAGCATAGACCCATGGACATCGACTTCAAGCTCTCGCCCGAGACCGCCGCACTCTTCGCAGTGCCCGCGCTCCCCCTGATCCCCGCCGAGAGCGCAGCGGAGTTCTTCGCCAACGCTCCTGTCTCCACGGTGGTCGAGATCTACGGCGACCTCTACAAGCGTACACCCTCCGGAGACTGGCTCCACCTCGAAGACCTCACCTCCAGCGGAGGCTACTACAGCTCGATGGAGTACGAGCGCTCGACTCCCGAGGCCATGATGCGCCAGGTCTTCGGCCCCTACGCCAACGGCCGGGTGCTCCGGCTCGGCGAGACGCCCGCCCCCACCGAGCCCCGATAGATCTTCACCCACATCCGCACTTCTAGACAGAGGATAGCAACAGATGAGCACAGAACTGATGGCCCAGCGCAAGATCGCCGTGGGTCCCGAGGGATCGCCGACCTACATCGGTGAGTTCCACCAGACCTACCCCGAGACCGAGCAGCTCTTCCACAGTTACTGCCGGGAGCACGAGGACAGCTTCGGCACCTGCGGCAACGAGGCCGAGGCCCGGGCTGCTGCCGAGGCCCACCTTCTCAGCGCCCACAAGGACAAGCTCATCGCGCTGATCCCCCGACGGCTCCTTCGTGGTCTCCCGGGAGCAGCTCGCCCAGGAGATCGAGTACCGGCTCCGCACCGTCGCCGCGGCGGGCCTCATGCGAGGCAAGCACAAGGAGAAAATGCCCGAGGGCTTCATCGCCGACCAGATCGAGCACGCCGTGAACTCCCTGGCGGCCAAGGCTGCCAAGGCCGGAAGGAAGTAGCCATGTCCCGCGAAGTGCGTCGGCTCCCCCTGGACTTCAGTTGGCCGCTCAATGAGGTCTGGGAGGGCTATCGCTTTCCCGAGTATCTCAGCGGAGACAGCTGCCCGGACTGTGAGCTGGGCTACGCTCCCCAGGCTCAGTTCTTCTACGACCAGTGGTACGGCAAGGTCCCCTTCGACCCCACCTCCACCGGCTCAACTCCCTTCCTCCCCGAGGGTGAAGAGGCTCAGGCCTGGGCTCGCCGACAGATCGAGTCGAGCCCCGAGTACTACGGCACTGGGCCGGCTGCGCTCTACCGGGAGGCTGTGCGGATCACCGAGCTCTGGAACGGCTCCTGGAGCCACCACCTGAGCCAGGCCGATGTGGACGCTCTGGTCACCGAAGAGCGGCTCTGGGACTTCACTCGAGACTTCGTTCCCGGCACGGGCTGGGTGGAGAAGACCATCCCCACGGTGCCTACAGCTGCTGAAGTCAACAGCTGGAGCCTCTTCGGCTTCGGCCACGACAGCATCAATGCTGGAGTCTGCATCCAATCTCGAGCCGAGCGCGAGGGCGTGCTCTATGTCTGCTCGACCTGCGGTGGCACCGCCTCTGTGGAGAGCTACCCAGGCCAGCAGGCAGAGGCTGAGGCCTGGGAGGCGAAGAAGCTCCCCGAAGGCGAGGGTTGGCAGCTCTGGGAGACCACTTCCGAGGGCTCCCCCATCACTCCTGTCTTCGACAGCCCCGAGGCCTTCGCCCGTCACCTCGCTGCGAACTACCGAAGGCTCTTCAACACTGATCGAGAGCCCGAATCCTACGAGGCGCTGCTCAACTGGGCGAAGACCAGCGGCTGGGCTCCCACCCTGGCCTTCGAGGTGACTCCCCATGGCTGATGACTCCACCATGACCATGGCAGAGCTCGCAGACCAGATCATGGATGCCTACAGGAAAGGCTCCAATCTCACAACGGCGAACATCGGCGTACTCGACATGCCCCTGGAGGAAGAGCCTCGAATCCTCGACATGGCGGCCATGGCTCGGACCAACGGAGCTGTGGTGGTCTACAGCCGGAGAGTCGAGGGCGAGAGAGCTCTCTGGGAGCGACTCACCATCAGCGGACCGCCTCCGGTGGTGGCTTGGTTCTACAGAGAGTTCGATGTCGAGCAGCCTGAGCTCTAGCTGCTAGGCGCTCGATCTCTCAAACTGAGCTCGGCTGCTGAGCTGAATTCTAGGGCCGGAAAGTCGCTCTAGGAGGACTGTCTCTGAGGCAGCTCCTGGCAGTCTCAACGCGCAGCCTAGAGCGTCGGCTTAGCCGACGCTCTAGGCTGCGTTCCTGGCGAATGAGCGGATGCTTCTCCGAGGATGGTGCTTTGTGCTAAACGATGCGAGGCAGCCGCTTTCCTCGGAGAAGTACCGCCGTTCCGAAGCGCTGCTCAGCGCTCAAAGTCTGCCTCTGAGATCAGCACAGGCTCGGGGAGCTCTCGGGGTAGCAGCTCGAGGATGTAGGCAGATGCGCCACCATCCTCGCCGGTCAGGATGCGCTCCTGAGCCTCCAGGGTTGAGCTGCTGTAGCTGCTCCAGTTGGGCACAGCCCGGAGGATGTACTCCCGGACCTGAGCGGCCACGGAGGCAGGAAGCCAGGGCATCTCCGCGTGGAGGGACTCTGAGCCAGCAACTGACTGGACTCTGCCGTCAGCTGAGTAGAGTGGCCGAGAGCTCTCGAAGCCAGGATCGCCGGGGTAGCTCCCCGTCATCCAGCGCCAGAGTGAGCCCACACAGGTAGCGCTCTCGGTCTCGCTGACCCGCCAGGTGAGCTCCAGGGAGTCCTGCCGGATCCAGAGCCAGTAGGTGGTGCCGTCGGCGCCGGTGAGCGTAGCCTCGATCTCCCGGCCGTCGGTGAGCCTCAGGGCTTCCTGGTAGGATACACCGTGCTCGGCCATGAATGCTCGAAGGGCCTGCTTCTGCTTGCGCTGGATGGTCATGTCTTTTTCTCTCACAGCTGATTGCCCACGCTCAGCAGCAAGGTACTAGGGCTGACTGAAGCGAAATGTCTCCACGATTCTGAGGAACCTTGCCCGGAGATGGCCCTCTGCGTGGGAGAGGGTCTGAGCCACGGCGAGTGGAGATCGCCGGTGCCATAGTGCCACAGTGAGCTCGCGATATGCGTCCACTTCGCACCATTGACTCTAGCGCCCCATGGGCATAGGATACGCCCATGGCATTCAAACGATTCTCCCTCCGAGGCTTCTCCCGCGGCTACGACATCCGTCGCCAGGTCGAGGGCTTCGAGACCCGCTACATCTGCACGGCCACTCTCTACCGGGGCCGCCACATCCGCCGGAAGGTGGATGCGATCTCCAGCTTCGTCCCCACCATGAGCGGAGTCGCCGTGGCCAAGGAGATGACCGCGAACTTCCGAGAGCAGCTCATCGAGCGCCACGGCCTCGAGGATGAGGTCGAAGCTGGCTACCAAGCCTCACAGCTCCAGCACTAACTCGATTAGATAGTTCTCCGAGAATCAGGGAGAACTACCATGGCCAGTCGCTACCACCTCACTCCGGAGGGTCCACGGCCCTGCAGTGTGGATGAGACCAATCCCCGGTCTCGAGGATGCAGCTACGGCGATGGCGGCCACTTCAGTGAGCTCCAGGATGCCGAGGCCGCCTACGGAGAACAGATGGGCGGAGCTGTCCCCCAGGCTGCAAGCGCGCCAGCGCCACTCCGAGAGCTGACTCCAGCTGAGCAGAATGTGCTCGACGAGTACTACGGTCAGATCTACGAGGAGCTCATCGAGATTCCGGATCACTCTGGCCTCAGTGAGGACGACTACTGCAGCCTAGCCCAGCTCCGAGAGAGCCCTGAGCTCCTCGCCAACAACTGCCATGCGGTGTCTTCAGAGCTCCTTGAGCAGTTCGGTGTTGAGGGCTACTCCGCCGATGTGCTCTCAGTGGTCTACGAAGACGAGAAGTCCCATCACGCCCTGAGCCTTCGATCCGAAGGCGGCGAGGAGATCATCCTTGACCACACGGCTGCTCAGTACGATCAATCGCTGCCGATCCCCTTCGTGGCCGAGCGCTCCCACTGGGAGTCGGTGATCCGGGATCGAGTGCTTCGTAAGCACGGAACCACCATAGCCTCCCTGGCCCTAGAGTCAGAGCTGTTCAGCAGTGCTCCAGCTCAGCCAGGCCCTCCCGTGCCAGAGCAGTTCTTCCACATCGCTCGAAGGGCCGATGTCGAGAGCATCATGGCCACTGGGCTCAAGCCCTCCATCGGTGAGCGCTCCGAGTCCCTGGGCGAGGACACTCCTCGAGTCTACCTCTTCGACTCCAGGACATCGGCGGAGGAGGGGCTCATGAGCTGGCTCGGAGATGAGTTCGATGAGGATGAGGAGCTCGTGCTTCTCTCCGTTCCGGGCGGCTCAGTAGAGACCCCCGCTGCCACCTACCTGCAGGAAGATGCTGAGGCTGAGAGCGGCTACGGTCCCTCAACTGAGTGGACCTCTGAGAAGCCCGTTCCGGGCAAAGCGCTGAAGATCGAAGGAGCTATCTGATGGACTATACAGCTGAAGGCGGCCCCACGGCCTGGCAGAACGAGAGCTACGGCATCCAGGAGGATCTCTCTACTGGAATCCAGCTCCCGATCAACTACTAGGGACTGTAGCCCAAGCACGGGGCTGTGACTGCTGTGCGGCTCAGCTCTAGATCACAGCACTGAAGCTGTGGTTGCGAAGCTCAGCCCTATGGCGTAGCATGGCCCCATGGACACCACCGGCTACAACGCCCCCACCGAGCTCGCCGCTCCTGCTGCGCCCGTCTCCAGCGGGAAATACTTCACGGTCGTTCCGACGCTCCTGACCTGGGCCGGCCTCGGTGCTGCCGTGCTGGGGATCATCAACTCCAACGGCTGGCTCTTCGCTCTGGGCCTCATCGTGCTCCTCCCCGCAGCCCTCATCGTCCTCGCGGCTCCCCTCACTGTCTATCTCGGCATGAGGAGCATGTACCGCCACCCCGAGAAGTACGAGACGCAGATCACCGAGGACGCCGAGGGCAACTTCGTCAGCATCAAGTGGAACAAGGTTCGCTGAGCCTCTCAGCCTCCAGCTCACTCCGTAGATAGGAACAGTCCCATGGACAGATCTCGCTACAGCAGAACCCCCGCAGAGGGCACCGGCAAGGACGCCGCTGCGCTCCTCATCGGCATGCTCTCGGTATCCGCCGCGCTCTCGGGGCTCATCACCCTGCAGCTCTACTTCCTCGGCTTCGGCCTGGGAGTCACCGCGCTCGTGGTGCTCTGGTTCTTCCTTCGCGCGCCGAAGCTCAAGGCCCACGCCCGGGCTGAGACCGACCGACTCCGAGCTCTCAACCGACGCTAAACGCTTCCCCTCCACTCAAACTCCGACGAAAGGCCATCCCATGGCACGCCGCAAGCCCGCAGGTCCGATCAAGAGCTTCACCAACCTCGACGAGGTCTTCGCCAAGATGGAGGAGTTCGGCTTCTTCGTCAACGAGGAGGACAAGCTCACTCGCCTCGATCAGCTCAAGAACCCCGGCAACGGCCCCTGGGCCAGCAACGAGTTCTGGTTCAGCAACATGCGAGGCGCTGAGATCAAGATCTTCCGCCGGATGTTCGGAGCCTTTGAGCTCTGCAACTTCAAGGGCATCATCAGCGACCAGCTCGATGAGCTCTTCGAGCTCGCGGAGATCCCCAAGGCTGGCTAAGGCCTCGGGCGGTAGCCAACATTCAAACATCTCATTGGACATTTGTGGTTGACAGCCACTTCGGACCGTGTGTAGAATGAAACCATGAACACCGCAACCGCCCAGGCTCAGATCGTCTCCATCGAAGCTCAGATCGCCACCCTGAACTACCAGGTCGGCATCGTCCAGGATCACTTCCGCGGCGCAGTCGCACAGAACGACCTCGGCGCTGCGAAGTTCGGCCTCGGCATGCTCGCCGGTGCGCTGGTGGCCGCCTCCCCGGAGGACGACCGCTACGCCCTCAACCGCTCCGCCATCGATGCCAGCAGCGCGCCGGTCATCGAGGCCGTCATCGACACCTTCAGCTGGATGAGCCGCCGGGCCAACGAGCTCGAAGAGGAGCTCCAGCAGAACATCCGTCGGATCCGCTACAGCGCGGAGCTCGACTACTAGTCCCTAGGAGGCATCCCATGGCCAAGCGCAGACGAATCACCCTCGGCGAGACCGGAGGCTCCCAGCGAGCCTACTCCTACCTCCTCGATCCGAAGCAGAAGCTCCCCCTGGGCCGCTTCGAAGAGGGAGGGCGCACTCTTCCGAAATCCATCGATGCTGAGATCGAGTCCCTGGCTCAGAGCGATTCATCTCCCGAGTTCTTCTGGGACCCGGACGGGGGCTTTGTCGTCGTCGTGGAGGAAGTCGAGCTGTGAGCACTGGCAGCAGGCCCGCCGGTGGCTATCGGGAGATGCTCGTCTCCGAGATCGCAGAAGCCTACAGCCCGGTCTACCCTCCAGACGGCGACTGGCAGGACACGGCGGATCTGCTCTACGCTGAGGAGCCGGAGCACATGGCCCGGCTCTCTGACTCGCTCCGAGAGCGGGGCTGGCGAGAGCCGATCTCTCTCAGTGCCTTCGGTCCCCTCGAAGCGGACACCCAGAGCTCAGTGGAGGACGGTACCCATCGAATGGTGATCGCCCTCCGGGAGGGAGTGATCTCAGTGCCCGTGGTCACCGCCGGAGAGCTCCCGCCCTACGAGGAAACGCCCTGGGCTGAGCTCGAAGTGAAGCTCACTTCGGGAGAGCTCACCGAGGATGAGGACTGGCAGATCTTCGATGTGCTGCGCTCCTTCCCCCTCAGCGATGAGCTCTGGCTCAACAGCGACGCTGCGGGATCCCAGAGCGGAGTCTGGAGCTTCTCCTACTACGATCTCGAAGAGCGCCGCTTCCCTCTGCTCAAGCGCCGAGCTCGAGCGCTCCTCGAGGCCGCCTTCCCCGGCCGGAGATTCAGCCTCTCGGTGAAGCTGGAGCATCCCGAAGAGTAGCTCTGATAGTAGGAGCCATGGACAACAGCTTGGAACGGCGCTACCTCGAGCTCATGCGAGGATTCACTGCCGAGGAGAAGGATCGGCTCCCCCTCGAGTACAACATCTACTCGGGCGACCTCCCCGGGCTCATCGAGTCCTTCGCTCAGAGCAATCTCCGGCTCGACATCCCCGAGCTCGACACCCTGGACAGCCTCTGCAGGAAGCTCACAAAGAGCATGGACTACCAGCTCCAGCTCAACCTGCCCTGGAAGCCACCCATGCTGCTCCTTCCCCGGGATCGAAAGAAGATCCGCGCTCAGCGGCTCATCGTCCGTCAGGTCATCGCCAGTAGGAGCGCCAATCTCCACAGGAGGATCCTCGAGGAGTACTTCTTCCTCACGAACTTCGTGGATCTGATGATGCTGGTGCAGAAGGCTGCGGCCGAAAGGCTCGGGGGAGAGATTGAGCCAGCTCAGCTCGCTCTCTATACTGGAGCCGCTGGTAGGCTCGTGAAGCTCTTTCAGGACACGGACAACGCCTACGAGCAGGTGCAGACAGCGCTGCAGGATCAGCACGGTTGACAGGCTGAGTTTCTTCGGATAGCATCGGGTCTATGACCAACTCACTGACCAAGGAACAGAAGCTCAATGCGCTGAGCGAGTTCCTCGAGACCCGGGCCCAGGCTCGCACCGATGGCCACAGCGCACAGGACGGCATCGACTGTCCCGCCCATGACATCGCCTTCGAGTGGCTCGCCAACGAGCTCCTGGAGCTCGTCGAGGGCAACTACGGCTACGCCGAGGCTGAGGTGCTCGATGGAGCTACCGAGGCCGAGAGCGCCGCCGGAGAGGCCGCAGACCAGCACCTCTGGGAGATCCTCGTCCCCACCGTGCGCAATGACGGTCGGCCCTTCCGACTGCGCTACCACAAGGTCTGGGACGAGCGAGTGAAGGCCGTCTCCGGCGGACTCACCATCGTGCCTCCGGTCAACGGCGTCTGGGTCTCGCCGGAGGAAGAGACCTTCAAGGAGCGCATGATCCCCGTCCGGATCATGTGCACTCGCGACGAGATCATGGCCATCGCCAAGATGAGCAAGGAGTACTACGAGCAGGAGGCCATCA
>Ga0308158_10002695_pt1 | contig 16411 bp, 18 predicted proteins | sample PhyBR2_FD_201038 | JGI IMG/M metagenome (GOLD analysis project Ga0308158, IMG submission 201038) | Phyllosphere microbial communities from UC Gill Tract Community Farm, Albany, California, United States - DLSLB.R2 | ecosystem: Host-associated > Plants > Phyllosphere > Unclassified | place: USA... | reverse complement strand
CCCGCGGGTTGCGTCCGGGCGCGATGACTTTACTGACTCCCATGGCGAGGGCAGCCAGCACGGCTGAACTGCCAAAATTACCGGTGGCCCCACTAACCAGTAAGTTCTCACCGGCTTTAAGTTCCATTGCCAGCAAACCACCATAGGCCACCAGTAGCGTATTGATGGCGCACCATGCAGCGGCTTCAGCAGGATCTATATTACCCATTGCCACAGCATTTTCAGTGGGCACACGAATCTGTTCAGCGAAGCTGCCATTCAGATGGTATTGCTGGATTTTTTGTCCGCCTTCACCCCGTGCACTCCAGCCCTGTAACACGATTTCAGGCGACTGCGCGTTATCTCTTGATCGGACGGTGGGATCGCAAAAAACCCAGTCACCCGGTTTAAGCCATGCAGCATCGGGCCCTGTTTCGCGCACCCGGCCAATGGCCCCACACCCAGGAATAACCGGTGGAGGTAAAAGATATCTTCTGGCGCCACTGAATACTTCGCTGGCGTAGGAAAGAACGGGAGCGGCTACAACATCCACGATCACCTCCCCTGTTCCGAGGATCGGCGGCGGGACATCCTGAATGCTGAGTGGATTACCGAATGATTCGAGTACAGCTGCTTTCATAGTGTTACCTCTCATCTGCTGTAGAGAAGACGACTATAAAAGGGCTTAACGGTGGCGAAAATAGACTAGTTTTATAGGGGTATAAATCACGACCAGGTTAACTCATGCAGCCAAAAAGTGAATTAAGTCATTTCCTGCGTTCGCGCCGCGCCAGGATCAAGCCTGACAGCAGGGATTTAAGAACCCGTGAAAGGCGTCGCACGCCGGGATTACGGCGCGAAGAGGTCGCAGCAAGAATTGGCATCAGTACAGAATGGTATACAAAAATCGAACAGGGCCGGGTAGACACGCTCTCAGACCGGATCGTCAGCGCGCTGGGCCGGGCGCTGGAGCTTGATAAGGTCGAGGTGCTGCATCTGCAGTCGCTTACTCGCCGGAAAACAGAGACTGAGAACGACGGCGTTATTCCGGAGGGCGTAATCAAACTGATTCGGAGCTTAGCCGAGCCCGCCTACGTCACTAACGCACACTGGGATGTGCTGATATGGAACAGCGCTGCTGCAGAGCTGATCACCGACTTCGGCCAGTTATCGGTCAAAGACAGGAACATCCTGATTTTCATGCTGACCACAGCTGAGGCCCGTGCCCTGTTCGGAGACACCTGGCATAAAGAAGCCCAAAGAATGCTGGGCCTGTTTCATGCTGACTACGATCGAAATGCGCATAACCCCGCATTTCCATCACTCATTAGCCGGCTTGAGCGCGAGTGTCAGGAATTCAGCGAATGGTGGAACGAGCATGTGATAGCTGCTCCCGTCTCCGGGACAAAATGCCTGACAGGCAAGGATGGCGTGAAGCGAAATTTCAGTTATTCCAGCTTCATGTCGAATGATGCGCCCTCGCTGAAGATGTCGATTTATGTGCCTGAAGGATAATGTTCATCGCGACAGCGGAATCAGGCCGGTCTCCTGATAGGTCATAATCAGGCTATCGAAAAGGTTAATATCCTGACGCGTGCGGGCAATTAATTGCGCACCGGCCACTGCGGTGTAGATCGCCAGTCCGCGCTGAGCATTTTTCCCGGTATTATCAGGTTCCTTTTCATTAAGGACCTGCGTCAGCCACTCAACGTTCGCCTCAACGAAACACTGCACCTCGCGCTTCACTTCCTCCGGCAGATCGTCATATTCCGCTGCCATAAAGCTGGAGAGACAGAGCCGGTTGGCATCTTCCAGCGACATACGGAAAATCTGCGGATAACGCTGCAGCGCCTCATCCGGTGACGCACTTTGTTCGCGGATGGTTTTTAAATTCTGCGCCGTGTCCTGACAGTATCGGTTAGCGACGGCGGCCCCCAGGTTGGCTTTGCTGGCGAAATGATAATAGATACTGGCATTCTTAATCCCCACCTCATCAGCGATGCTGCGAAAGTTAATCCCGTTATACCCATGATTCTGAGCAGCACTCTTTGCTGCTGCCAGGATAGCTTCACGTGCGTTCAGGTTCATCAGTCAGTTTTCCTAATTGAGGTTTAAACCCATTATAAAGAAAAAATTTTACCTGCCAACTGGTAGACAGGGCTTGACAGGATTAAAATCTGGCACCACTATCTACCTACCAATTGACAGGTAGATAATTTAATCATGACTGATATCAACAATGCATCTGCAGCTTCTTCACTCCCCTCGATGAAAATCTATGACTGGTATGATGGCCCTTATCCTGCACGAGTAAGAATTGCCCTGGCGGAAAAAGGATTACTTTCTCAGGTGGAATTTATTCCGATCAATCTGTGGAAAGGCGAGCACAAAAAGCCTGAATTTTTAGCGATCAATTATTCAGGAACCCTGCCAGTATTAGCGCTGAAAGATGGAACGCTGATCGCAGAATGCACCGCGATTACGCAATATCTGGACGTGCTGGATGAAAACCCTGTTCTGACGGGCGTCACGCCGGTAGAAAAAGGCGTTATCCATATGATGACCAAACGGGCTGAAATCGAATTTCTTGATGCGGTCAGCGTCTATTTCCACCATGCCACCGCAGGATTAGGGCCAGAGGTTGAGCTCTATCAGAATGCGGAATGGGGTGAGAAGATGCGTGAAAAGGCCATCCGTGGCATGCACTATTTCGATGGCGTTTTACGCTCACAGCCTTATGTCGCGGGCAATACGTTTACGATGGCCGATATCGCCGTAACCGGCGGCATGATCTTCGCGGCTCTGGTGAACCTTGCTGTGCCAGACGAATGTACTGCTCTGAAAGCGTGGTATTCAAACATCCAGCGCCGTCCCAGCTATCAGCAGTGGCAGGCACTGGTTGAAGCGGGCCGCCCTGTTTTCAATCCTTAATTTCAGGATATTGCGTTTACAGGCTCATCTGAATCACCCAGCCTGGCTGAAAAAAACCCCGGAAATGCTTCCGGGGTTTTCTGATTTTAAGACACGCAGATTAGCGGCTTAGCGGTAATACGTTCCCCTGCTGCTCTAGCCTGCATTACGCTCAAAGTGGCTGTTCACGAAGGTTCGGCAGCGTGGCGAGATGGGGTCAAGGAACACCTGCTCCGGCGAACCGGACTCCTCAATCATGCCCTGATGCAGAAACACCGCTTTGTTCGACACGTCACGCGCAAAGCCCATTTCGTGCGTCACGATAATCATGGTACGTCCCTCTTCTGCCAGGCTACGTATCACTCGTAATACTTCCCCCACCAGCTCCGGATCCAGCGCAGAGGTCGGCTCATCAAACAGGATCGCTTTCGGCTGCTGCGCCAGCGCCCGGGCAATTGCCACGCGCTGCTGCTGTCCGCCAGAGAGTTGCGACGGCCAGGCGTCGCGTTTTGCATAGAGTCCCACTTTATGCAGCAGCGCTTCGGCTTCTTCAACTGCCTCTTTATGACTGCGCTTCTGCACATGAACCGGCGCTTCGATGATATTTTGCATCACGGTTTTATGCGGCCACAGGTTGAAGCTCTGAAACACAAAGCCGAGCTGCATCCGCATCAGTTTGATACGGCGGCGCTGCTCGCGACTTAGTTTTTCATCGGCGTTATCCAGCGTAACGTTTACCTCCCCGACCGCGATTTCGCCCGCCTGCGGCACTTCCAGAAAGGGAATGCAGCGTAATAACGTACTTTTACCCGACCCACTCGCACCAATCAGCGAAATCACATCGCCATCCTGCGCGGTCAGGCTGATGTCGTGCAGCACTTCATGTCCCGCATAACTCTTTCTGAGATGACTCAGCATGATGGTTGGTGCGGTCATGAGCGTGCTCCAAAATAGTAAGGTGATAAGCGTCGTTCCAGCATCGATACCCCTTTGCTGACCAGCATGGTGAGTAGCAGGTAGATCACCGCCGCGCTCAGGAACACTTCAAGCGCGCGGAAAGTGGAAGAGACTATTGAGTCAGCAATACCGGTCATCTCCATCAGGCTGATGGTGCTGACCAGCGACGTCGCTTTAATCATCGAGATGATTTCATTGCTGTAGGCCGGTAGCGCCTGTCGAATCGCAATCGGTAAGGTGATGCGGGTAAAGATCTTACAGGACGACATGCCCGAGACTTTGGCGGCCTCCAGCGATTGCTGACTGACCGCGCGAAGCCCGCCACGCAGGATCTCCGAGGTGTACGCCGCATCGTTGAGGATCAGCGCCAGCAAACCACACCAGTAAGGATCGCGCAGCAGCGGCCAGAACAGGCTTTCGCGCACCGCCGGTAAACTGCCGAGGCCGTAATAAACCATAAAAATCTGGATCAGTAGCGGCGTACCGCGAAATAGCCAGACGTAGAAACGACAGAAAAAACTGCCGACGCGCGTCATGCGCAGCAGATTAAGCAGCAGCGCCAGCACGCCCCCGCCCAGCAGCGAGAGCAGCGCCAGGTTGATAGTCAGCGGTAATCCTTTCAGCAACGCCACCAGCGTCTGCTGTAAAAACATCATATCCACGTGGACTCCTTACCCCTTCACGCGCTGTTGACCGCGCATCGCAAACTTTTCCACGTAGCGGAAAACCATATCGGAACAGGTGGTGATAATCAGGTAGATCACCGCACCCACGCTGTAGAAGAAAAAGGACATCTGGGTGGAGTTCGCTGCAGTAGAAACCTGGTTCATGGTTTCCACCAGCCCGGTGACTGAGACCAGCGCCGACTCTTTGATCACTGATTGCCACTGGTTGCCCATGCCCGGCAACGCGGTCCGTAACGCCTGGGGCACGATGATGCGACGAAACATCATCAGCCGACCCATGCCGGTCACGGTCGCAGCTTCCAGCGTCCCGCCCGGAATGGCGTAAAACGCGCCTCGGAACACGCCGCTCTGATAGGCACCGGAGATCAACCCGATGGCGATCGCGCCCGCCACAAACCCGTTCACATCGAACGGTCCCTGCAAGCCCAGCGCGGTGCCCATCGTGGAAACGACCTGCCGTCCACCGAAGTAGAACAGATAGATCACCAGCAGTTCCGGCACGCCGCGAAACAGCGTGATGTAACCTGCCGCCAGTCTCTGCTGCCAGCGCGAACCGGCGATTTGCATCCAGCAGAGTACGCTACCCAGCATCGCCCCCAGTAACCAGGCACAGAGCGACACGCTGACGGTGACAGCGGCGGCGTTAAGCAGCACGCCACCCCAGCCCTCATCCCCGAAACCCAGTATCTGCCAGTCAATATTCATCAGCATCAGCGGTTACGCTTTTGGCGCGACATCTTCGCCAAACCATTTCATCGACAGTTTGCTCAGGGTTCCGTCTTTGATCATGGAATCCAGCGCCTGATTCAGCACCTGCTGCAGCTCGCTGTTACCTTTACGCAGACCAATCGCCGATCCTGCACCCAGCACGCCACCCGAGAAACCATATCCGCTGCTGCTGATCGCCTCAGCATGTTTTTTTACAAAAGCATTGAGGTTGGTGCGTGAAGCCATGACGGCATCGACCCGGCCATTCATCAGGTCAGCGAAGGTTTCCGGACCAGCCTGATAGGTGCGGATGGTGGCGACATCACCCAGGTATTTCTGCAGGAAGTCCGCCTGGATGGTGGCGACCTGCACCGCAATCGTTTTGCCTTTGAACGTGGTTTTCAGCTCGTCGATCGCTTTTTTCATGCCGGCGTCGTCATCCGCTGTCACCACCGTCCCGCTGCCAGGTAGCGTGGCCAGCGGGCTTTTTTTCGCGGTCACAAAGCTGGAGATGCTAACGGTGTACTGATGAGTGAAGTCGATCGCTTCCGCGCGTTTTGGCGTTACGGTCACCGCATCAACTACCGCATCATATTTACCGTCAATCAGCCCAGGGATCATGCCTGACCATTTCTGCGCGATGATTTCATATTTAAAGCCTGCGCGTTTTGCCAGTTCCGCCACCATATCCGGTTCATAGCCGACGATTTTGCCGCTCGGGGTGGTCTGGTTAAACGGAGGATAAGCCGCTTCGGTGGCAAACTTCAGGGTGCCAAAATCTTTCGCCTGGCTGAATGCGGAAGTGGCGAGCAGCGCCACGGTCAGAGAAGCCGTGAACAGGTGGTTGCGCATCATCATATAAACCTCATTTATTTATTATTAAGAGAGTAAATCAATTGCAAGGCGGGTCAGCGCCTGTGTCCCGGCGGTAATGCTGCGTTCATCCGGCTGATAGTCGGAGTTATGCAGATGATCGTCACGGCCCGGCGTGGCCGATCCAATATGAATCTGGCAACCCGGTACCCGTTCCGTAAACAGTGAAAAATCTTCGGCACCAAAGCTGGCGCTGGGCTGGGCTGTGATCGCCTTATCAAACTGGTGCGACAGAATCTCTTCCAGGGCATCAATCAGGCGATCGTCATTCATCAGAGGCGGCACACCACGCTGGAAATTAACCTCAACCCGGACGTTCTGTGCCAGCGCTACGCCTTCGCACATCCGTTTAAACGAGGCTTCCATGGCGGCGCGCACTTCCGGCGATTTGGTCCGGATGGTGCCCTGAAACAGGCAGCTGTCAGGAATGATATTGTGGGTGGTACCACCCTGAATGTGCCCGATGGTCAATACGGCGGAGTGAGCGGGATCGCGTTCCCGCGAGATGATGGTCTGTAGCTGGCTGATGAGATGCACGGTCGCGAGAATCGGGTCGGTGCCCATATGCGGACGCGCCGCGTGGGTCGATACGCCATGCACCGTCACGTCGAATTCGTCGCTGGAGGCCGTGCTGGCCCCGCGCGTGAGCGCGACTTCGCCCGCTGCCAGTTCAGGCTTGTTATGCAGGGTTACAGCCCAGTCGATACCCTCAGCCACACCGTCGGCGATCATCGCCTCAGCGCCACTTTCTGGCGTCTCTTCGGCAGGCTGGAATATCAGCCGGACGCGCCCTTTGAGCTGCTGACGATAGTGCGGCAGTATTGTTGCCACTCCCAGCATCGTGGCCGTGTGAATATCGTGACCACAGGCGTGCATTTTTCCGGGATAGCGGCTGGCAAAGGGCAAACCGGTCTGCTCATGGATCGGCAGCGCGTCCATGTCGGCGCGTAACAGCAGTGTTTTACCCGGCTCTGCGCCGTCTATATCCACCACAACACCAGTGCGGCCAACGCCGGTACGGGGACTGAGTCCCAGTGCCTGTAAATAGTCAGTTACCAGACTGGCGGTGCGCAGCGTATCAAAGCCTAATTCCGGATGCGCATGGATATCACGTCGAATCGCCACTAACTGCGATTCAAGTTCATTAACTCTGGCTTTTATTTCCCCGGCCAGTCGTGCTTTTTCCTGATTCATAGCAGCCCCGGCAATATGCGATCGGCACTCTGTTGCCGACCGTTATTTTTATCGCATCCTGACACTGGATGGTGATGACCGTTTATTTATTCACAGCACGTCACAGAAAGCAACGCATGACAGCCTGCTCTACATACTTAAAAATCAATAAGATAGTGTTATTTATTGGAAACCTGTATGAGATAACAGCGGATCAGCAATAATATTAATAATCCGCCACACGACATTACTTTCCCTACTGTCACTGAGCGGATATTTCGCTTTTATCCGGAGAGGAAATAAAGAAGTTTGCCAGTATTTCTGCTAATTTCTCCGGTTGTTCTTCAGGAATAAAATGGCCGCAGTTGAGAACAGTTTCACTGCTGACCTGCTGCGCCACGGCGCGTAACGGCGTGGCCATATCGGGTATCGATCCCTGGTCGGCACTGACAGCCAGCAGCGGTAACGCCAGTTTGCCTTTTAACGCGCGCTGTCGATTCTGCTCTGCTGACTGCGCAAATGCGCGGTAAAAAGCCAGTCCGGCCCGCAAGGCGCCAGGCTGCTGAAAAACCCGCAGATATTCACGACGAGCTGCCGCATCAATGCAATGGGGATTGGCTGCTTTACGGTTAAAAAACCAGTCGAGGTAGATCGCCTCTCTGCCGTTAATCAGCGCTTCCGGTAAATCATCTACGCAGTGAAAGCCAAAATGCCAGGTTTTCCAGGCGCTATCCCCCACCATCGGCAGCCGTTCAGGCAGGGTGATACCGGGAATGCCAGCATCCAGTAACGCGAGACGGCAGACCTTTTCGGTATTGCCCGCTGCCAGTGACCAGGCGACCCACGCCCCGATGTCATGCCCGACCAGATGAAAGCGTTCAATACCCAGCGACTGCAGTAATGTCAGAATGCACCTGGCCACGCTGTCGGTGTCGTAGCCACTCGCAGGAAAATCAGAATCACCCTGCCCTGGCAGGTCAGGTGCAATGACATGGAAATGGCTGGCAAGCAAGGGGATAACCTCCCGCCAGGCGTAACTGCTTTGCGGGAAACCCGCCAGCAGGACCACAGTCTCCTGGTGTTCAGAACCTGCGCTCAGGTAGTGCATTCGCTGTGAACCAATATGAGTAAAGTCGCGTTGGTAGAGTGAATGTGGCTGCATAAAACCTCCGGATAATAGGGAAACGATCACTTCCTTAATAAGTAAAAAATTTAGTCGAGCACTTTCAGTGCCAGGGGAATGATGCTGGCATCGGGCCGGGTAGCCGCAACTTTACCGGCCACCCTCATCCCCAGCACGATGCAGAGCATCAGTGAAGCGGTGGCGTCCCGGTCCAGTGCAGAATTGAACGAACCGTCCTGCTGACCCAGGCTGATTATCTGCTGCAGATTCTGCTGGTTGCGTATCAGCGCCGCGCTGACGGCCCCGGCAAGCTCTTCATCCAGCGTCTGCAGCTCCACGGCGCTGACAGCCACCAGACAGCCGCGCTCACCTTCGACATCGCGCACGGAATCCACATAAAAATTCAGCAACGCCGCCAGTTGCTCACGGCCATTTTCACATTGCGCCAGCCGCGCGGCTAAGCTGCTGTTACGCATTGAGAGATAGCGAGCGAAGACATTTGCAAACAGCGTGCGCTTGTCGGTAAAAGCTTTATAGATGCTGCCCGTAGTCAGCTGCATAGCCTGGCCCAAATCGCCGATCGAGGTGGCGTGATAGCCCTTTTGCCGGAATACCAGCATCGCGCTGTCGAGCGCCGCATCGGTATCAAACGCCCGCGGTCGTCCCCGCTCTTTATAACGGTTATCGTTCATCGCAAGCACCTTTAGAGAATGATCATTTCCATTAATATAGACTGATTTGTCCCGCAATCAAAATCATTTCCCTGCAGCCAGACAATGCATTTAAGCGCAGAAACCCCGTTTCAAAACCCTTCCCCATGCCCGGCGTCAGTAAGCTAATCAGCCTGAAGCCGCAGGGCAGCACGTTCGGTTGCCGCACGGCGCGTGGCGAGAAAATCCGCCATTTTCGCCCGCGCCTGCTCTACTTCCTGTGGCGGTGCGGTCTGCGGCGAACCACTGGTGAACGGCGGTTCAGGATCATATTCCATCTGCAGCTGGACCGCTTTAGCGACCGCCTCCCCGGCGATTTCAGCCACCAGCGTCAGGGCAAAATCGATACCCGAGGTGACACCCGCGCCGCTGATACGATTGCGGTCCCGCACCACCCGCTGACTGACCGGCTCAGCGCCCAGCAAGGCCAGCTGATCGATGGAACTCCAGTGCGAGGTCGCACGATATCCCTTCAGCAATCCGGCCGCTCCCAGCACCAGCGAGCCGGTACAGACCGACGTTATCCATTGCGCCTGAATGGCCTGTTGTCGAAGAAAATTCAGCGTAATATCGTCTGACATCAGGGCGATCTGCCCTGGCCCGCCAGGCACACAGATCACATCCAGCGGCGGGCACACATCAAACGTGGTGGTAGGCAATATCGACAGGCCGCGATCGGAACGAACGGGCTGACGATCTTTCCAGATCAGATGACATTCGACGCCGGGCGTGCGCGCAAATACTTCCCACGGACCGGTGAGATCGAGCTGGGTGACATCAGGGAACAGCAAAAGACCAATCTGTAGCGGACGATGCATGGGGAAACTCCGGGCGGATGATGAACCCTCATCATGCCGTGATGGACGGTCAGATATCAATCCTGAGCGCATCGTGACACATCGTCTTCACGGCACGCCAGAGAAACGCAGCAGCGCTGTCATGGCCGCCGCCCCCAGAATAACCACAATCAGCGGCGCCCGACGCCAGGCCAGCAACAGAGCAAAGCCTACGCCCGTCACCCTGGCCACACCGGCAAAATGCTGTCCCTCAAATAGTGTGGTAGTCGCTGCTACCGCCAGCAGCAATATCGTGGCGGCGTCAGAGAGCATCTGCTGGGTGCGCTCGCTGATCGGCAGACGGTTTCCCAGTCTGACGCCGGCAAAGCGCATCAGATAGGTTCCGGCTGCCAGCAAGACAATCCCGGCGATAATCATTCCCTGATGCGTCATTTGCGCGATCTCCATGTCAGCAGACCCAGCAGCGAGAAGAGTACCTGCATGCCCGCAGGAACAAACGGCGTCGCCAGCAAAGAGAGCAACGCGCCGACGGTCGCCGGGATGCGGGCGCGCCGCTGTCGCAGCGCCGGGAAGATCAGAGCGATCAGGATGGCCGGGAAAACCGCATCCAGACCAATCACCGAGACATCCGGAATAAACTGCCCTATCGCCGCCCCAGTCATCACACTCACCGGCCAGATAAAGCCAATACCGATGCCGCACAACCAGTAGGCGCAGCGACGCTGCGCCAGCTGTGGCTGAGAGATACCGAACACCACGCTTTCATCGTTCATGATGTGACAGCCAAACCAGCCGGACGGGCCTTTTCCTACCAGATCTTTGACCGCAATACCAAACGGCAGATGACGCGCATTCACCAGCAGGCCCGCAGCGGCAGCGGTGAAGGGACTGCCGCCACCGGCCACAATGCCGATAAACAGGAACTCCGACGCACCCGCCAGCACCAGCGTTGACAGCGCCAGCGGCACCCAAATCGGAAACCCGTCGGCGGAGGCCAGCGAGCCATAGGATAAACCGACAATTCCATCAGCCAGGCAAACCAGGAAAATCGCTTTGATCACCCCTTTGTCCAGCAATTGCATTTGCGGAAAAAACATCACCCTGTCCCATAATGAACGTATAATCCGATATAATGAACATCGCGATACCGTTTTACAAGATGAACGTTATGTTCGATATAAAAAACATTTTGAGTTTCAGGAGTGCGTTTGAATACCCCTATCAGCATTATTGCCAATGCCTTAGTGCGTGAACGTCAGCGAGCGGGTCTGTCACTGGCTGAAGTGGCACGCCGCGCAGGGATCGCCAAATCCACGCTGTCACAGCTGGAAGCAGGTAATGGTAATCCGGGCATTGAGACGCTGTGGTCGCTGTGCGTTACGCTGAATATTCCGTTTTCGCGGTTGCTGGAGCCGGATGCGCGTCGTCTGCAGGTGATCCGCCGTGGAGAAGGTCTGTCGGTTACCGCCGATCTGGCCGATTATCAGGCTGTTTTACTGGCATCCTGCCCGCCCGGCGTCCGGCGTGATATCTATCTGCTGGAAGTCCAGCCCGGCAGCGAGCGTATATCACAACCCCATATTCCCAATACCATTGAGCATATTATTATGGCTAAAGGCCGTGCGCTGGTGGGCCCGGTCGACAGTGCGGTGGAGCTGGACGTGGGCGATTACATTACCTATCCGGGTGATGAGCTGCATATCTTTCGGGCGCTGGAAGCCGATACCCTGGCGCTGCTGGTCATTGAACACAGCTGATTACTGCTCAGTGAACTTCTTTTGCGTTTCGGCGGGCGTGAGGTGAGTAATCAGCTGCACTTCACTGCTCAGCGTGATCTCCGGATAATGCTCGCGCATACCCTCCAGCAGCACCGCATCCGGCCATTCAGCCTCCTTCCCCAGCCGAGCGGCCACCTCATTTAAGCGCAGCGTTTCAATACACGTCACCCATATAATGATCGCGTCTGCGGCATCCTGCTCATTCACCAGTTTCAGCGGGCCAGTGACGATATCGCTTTCCTGCCAGCGTATCGTTGAGGTTTTCGCGCCGCTTCTGACATCCGGCACAAGACGTGGCACCAGCGTGAGGTGTTGCATCTCTTCTCCTTCTTTCTTAACTCTTTTCATTAACAGACCCGGCAACAGAAATTCCAATTGAAAACAGAATCAATAATGCTATGTTATAACATACACATCATTCACTACTGACAGGTAACAGTATGCCACTCTCCCTTCTGACATCCGAGGATCCCCGTCTGCCGGTTGCGGTTCTCTCTGGCTTTCTCGGTGCCGGTAAAACCACCCTGCTCAATCATATCCTGAACAACCGCGAAGGACGTCGGATCGCGGTGATCGTCAATGATATGTCCGAAATTAATATTGACGCGGCGCTGGTACGCGATGGCGGCGCGCAGCTGTCGCGCACTGATGAAAAGCTGGTCGAAATGAGTAACGGCTGCATCTGCTGCACGCTGCGTGAAGACCTGCTACTGGAGGTGAAACATCTGGCGCAGGCTGGTCGCTTCGACCATCTGGTGATTGAGTCAACCGGCATCTCTGAACCTCTGCCGGTTGCTGAAACCTTCACATTTGAAGATGAAGAAGGTGAAAGCCTGTCGGCTTATGCCCGTCTGGATAGCATGATTACCGTGGTGGATGGTTTCAACTTCCTGCGTGATTACCGTTCAGTCGATGATATTCGGTCTCGCGGCGAATCGCTGGGCGAGCAGGATGAGCGTTCAGTGGTTGATCTGCTGGTGGATCAGATTGAGTTTTGTGATTTGCTGGTGCTGAATAAAACGGACCTGCTTAGCCAGGCGGAACAGCATGAACTACAGGGCATGCTGCAAGCGCTTAATCCGCACGCGCTTATAGTAAACAGCGAATTTGGGCAGGTTCCTCTGGACTGCCTGCTGAATACCCGTCGGTTTGATTTTGACCGGGCAGCACAGGCACCCGGCTGGCTGCAGACTCTGCGCGGTGAGCATCACCCGGAATCGGAGGAGTATGGCATTCGCAGTTTTGTCTATCGCGCCCGCCGTCCATTCCATCCGCAGCGTTTCTGGGAGGTTGTTAATCACCAGCTTGATGGAGTTATCCGTTCTAAAGGCTATTTCTGGCTCGCCAGCCGGCCCGACTATGCTGCGATATGGTCGCAGGCGGGTGCTGTGGCTCGCCAGGGTTACGCCGGGCGCTGGTGGGTCAGTGTGCCGCGAATGGACTGGCCACAGGATGCGGATTCGCTCAACTTTATCGCTGAACAGTGGCAGGAGGGCATCGGCGATGCGCGCCAGGAGCTGGTATTTATTGGCATTGAAATGGATGAAAAGCGCATTATTGCTGCGCTGGACCACGCACTACTGACACCCCATGAGATGGCTGCAGGACCTGAACAGTGGCTTACCCTGGCCGATCCGGTGCCCGCGTGGTTTGATGAGGTTGGTGCATGAAGCTGCGGTTGACGTCTTTCTCTGACTTCGTAATAGTGAAGCGAACCGGCAGGTAGCATTTTTCCACTCATCCCTGTTCAGGAGAGACCAGATATGCCACAACGTATTGCCGTAATCGGTGCAGGCGTGCTGGGTTTAGCCGTCGCGCAGTCATTGTCGCGACGGGGCGCACAGGTCACCGTCTTCGATAAAAACTACCCTGGCAGCGGAACCAGCCAGATCAGCTATGCCTGGGTCAATGCCAACGGCAAAGAACCCACCCGCTACCATGATCTTAACGCCCATGCGATAGACGAGCACAAGCGCTGGCAGGCCAGTCACCCGGCATCGCCCCGCTGGCTGCTGGAAACCGGCACGCTGGAGTGGGCAGCCGATGAAGCCTCCCTGGGCCAGCTGGCGCAGCGCGCAGCAAAGCTCACGACACTCGATTATCCCGTAGAGAAACGTAGCCGTGCCGCGCTGCTGGATGCACTGCCCGAGTTGCGGCTTGATCCCCGCGTTCAGCACGCGTGGTTTTTCCCGTCGGAGTGTCTGCTCTATCCCAGCCTGTTTATCGCCTCTCTGCTTGCAGACCTGCGTGCCAGTGGCGGGCAGTTAGTCTGCAACAATGAAGTGACGACGCTGACTGAATCGGCTCAGGGTGTGCATATTACGCTGGCCAGTGGTGATGAATGGCGCGGCGATCAGCTGGTGCTGGCAACCGGCCGCTGGGCACCGGAACTGATAAGCCAGTGCGGGCTTGAACTGGCGATGACCGATGCGAACCGCGCCGATCCGGTTGCCTGCAGCTTTCTGGCGCAGACGCAGCCTCTGCCGGTTTCGCTCAAACACAATCTTATTACTCCGGAACTGAATGTGCGGCCGGATGGCGGCGGCCGCCTGATGCTGCAGGCGCTGGATCTTGATCATCATGCCGATCCGGCGCGGCCGGTCTCGCCGGATGGATTGATCGGCAAAGAGATGCTGCGACGATTGTATCGGCTGTTTAAAAACACGGAAGGCGCGAGAATTGAGCGGATTGAAACAGGACAGCGATCGCGTCCGGCAGATGGCTTGCCTGCATCAGGCTATATCAGCGCATCATCACGCGTTTATCTGATGGTCAGCCATAGCGGCATGACCCTTGCCCCGTTGCTGGGCAGGCTGGTCGCTGAGGAGATGCTGAGCGGCACAGCGTCACCGATGCTGAGTGCGTTTGCACCACATCGGTTGCTGCGTCCGCTCAGTGCGGCCGCTAAAGCCGCGCCCGCTTATCTTCCCGCGGCGCAGTAAGAACTAGCGGCGATTCTTCCACACGGTCTGCACGTTACAGAATTCGTGCACACCAAAGTGCGACAGCTCACGGCCGTAGCCGCTTTTCTTCACGCCACCAATGGTAACGCGCGGATCGGACGCGCCGTTGCCATTGATAAACACCGCGCCAACTTCCAGCTGCAACGCCAGACGATCGGCAATCTCTTCGTTACCGCTCCAGACGGTGGCGCTGAGGCCGAATTCGCTGTCGTTGGCGATTTCCAGTGCATGCTGTGGATCCCGTGCCACGGCAATGGCGGCGACCGGGCCAAACAGCTCCTGTCTGAATGCAGTCATATTGCTGGTGACATCCGCAAGGATGGTCGGCGCATAGTAGTTACCCTGCCCTGCCACTTTCTCGCCACCCAGCACCAGACGCGCACCTTCATTCAGCGTGGCTTTAACCTGTCCATCCAGTTCGTCACGCAGATCGGCGCGAGCCATTGGACCCAGGAAGGTATTTTCATCCAGCGGATCGCCCATCGTGAGTGCCTGAACAGCTACCGTGAAGCGCTTCTCAAATTCTTCCGCGATGGGTGCTTCGATAATGAAGCGTTTAGCAGCCATACAGACCTGCCCGGTATTCTGGAAACGTCCAGTCACGGCGGACTTAACCGCTTCATCAAGATCGGCATCCGCCAGCACGATAAAGGGATCGGATCCACCCAGCTCCAGCACGGTTTTTTTCAGTGCTGCGCCTGCCTGTGCGGCAATGGCAGCGCCAGCCCGAACGCTGCCAGTAACAGCAACGGCCGCAATACGATCATCTTTGATAGCGACTGAGACACCCTCGTTGTCAACGTTGATCAGGTTAAAACCACCCGTCGGCAGATCGGTTGCGCTGAACAGCTCAGCCATCAGTGTGGCGCTTCCCATGACGTTAGGCGCATGTTTCAGCAGATAGGTGTTACCCGCCAGCAACATGCTCACTGCGCCCCGCAGAACCTGCCACAGAGGGAAATTCCATGGCATCACAGCCAGGATTACACCGATGGGACGGAATCGCTGCCATGCATCGGCAATCTGAGTCGGCTGATCGGCCAGCATCGCAGGGCCATATTCCGCATACCAGTCGCATAAATTCGCGCATTTCAGAACCTCAGCGCGGGCCTGTGCAATGGGTTTACCCATCTCCAGGGTAATCATGCGGGAGAGATCAGATTCCCGCTGGCGCAGCTGCTCGCCGAGCTGACGCAATACGCGCACTCGATCAGCCATGCTGCTGTGTTGCCAGGCAGCAAAAGCAGATGCGCTTGTTGCCAGCGTCTGTTCCAGCTCTGCAGGGTTCTGTAGTGGATAGCGTGCCAGAATTTCACCTGTTGCGGGGTTACGTGATAGGGCATGTTCAGTCATTGTGCCGTTTTCCTCATTCTGTCAGTGATAGAGAGACGATACGCGCTGTAGTTGATGATGAAAAATGAATAATAGTGAGGAAGTTGTTTATTAATTGAGAATTCATAGTGTCAGAATCCAATCAGTCTGCAGATAACCTGCAGATTGCGGGGGATTTTTTTGCTGACGTTGAATGCATCTGAAGATTACGTTCTGAAGGAGTTTTCCACTTATACAGTGACCAGATCCTAATAAACGATCCTTAATAGATCATAGAGAGATCCTAAGAGATCCCCGATCGTCGCAGGCCACGCCCCACAAGGGCTGAAAGGGTGATCGTGTTCACTATAATCAGTAAAGTGTTCACTGTAATCAGTACTTTATTCACTGTACCAGGTAGAATGTTCACTGTAAACAGTGCT
>Ga0308158_10002694_pt1 | contig 16411 bp, 16 predicted proteins | sample PhyBR2_FD_201038 | JGI IMG/M metagenome (GOLD analysis project Ga0308158, IMG submission 201038) | Phyllosphere microbial communities from UC Gill Tract Community Farm, Albany, California, United States - DLSLB.R2 | ecosystem: Host-associated > Plants > Phyllosphere > Unclassified | place: USA... | reverse complement strand
CCTGCGCCCTCCTGGCGGCGGAGCAGGGTCGCGACGAAGTAGACGGCGGACTTGCCCCAGCCGGTCCGCTGCACGACCAGCGCCCGTCGCCGCTCGGCGACCAGCGCCTCGATGGCCTCGTACTGTCCGTCGTGGAACTCTGCATCGTCTCGGCCGACGAGTGCACGCAGGGCCGTGAGCGCCGCGCCGCGCGTCGCATCGTGCACGGCATCGGGTGTCGGGGCGGGGCCTGGCGGGACGGACGGCGTCATGCCTCCACTGTGCCGCACACCGCGGACATCGGATCACCGCACACCACTGACAGCGGATCGGATCCGCCCCCGGTCGGCACGGTTACGCTCGATCGATGAGCAGATCGGCATCGTCATGATCACCCGGGAGCTCGCGCTCGTCCTGCGCGACGCGGGCTTGGCGTGGCATCCGGCCGAGGGCGACCGCTTCCAGCTCGACTTTCCGGACGAGGTGGAGCTGGAAGCCGAGGCCGACGTGTTCACGGTCAGCGGGATGACGATCGAGGCGCGGCGCACCCCGACCGGCACGATCCTCGCGTTCAACGGCACCACCGAGTGGGCCCTCGACGCGGTGACGCTCGGCGACGCGGTCTGGCTGCCGCGCGAGGATCAGCTCCGCGACCTACTGCGCGGCACGTTCCGCCGCCTCGTGCGACTCGACGACGCGTTCCAGGTCGAGATCGAGATCGCCGGCGAACGGCTGCTCTTCGAGCACCCGGATCCGTCCGAGGCCTACGGCCGGGCGCTGCTCGCGCTGATCTCCCGATCGCGCTGACGAAATCCGCCGCGTAGCAGCACCGCACGGGACGGCCCGGCAGGATCCCGCGCGCCCCGATGGCCGCTCTGGCCCCCTTCGGCGACGCCTCGCTCAACCTTGATCTTCGTATCCATGCAATATTTACGAATTTTCTTGCCATCTTCGATATTCTGTGAGAATCTCGCATCTGTCGGCACGATGGGCCGGCAGACGCAACGGGGCGAGTCGAGCGGACGCGCCTCCCGCTTCTGGAGGAACCGAATGAGGATCGCGAACCACGACGGCCGGAGTCTCCTGGTCATCGACGAGCAGCACGGAATCGACATCGCCGAGGCGAGCAACGGTCGATTCGGGCCCGCCCCCGAAACCGTGCTGCAGAACTGGGACGAGTTCGCGCTCTGGGCGAAGGCGCTCGACACCGCCGCGCTGCCGGTGCTTCCGATCGAACGTTCGCGCCTCGGCAGCCCCTCTCCCGCGCCTCGGCAGGTCATCGCGGTCGGCCTGAACTACAGCGCCCACGCCGCGGAGTCGGGGTTCGACGTGCCGGATCAGCTCCCGCCGACGTTCACGAAGTTCGTCTCGTCGATCACCGGGCCGGACACGGCTGTGCAGCTTCCGCCCGGCGGCCACACGGACTGGGAGGTCGAGCTCGTGGTGATCATCGGCCGGGCGGGGCACCGCATCGCGGAGGCGGACGCGTGGGATCACATCGCCGGGCTCTCCGTCGGCCAGGACCTCTCCGAGCGCATCTCACAACTGCAGGGGCCGGCACCGCAGTTCTCCCTCGGGAAGTCCTTCCCCGGGTTCGCCCCGATCGGCCCGTGGCTGGTCACCCCGGACGACGTCGCGAACCGCGACGATCTGGCACTGGGGTGCACCATCGACGGCGAGATCGTGCAGGAGGGCCGGACCCGGGATCTGGTGTTCCCCGTCGCCGCGCTCATCGCGCGCCTGTCGGCGCCCCTCACACTGCTGCCCGGCGACGTCATCTTCACCGGCACCCCGGCCGGGGTCGGCGTCGGACGCACGCCCGCCCGGTTCCTTCAGCCCGGCGAGACCCTGCACAGCTGGATCGAGGGGATCGGCGAACTGAACCAGCGATTCCTCGCCCCCGCCGACCCCGCCGTGGCCGGACCGAACCTCTCCTGAAAGGCAGCACTCATGACCGGAACCGGGCTCATCTCCTCCCTGGGCTACGTGTCGCTGCGGACGACCGACCTCGACGCCGTGATCCGCAACGCCACCGAGATCCTCGGGCTCCATGAGGTCGAGTCAACGCGGCAGAAGACGTTCCTCAGCGCGCAGGCGAACCATCACGAGATCGTCTACACCCGCAGCGACGAGAACTCCGTCGACCACATCGGCCTCGTCGCGCAGAACCGGCAGGCCCTGGCGCACATCCGCGAGAACGTAGCCCGCGCCGGATACCGGGTCGTCTCGGAGCAGCCGATCGAGGATCAGATCGACGAGGGCTTCGCCGTCGTCGGACCCGAAGGCTTCACCTGGCAGGTCTACCTCGAGCGTTCCGCCTACGGCATGGTCAAGTACGGCGGTTTCGGACCCGATCGCTTCGGGCACGTGAACGTCCAGGTCGTCGACGCCCTGGCCATGCGTGACTTCCTCGTCGACGTGTTCGGCTTCCGCGTCTCCGATCAGATCGGCGCCGACGCCGCGTTCTTCCTCCGCTGCAACAACGACCACCACGGTGTCGCGGTCTTCAAGAGCACCCGCGCGGCGATGCATCACCACGCCTGGCAGACCCAGAGCATCGTCGACCTCGGCCGTCTCGGCGACCGGCTCGCACGCACGGGGTCCCGCCTGGCCTGGGGCCCGGTCCGTCATGGCGCGGGCGACAACATCGCCGTCTACTACGTCGAGCCGACCGGGGCCGTCATTGAGCTCTACACCGATCTGGAACGAATCTTCGATCCCGAACGCGAGGTCCGGCGGTGGCGCGAGGACGACCTGTACTGGATCAATCAGTGGGACGGACAGGTGCCCGACGGCATCCTCGACCACGGCGTCCCCCCGACCGCGCGATGACGCGGTACGAACCGGTCCCCGCACGATTCACCGCATCAGCGAAGGAAAATCCTCATGAGCGACACGCCTGAGACCGCACGGGTGGTGCCCCAGCGTGCGGACACCGACGCATCCACCGAGCCGGACACCGTGATCAGCGTGAAGGATCTGACGCACTGGTTCCCGTCCGTGCGGTCGACCCATATCGCCCTCGACGCGATCTCGCTCGACATCCGGCGGGGTGAGTTCGTCTGCCTCGTAGGCCCCAGCGGATGCGGTAAGACGACGCTTCTGAACATGATCTCCGGCCAGCTGACACCGCGCCGGGGGTCGGTCGAAGTCACCACCGCGCAGCCGGCATCCTCCGCCGTCGGGTACATGTTCGCGCGCGACTCGCTGATGCCGTGGCGCACTATCAGCAGCAACATCGCCTACGGCCTGGAGCTGCGCCACGTGCCTAGGGTCCGGCGCGCTGCGCGCGTCGCGGAGATGCTCCACTTGGTCGGGCTTGACGGCAAGGGCGACATGCATCCCTCCCAGCTCTCGCACGGCATGCGCCAGCGGGCGAATCTCGCGCGCACACTCGCGATGGATCCGGAACTGCTGCTCGTCGACGAACCGTTCGGCGCGCTCGACGCGCAGACGAAGGCCCGCCTGCAGGGCGAATTCCTGCGTATCTGGGAGGGGACGGGTAAGACCGTGGTGTTCGTCACCCACGACCTCGGAGAGGCTGCGCTCCTCGCGGATCGCATCGTGATGATGCGCGAAGGCACGATCCGCACGGACATCGCCGTGGACTTCCCCCGTCCCCGGAATCTGGACGCGCTCCGATTCGAGCCCGAGTATCAGGAGCTCGTCCGCTCGCTGTGGGACCTGTTCGCGGAAGGAGCAGAATGATGTCGCCGACCAGCATCACCGGGAGCCGTACCGCGCGCGTCGACGCCGAACTGCACGAGGCCATCGCCACGTCCGCGATCATGACGGTGCGGAACAGGCGTGGAACGAGCATTCTGATCCGTGTGCTGCAGGTGCTCAGCCTGGTCGCCGTCCTGGCGATCTGGGAATGGTTCGCCGCCGTCGGCATCCTCAATCCGCTCTTCTTCTCGCGCCCGAGCGCGATCGGCGGATTCTTCGTCGCCAACTTCGGCGCGCTGATGACGGATGCCGGAGTCACGCTGCGCGCGACCCTGCTCGGCTTCGCCATCGGCAGCGTCGCCGGCGTGGCTGCGGCCTTCGCGATCACCGCCATCCCCCTGCTCGACCGTGTGCTGCAGCCGTGGATCTCGGTGCTGATGAGCATCCCCCGCGTCGCCCTGGCGCCTCTGTTCCTGCTCTGGTTCGGCATCACCGAGATGTCGAAGGTCGCGCTGGCCGTGTCCATCGTGTTCTTCATGGTGCTCGTGTCGACCGCGGCGGGCACCAAGACCGTCCCGCCCGACCTCGTCTCGCTGGGAAGGGCATTCCACGCCTCGCCATGGCAGCGCTTCCGCACCATCATGCTTCCCGCCTGCGTCCCGGCGATCTTCGCCGGCCTCCGCCTCGGCGTCGTCACCTCGATCCTCGGGGTCGTGTCCTCGGAGATGGTCGCCTCCAGCAGCGGCCTCGGTCAGAAGGTCGTGCTCTACGGGCAGAACTTCAACTCCGCCGGCGTCTTCGCCGTGCTCGCACTGCTCGCGGTGATCACCACCGCCATGAACGGCGTCGTGGCATGGACCGAGCACGCGCTGCTGCGCTGGCAGCGCCTCTGATCCACCCCCTGTCCCGCTCCCTACTCCCCCGCTTCTCACCCGACACAGACCGGGCTGTCGATGTCGACGGCCCTCAGCCCCCTTGGAAGGATCCGCAATGAAGAGGTACACCCGCGCAAGCCTGGCGGCGCTCGGCGCGCTCGCGATGATCGGCGGCCTCGCCGCGTGCAATCCCGCCGTCACCGCCACCGCGCCGTCGTCCGCCTCGGCGTCCGGCGACACGTCGAAGAGCATCACGATCAATTACAGCGCTCCGGTCGCGGGCGCCCTGCCGTTCCTTCCGGTCGACGTGGCCCTCGCCAAGGGATACTTCGCCGAGGAGGGAATCGACCTCAAGGTCGTTCAGACCTCCGCGCAGGCCCTTCCCGCCGCGCTCGCGGGCAACCAGCTCGACATGTCGGCCGACGTCGTCTACAACGTCGGCCGTTATCTGCAGAACGGCGTCAAGGTGCAGTTCGTCTCCGGGCTGAACGAGAACGTCGACTTCACGCTCCTCGCGGCCAAGAACGTGGACATCCCGAAGCCCCAGGGCAAGGACGGATGGAAGGCGTCGTTCGAAGCCCTCCGCGGGAAGTCGATCGGGGTCGCCGCGAAGGCGGGCCCCATCGGCCTCACGGTGACGAAGCTCATGAGCGAGGCCGGCGTGCAGCCCGGGGAGTACACCCTCATCGACACCCCCGGACCGGCCGCCGGCAACGCTCTCTCCGCGGGACAGGTCGCGGCGGTGGTCTCGGGGGGAGGTTTCGACCTTCCGCTCGTGGAGCACGGGCTCGCCTCGTTCGTGTTCCGGCTCGACACCGGCATCCCGGACATCTTCGGGCACCAGTCGAACGCGGCGCTGTTCATGACGGCGCAGGCCATCGCCGCCAAGCCGGGAGCCGCAGAGCGCGTGCAGAAGGCGATCGCGAAGGCCGCGACGTTCCTCCAGGACCCGAAGAACCTCGACGAGGTCGTGACGATCGCGAAGGCCGGCGGGACCCCGGACAGCAAGGCGCTGCGCGACCGCATCTCCGAATACACCTACAACGCGACTCTTTCGCTGCCCGGTCTGACGTCCGGCTTCGAATGGGCCAAGACTGCCGGGATCACGGATTCGGTGATCGACGCGAAATCGACGATCGCCCAGGGCGTGAAGGCCGAATGAACGACGCCACTGCTCCGGCGGGCCTGTCGGAGGCGCAGCGTGCCGTGCACGACGCGATCACCGGCGGTCCCCGGGGCGGTGCATCGCCGTTCCCGCTCAGGAACCCGGACGGTTCACTGGTCGGCCCCTTCGGCCTCATGGTCCGGTTCCCCGTGCTGGGTGCGCCCCTGCAGGAGCTGGGTAGCGCGCTTCGGTACGGAACGCGGATGAGCGCGCGCGTCCGCGAGATCGTGATCCTCACCGTGGCCCGTGTCTCCGACTCGGCCTTCGAGCGCTACGCGCACACGGCCGCGGCACGGACCGCCGGGCTCTCCGACACGGAGATCTCCGATCTCCTCACGGGGCGGTTCGTCTGCACCGACCCGATCGAGTTCGCTGCGGCGCGGCTCGCGGAGGACCTGATGGCGCACGCGAATCCGCCGGCGCAGGAATCCGGCCTGGATGCGGAGCTGGTGGCCGAGGTGATCACTACGGTCGGCTACTACCGGTTGCTGGCCCAGCTGATGTCCCGATTCGGGATCTCCGCCCCGGAGGGGGACGGCGATGCCTGACCGGTCAGGCGATGCCGTCGAAGTACCGTGCGGTCATCCTGATGTGATCGGCCAGGAGCTCCGGACCGCGCACGAGGTCGCGTGCGGTCGCGGCATCGCGCAGCGCGATGTGCTCGGCGTCGCGGCGCGCCTCATCCTCCGCGGTCATCACGGTGACCGAGGCCGATCGGTACAGCTCGGCCGCATCCCGCAGCGACATGGCCACGGCGACCAGTCGGCGGTTCGGGCAGCCTGCCAGCAGCGTCTCGTGGAAGGCCCGGTGAGCCGACACCCAGGCATCCTTGTTCCTCTCGCCGTTCGAGTCCCGCTCGATGCGGTGCAGCCGGTGGTACGCACCGATGACGTCGCTCTCCCAGTCGACGCTGCCGTGCGCGATCGCACTGCGGAATGCTTCGCACTCGACCACGAGCCTCGTGTCGATCAACTCGTGCAGATCCTTCTCCGAGACGGCGGCGACCCGGAATCCGAGCTGGGGCTCGGCGACGACGAGCCCTTCGGAGGTGAGGCGGATCAGGGCCTCCCGGACGACGCCGACACTCGCCTGCAGCCGGCCGGCGATCTCGGCCAGTGGCAGCTTCGATCCGGGCGCCACGACGCCGGACAGGATCTCTCCCCGCAGCTGGGCCTGGACGGGTTCCACTCGGGTCTTGGCTGTGCTCACCCGGCCAGTATTTCAAAGATTGGTGAAGTTTTGGAATCTTCTCCCTCGCCCGACGTACCGGTGGCGTTCGACCCGCTCCCGGCGGAGACCCTCCTGCTGCGGCGACCCGACGGCTCGACCCTGCCCATCGAGCGCTATCGGAGCCCGAGGCTCGGCTCCCCCACCGTCATCTACCTGCACGGCGGAGGCTGGGTGACCGGCAGCTGCCAGGATCACCCGGAGCGCCTCGCCGCACTGGCCGCCCGCGGCATATCGATCCTCTCTGTCGGGTACCGCACCGTGGATCGCGCACCGTTCCCATCCCAGCGCGACGACGTGGAAGCCGCGATCGACGCCCTCGCCCCCGCGGGCACCGGGTTGTTCCTCATGGGAGCCTCCGCCGGCGCGCACCTGGCGGCGCTCATCGGCTACACCAGTTCGCGCGCCGTCGACGGCGTCATCGGGCTCTTCGGCCGGTACGATCTGACCGCCGCCGGCGACGAGCTGTGTCCCGCACCCGGTCTCGCCGTTCCCACCGAGATCCTCCGCGCGGAAGCGGGCCCGGGCTTCACTGGTCTGGACGCGCGTTCCCGTCTGGCGCTCCTGGCCGGGGCTCCGCCCACTTCACTCGACGACGAGATGTTGGCCGCTCTCAGCCCCGCCTCAATGATCACGCATGCGGCACCGCCCACGCTGCTGCTGCACGGCACTGCGGACGCCGTCGTGGATCACCGCCATTCCGAACGGCTCGCCGCTCAGGCCGCCGAGGTCGGCGTCCCCTGTCGGCTCGTCCTCGTCGCCGGGGCGAACCACGAGGATCCGGTCTTCGCCGAACCGCCCGCGATCGACGAGATCGCCCGATTCGTGACAACGTTCACACCAGCTGTCGAGGAGAATCATGAGTGAGATGGATGCAGATGTCATGGTGGTCGGAGCAGGCCCGTCCGGCCTGACGACCGCCGCCGAGCTCGCGCTGCAGGGTGCGCGCGTCCTGGTCTTCGAACGACGCACCGATCCGGTGCAATCCCGGGCCGGCACCGTGCTCCCCCGTGTGCTCGAGCTGCTGGACTACCGCGGCCAGGCCGATCGCTTCATCGCGCGCGCCGCTGCCATCCGGAAGAATCCGTTCCTACTCTTCCACATCTGGGCGGGGATGCAGCCGGTGCACTGGCGTCTTCTGCGCACCGAGTTCCCCTATCGCCTGATCCTGCCGCAGAGCGTCACGGAGGAGGTCCTCGACGAGATCGTGGCCGAGGCCGCCGTGCCCGTGCACCGGGGCCACACCGTCGTCGGGCTGAGCCAGGACTCCAACTGCGCAACGGTCGTCACGGAGGACGGGAACGGGACACGCCGCACCTGGACAGCTGGGTACGTCGTCGGTGCCGACGGCGGACGCAGCGCCGTGCGCACGCTCGCGGGCATCCCGTTCGAGGGGCACGACGGCACCTTCACGGGAATCATCGTCGATCTGCCACTCGACATGAAGTGGCCGGCGGGTCGCGGCATGGCCGACAACGAGCATGGCTGGGGCGCGTCCTTCCCCTTCGGCGCAGACGGTGCGACCACCCGTTTCAACCTCGTGCACGAGGAGCGCCGGCAGGCGGACAAGTCCGAACCGGTCACGGTCGAGGAGGTGCGCTCCTGCATTCGCGACATCTTCGGCCTGGAGCTCGAGTTCGACCACCTGCTCTGGGCCTCCCGCTTCACGGACGCAATGCGCGCCGCGGGGAGCCTACGCTCCGGTCGGGTGTTCCTGGTCGGTGAAAGCGCGCGCATCCACTACCCCGCCAGCGGCGTCGGGATGAACTTCTGCATCCAGGATGCGTTCGACCTCGGCTGGAAACTCGGCCGCGTCGCCACCGGGGCATCGCCCGCCTCGATCCTGGACACCTACGAAGCCGATCGCCGCCCCGTCATCGACGGCCTCCTGGAGAGCGTGCAGGCCCAATGCTCGATCCAGTTCGACTTCACGCCGGAGGGCATCGCCTTCCGGCGGATGTTCGCGCGGGACATCCTGCCGTTGGAGAGCGCCAACCGGGAGATCGGACTGCAGCTGAACGGCCTGAGCGCCGCCTACCCGACGGCCCGCTCCGGCACCCCCGCGGCGGGACGCCCCGTTCCGCCCCTGACGATCCGTACCGCCGAGGGGCAGCGGACCAGCGCGCAGCTCCTCCGCGACGGCAGACTGCTGATCCTGGATCTCACGGGCGACGGCGCTTTCGCCGACCTCGACGCTCCGGGGGTGACGGTGATCAGCGGAGTCATCCCGAACCCGCCGGAGCACTGGGGAACGATCACCGCCGCCATCGTGCGTCCGGACGGATTCGTGCACTGGGCGACGAGCGAACGTCCCGCCGATCTCGCGACCGTGCGTGACGCGCTGGCGGACTGGGTGACGATCCCGTGAGCGGTGCGGCTTCCGCGGTCACGGTCCTGCGGGGCGCGACGGTGGTGACCATGGATCGGCGGCGTCGTGTTCTGCGCGACGCGGACGTCGTGATCCGGGACGGCGTGATCGCGGACGTCGCGGAGGGCCGGTCTGCGATCCCGGGCGACGTCATCGACGCCACGGATTGGATCGTGATCCCGGGGTTCGTCGACACGCATCGTCACACCTGGCAGAGCGCGATCAGGCACACCTACGGCGATGCGGATCCGCTGTCGTACTTCCGCGAAGTGCTCGCGGGTGCCGGCGCGCACTACCTCCCGGAGGACGTGTACGCCGGAACGCTGCTCGGAGCGGTGTCGGCGTTGAGCGCCGGCACGACGACGCTGTTCGACTGGGCGCACATCCAGAACTCCCCCGCCCACGCGGACGCCGGCATCACGGCGCTGACGGAGGCAGGCATCCGTGGGATCCTCGGTCACGGGTGGCCGCTGACGGCGAGCAGCGAGTGGACGGACGACAGCGTGCTGCGGCATCCGCGCGACATCGAGCGACTGGCCGTGACCACGGCGGGATCCCCGCTCATCCAGCTGGCTCTCGCGGCACGCGGACCGGAGATGGCCTCGACCGAGGTGTGGCGCGACGAGGTCGCCCGCGCGCGTGAACTGGGCATCCGGGTCAGCGTGCACGTGGGCGCCTACCGCCACAACGCCGCCACGCGCGCTGTCGCCCAATACCACCGCGCGGGACTGCTCGGGGAGGACATGACCTTCGTGCACTGCTCGAACACCTCGACCGAGGAGCTGTCGATGATCGCCGACGCCGGTGCCACCGTCTCGCTGGGAGTGCACTGCGAGCTGAACGCGATGGGGATCGGGGACATCCCGCTGGACCGGCTGCTGTCGGTGGGGATCCGGCCCAGCCTCAGCGGAGACACCGAAACCAAGTGCTCCGGCGACATGTTCACGCAGATGCGCTCGCTGTTCGGCTATTACCGTTCGTGGGTCGGAGGCGGTCACAGCAGCGTGGCGGAGCCGCACGAGCTGACCCTGCATGACGTGCTGGAGTTCGCGACGCTTCAGGGGGCGCGCGCCGTGGGCCTCGACGACGTGATCGGATCGATCTCTCCGGGGAAGGCTGCCGACCTGGTCTGCCTCCGTGCCACCGATCTCAACATCGCGCCGGTGTCGGACCCCGTCGCAGCCGTCGTTCTCGGCGCGCACGAGGGCAACGTCGACACCGTCTTCGTCGCGGGCCGACGGGTGAAGAGCGGCGGGCGGATGGTGCACGCGGACACCGGACGCATCGTCGCGGACGCCCGGGCCTCGCAGAGCAGACTCGCGGCGCTGGGCGTCGGGCGCTGAGGCCCGCCGATCCGAGAGCACGATGTCCGACCCCGGTGCGACAATGCCGTCATGAAGCTCAGCGAGCTCGTCACCGCGGCCGACCAGGCCGCCGCCACCCCGTCGCGCCTGGCCAAGATCGAGGTGCTGGCGCGGCTCCTGCAGCACGCAGACCCCGAGGAACTCGCCCCGCTCGTCGGCCTGCTGCTGGCCTCCCCCCGGCAGGGCAGGCTCGGCGTCGGATGGCGTGGGATCACCGCCATCGACGTGCCGCCCGCCGAGACGTCCGCCCTCACGGTCGCCGATATCGACCGCGCCCTCGACGACCTGGCCGCCGTGACGGGATCCGGGTCCGCGGTCGCACGCTCCGCACTGCTCGAAGGGCTCGCCGCCCGCGCCACCGCCGAGGAATGGGACTTCCTCGCCCGGGCGATGCTGGGCGAGCTGCGCACGGGCGCGCTGGCAGGAGTGCTGCTCGACGCGATCGCCCGCGCCTCGGACCGCTCCCCCTCGGCGGTGCGACGAGCGGCGATGCTCTCCGGCGACCTCGGCGCGACCGCGCTGATCGCGCTCACCGGTTCGGCCGACGACCTGGAGGCGGTGGGTCTCGTGGTCGGGCGCCCGGTGCTGCCCATGCTCGCCGCGAGCGCCGCCACGCCCAGCGCCGCGCTCGAGCTCACCGGGGAGGCGTCCGTCGAGTACAAGCTCGACGGCGCGCGGATCCAGGTGCACCGGCACGGCGACGCGGTCGGCATCTTCACGCGCAGCCTCGCCGACGTCACGCACCGGCTCCCCGAGATCGTCGAGATCGTACGCGCGCTGCCTGCCCGTGACCTCATCCTCGACGGCGAGACGCTGTCGCTCGACGAGGACGGTGGACCACGCCCGTTCCAGCAGACCATGTCACGCTTCGGCGCCGACGTCTCACGCGAGCTCGTGCTGCGGCCGTGGTTCTTCGACGTGCTGCATGTCGACGGCCGCGACCTGCTCGACGAGCCGCTCTCGGTCCGCCTCGCGGAGCTCGAGCGCGTCGTCGGCACCTGGCGGATGCCGGGCATCGTCACCGCCGACCCCGAGGCCGCCGAACAGCTGTCCCGGGACGCGCTGGCCGCCGGGCATGAGGGCGTCGTCGTCAAGGCCATCGGATCCGCCTATGCCGCCGGCCGACGCGGGAAGTCCTGGGTCAAGGTCAAGCCCGTGCTCACGGTCGACCTCGTCGTGCTCGGCGCCGAATGGGGATCCGGTCGCCGGCGCGGCTGGCTCTCGAATCTGCATCTCGGAGCGAGGGATCCGGACGGGGAGTTCGGCGAGCCCGGCGGATTCGTGATGGTCGGCAAGACTTTCAAGGGCCTCACCGACGAGCTGCTGCGCTGGCAGACCGAGACCTTCCCGGCGCACGAGACGAGGCGCACCGCCTCCACGGTGTTCGTCCGCCCCGAGATCGTCGTCGAGATCGCGATCGATGGGGTGCAGCACTCTCCGCGCTACCCCGGCGGGATCGCGCTGCGCTTCGCCCGCGTGAAGCACTACCGCCCCGACAAGACCGCCGCCGAGGCGGATACGATCCAGACCCTCCGATCCCTGCTGCGCGGCTGAACACGCGATCGCGACGTCGGAGATCCGCAGTTCTTCGGACGAGTCCCGCCAGAGCATCCGAAGAATTGAGGATCTCCCCGCGAAGCACCGTGCCGCACATCGCGTGCTCCGCGATAGAATCTCGGAGTCCGGCGCATGCGCGAACCGCTGCCGCGCCGGTGCTCGAAAAAGGGGCACGAAGCCCGCAGCGCGCAGTATCACCGTCGATCTCGGGTGCGCTCCGGCGAGACACATACGGATCCTCGTTCCGTTGTCGTCTCGAAAGGCCGTTCCCCATGCCCACCGTCTCCGCGCACGTCGCCCTCACCCTCGCCCAGCACATCGACGCCGTCTTCGGCGTGATGGGCAACGGCAACGCCTACTTCCTGGACGCGATCGAGAAGCAGACAGCCGCCACGTTCACCGCCGTCCGGCACGAGCAGGGCGCCGTGGTCGCCGCCGACGCGCACTTCCGCGCCTCCGGCCGCATCGCCGCCGCCACCAGCACCTACGGAGCGGGCTTCACCAACACGCTCACCGCGCTCGCCGAGTCCGTGCAGGCGCATGTCCCCCTCGTGCTCGTCGTCGGAGACGAGCCCACGAGCGGACCGCGCCCCTGGGACGTCGACCAGATCGCCCTCGCCTCGGGCGTCGGGGCCCGCACCTACACCGTGGGGCGCGCCGATGCGGCCGCGACCACGGTCATCGCGATCGAGCACGCCCTCACCTACCGGGTGCCGGTCGTCCTGGCGATCCCCTACGACGTCGCCGCCCTCGAGGCCGGCGACGTGCCCGCCGCCCCGGAGCCGCGCGTGCCCGCACCGCTGGCGCCGAAGGGCGAGTTCGCCGAGGGCATGCTCGACCGCATCGCCGCAGCCCTGCGTTCCGCGGAGCGCCCGTTCCTGCTCGCCGGCCGTGGCGCCTGGCTCGCGGAGGCGGGCGAGGCGCTCGGCGCGCTGGCCGACGCGACGGGTGCCCTCACCGCCTCCTCCGCGCTCGGCCGCGGCGTGTTCCCCGACCAGCGCTTCGATCTCGGCGTGACCGGCGGCTTCGGCGCCGAGGGCGCGATGGAGCTCATCCGCACCGCCGACGTCGCCGTGGTGTTCGGCGCATCGCTCAACCAGTTCACGATGCGCTTCGGGGAGCTGTTCGCCCCGGGCACGCAGGTGTTCCAGATCGACGTGGCCCCGGCAGCCACCCACGCGCACGTCGGCGGTTACGTCCGCGCGGACGCCCGTCTGGCGGCCGAAGCGCTGGTCACGCGCGTCGCGGAGACGACCGGATCCGGCTGGCGCGAGAGCGTCGACGTCGCTGCCGCCCGCGCCTACGAGCCCGGTGACGAGACGGCCCCCGACGGCCTGCTCGACCCGCGCTCCGCGGCCCGGCGCATCGCCGAGCTGCTGCCCGAGGACCGCGTGATCGTCTCGGACGGCGGGCACTTCATCGGCTGGGCGAACATGTACTGGCCCGTGGCCTCGCCCGATCGGATGATGATGATCGGCACCGCGTTCCAGGCGATCGGCCAGGGCTGGCCGAGTGTCGTGGGCGCCACCCGCGCGCGCCCCGGAGCGACCGTGGTGCTCACGTCGGGCGACGGCGGTGGACTCATGGCGATCGCCGACCTCGAGTCGGCCGTGCGCGCGGCGGGCGGCCGCGGCGTGGCCGTGATCTGGAACGATGCGGCCTACGGCGCCGAGGTCAACCTGTACGGCCTGAAGGGATTGGCCCGCGAGCCCATGCTCATCCCCCAGGTCGACTTCGCCGCGTTCGCCGCGGCCGTGGGCGCGGAGGGCGTCGTCGTGCGCGCTCTGGGCGACCTGGACCGGCTGGCTTCCTGGACCGCGGAGGATCCGGCCGAGCGCCGGTTCCTCGTGCTCGATCTGCGCATCTCCGGCGACGTGATCGCGCCGTATCAGCAGGAGATCATCCGCGTGAACTCCTGAGCGCCGCGCCTACCTGCGCGACATCGGCCGCGTGCCGGCGTCGCGCAGGTGCGCATCCACTAGGGCGCGCACGTCGGCCGCCCGAGCGTGCTCACCGTCACCATCCCCGCCGCCGGCGGAATCGTCGTGGCCGGCACCGCCAGCCCTACCGCTGATCACCGACGCCACGGCATGTGCTGCAGTGTCCAGGTGTTGCCGTCGGGATCGGAGAATCCCGCGTAGAGCACGCCACCGGCATCCACGACCGGTGCCACGTCGACACCGCGGTCGATCAACTCATCACGCGCCGCCTCGATGTCGGCGACGACCAGATGCAGTCCGTGCAGGGAGCCGGGGGCCATCTGCGGACCCGGCAGTCCCGCGGTCAGCGTGATCGAGCAGTACGAGCCCGGTGGGGTGAGCTGCACGATCCGCACGCCGTCGGTCGGCCGCACGTCGACGTCCGCGGTGAAGCCGAGCCCTTCCGTGTAGAAGGCCTTGGCCCGGTCGATGTCGCTGACCGGCACGAGGACCAGTTCCAGCATCAGCGCCCCCGGCACGACGGCGGGTACGGGGTTCTCCGTCATGACGACGACCTCTCCGGAGCACCACGGCGCGCTCGCAGAGCCGACGCTACCGAAGGACCGCCGTTCACCACCAGGTCTCCCGGTGCACGTCTTGGATCTGGACCGGTTCGAGGAAATCACTTCTTCGTAATATTCCGAATCCGCGATATTGTGGACGCATGAGTCGGGCAGCAGAGGTGATCCGCGACGCTCGAAGACGCGCCGGGCTGACACAGGTGGAGCTCGCGCGCCGGAGTGGGATCGCGCAGAACGTCATCAGCGACTACGAGCGCGGCAAGCGCGAACCCTCGTTCGGCGCCGTCGACATCCTGCTCGGCGCGGCCGGCCTCGCGATCGAGTACACACCCCTGTCCGAACTGGATCGGATCCGGCGTAAGCGGGACGAGATCATCGACGTGCTCGCCGCACATGGGCTGACGAACGTCGGCGTCTTCGGTAGCGTCGCCCGTGGCGAGGAGACGAGCGAGAGCGACATCGATCTACTCGTCGACGTTGCACCCGACACGGGCTTGCTGAGCATCATCAGGGCCCAGGACGAACTGGAGAAGCTGCTCGGTCGCGAGATCGACCTCATCCCCCGCGCCGGGCTGAAACCACGGGTCGCCATCGAAGTCACACGAGAGGTCGTGACGCTGTGAGTCGCCGTTCCCCCGAAACGCGCCTGGATGACATCATCTCTGCCAGCGAAGCCATCGAACGCCACCTTTGTGCGGAGGGCGTCGAAGAAGGAATCGTCTTCGACGCCCTCCGCATGCGCCTGCTCGAGATCGGCGAAGCAGTGAAGGATCTGCCAACGTCGATACTCACCACGGAACCTGATGTCGATTGGGACGATATCGCCAAGATGCGAGACCATCTGGCGCACCACTACTTCGACACAGCCCACTCGATCATCTTCGCCGTCGCACGGCGAGATGTTCCGGAGCTTGTCGCAGCTGCGCGGCGCATCCTGCTCGCGCTAGAACGAGCAGACCCTGATCCCACCCCCTGATCAGGCCTCCAGGAACGCCCCCTCCAGGAACGACGTGAGTTCGTCCACGCCGCCGAGCGGCAAAATCGCGGCGACGTACTGATCCGGGCGCACCACCACCACGACACCGTCGCGAGACAGCTCCCGCTCCGCGAAGATGTCGGTCTTCGACCAGTGCGAGGGCGCCGCGGCGTAGAGCTTCTCCCAGTCGGTCAGCCCGAGCGGCCCGGTCTTCGGCTGGAACAGGGCGGGGGCCGTGGTGACGTCGAGGTCCTCGTACGACTGCTGGTAGATCGCCTTCACGTCGAATACCGCGTCCACATCGCCGTCCGCGGGCGTGAAGCGCCCCAGCACGGGCTCCGCCGCGGCGGCCCAGGCATCGAGCCCTGCCCCTGAGCGGTCGCCGAACGCGTACACGCGCCAGCGGCCGTCGGCCTTCGCATGGTGCCCGAGATGGATCGCGTTGCCGTCGCCGACCCGCACCACCTCCGCCGACTTGAACCGCTTGCCGAGCGGGAAACCCGCGGCCAGCGCCTGATGCGCGTCGGATCCGATGATCATCGAGGAGGTGTATTGCGTCATGAACCCGGACGGGAACTCGGCCGTGCCGAGGTAGAACGTGGCGAGCTCATTGGGATCGGAGATCTCCTCGGGCTTGCGCGCCATCAGGGTCGACCACTCCCGGTCGAAATCGATGAGCTGCTGCGCGACGGGGTGCCTCTCGGCGCCGTAGGTCGACAGCAGCGCAGCGGGAG
>Ga0308158_10002693_pt1 | contig 16411 bp, 14 predicted proteins | sample PhyBR2_FD_201038 | JGI IMG/M metagenome (GOLD analysis project Ga0308158, IMG submission 201038) | Phyllosphere microbial communities from UC Gill Tract Community Farm, Albany, California, United States - DLSLB.R2 | ecosystem: Host-associated > Plants > Phyllosphere > Unclassified | place: USA... | reverse complement strand
ACGCCCGAGACAGCGGCCGTTTATAGGGACGCTAGCCGCCATGCAAGTGAAACACCTGCTGCTGATCGCCATCCTCGGACTCACCGCGGCCTGTTCTTCGACCAAAGAAGTGGTCGATGAAAACCTTAGCGAAGTCGAGCTGTACCAGCAGGCGCAGGCCGACCTGGACAACAAGAGCTACACCAGTGCCACGGCCAAGCTCAAGGCGCTGGAGTCGCGTTATCCGTTCGGCCGCTATGCCGACCAGGCGCAGCTTGAGCTGATCTACGCCAACTACAAGAACTCCGAGCCCGAAGCGGCAAAGTCGGCCGCCGAGCGTTTCATCCGCCTGCATCCGCAGCACCCGAACGTCGACTACGCCTATTACCTCAAGGGCCTGACCTCGTTCGACCAGGACCGTGGCCTGGTGGCGCGCTTCCTGCCGCTGGACATGACCAAGCGTGACCCCGGCGCTGCCCGCGACTCCTACAACGAGTTCGCCCAGCTCACCAGCCGTTTCCCCAACAGCCGCTACGCGCCCGATGCCAAGCAGCGCATGATCTACCTGCGCAATCTGCTGGCGTCCTACGAGATCCACGTGGCCGACTATTACCTGACCCGTCAGGCCTATGTCGCCGCCGCCAACCGTGGCCGCTACGTAGTGGAAAACTTCCAGGAAACGCCGTCCGTCGGCGACGGCCTGGCGGTGATGACCGAAGCCTACATGCGTCTGCACCTGGACGACCTGGCGGCCACCAGCCTGGACACCTTGAAGACTAACTACCCGGATCACCCGAGCCTGGAAGACGGCAAGTTCGTGCCCCAGCAGGACGAACAGGACAACCGCTCGTGGATCTCCAAGGCCACCCTGGGCTGGATCGGCTCCAACACCGACCCCCTGCCGCCCGGCGAGACCCGCGCCAACCAGGACGTGCAACGCCAGTACCAGGAAGCGCGCGACGCCATTCCGAAGGAACTGCTGCCACCCGAAGACGGCGGCACCGCCGACCAGCAGCAGCCGAACGCCGAAGAAGGCAAGAGCCGCTCGTGGTTCAGCTACGCTACCTTTGGTTTGTTCGACTGAAGGCTGAGTAATAGCGAAGAAAGGGGCCTCATTCAGATGGCCCCTTTTTTATTGGAATAACCGCAGGCACTGTCCTTCTGGCGGAGGGCATTTGTATGTGTATGCCTGTGGGAGCAGATATATGCCTGTGGGGCAGATGCATGCCTGTGGGAACAGATATATGCCTGTGGGGCAGATGCATGCCTGTGGGAGCGGGTCTCTGCCCGCGAAGGGCTCACTGCGGTCTGCCTGATACACCGCTGGGCCCCTTTCGCGGGCAGAGACCCGCTCCCACAAGGTGGGGCGTTGGTATGGCCTACCCTCTCCCGCCGCTTGCTCCGCATCGGGCTCGCTCCTACACTGCGCCATCTTCCCTGGCAAAGCTGACCTTCCCATGATTCGCCTGATTTTCTGGATCGCCATCGTCTTCGCCGCCATCTGGCTGTGGCGCAGGTTCAAGACTCCCGCCCGCGCGCCTCGCGAAGAGCACAAGCCGGCCTCGCTGACCATGGTTCGCTGCGCCCAGTGCGGCGTGCACCTGCCAGAGGACAGCGCGTTGCGTCGTGACAGCCACTGGTATTGCAGCCAGCCTCATCTGGAGCAAGGGCCCGGCAACGGTGCCCGCTGAAGCGCAGTTTCTCGGCGGCGCCCAGGCGCAGCGGATGCTGCGCCTGTACCACCTCTACCGCTTGACCATCGGCCTGTCGCTGGTCCTGCTGATTTCCAGCAACATGGACAACCGCCTGCTGGAAGTCGCCGATGGCGAGCTGTTTCGCGCCGGCAGCTGGCTTTACTTGATCCTCAACATCCTGGTCGTGGTGCTGATGGGCAACCCGCGCCGGGTGCTGCCCGTTTTCAGCTTGGCCACCGCCGACGTGATCATGCTCGCAGGCTTGTTCTATGCCGGTGGCGGTACGCCCAGCGGCATCGGCAACCTGATGATCGCCTCGGTGGCCATGGGCAACCTGTTGCTGCGCGGCCGCCTCGGCCTGTTGATCGCCGCGCTCGCCACCATTGGCATCATCTACCTGACGTTCTACCTGAGCATCTCCCGCCCGGCCGCCGCCAACGATTACCTGCAAGCGAGCACCTTGGGCGTGCTGTGCTTCGCCGTGTGGTTCGTGGTCCAGGGCTTGAGCCGGCTGCTGCGCACCAGCGAGAACCTGGCCGAACAGCGCGCCAGTGACGTCACCAGCCTGGAAGCCTTGAACTCGCTGATTCTGCAGCGCATGCGCACCGGTATCCTGGTGCTGGACACCGAGCTGCGTGTGCAACTGGCCAACCAAGGCGCGCTGGCCCTGTTCGGGCGCATGACGCTCAACGGCGAACTGATCGCCGACCATTCAACCGACCTGATCGAACGCCTGCTGCAGTGGCAGACCAATCCGGCGCTGCGCGTCAAAAGCCTGAAGCTTTCGCCGACCGGCCCGTCGATCCAGGCCAGTTTCATTGCCCTGCGCCGTGGCAACGAGCAGCAGCAGACCCTGGTGTTTCTCGAAGACCTGTCGCAGATCGCGCAGCAAGCACAGCAACTCAAACTGGCTGCACTCGGCCGCCTTACGGCCAGCATCGCCCATGAGATCCGCAACCCGCTGGGCGCCATCAGTCACGCCGGGCAGTTGCTGCAAGAGTCCGAAGACCTGCCCGTGGCCGACCGGCGTTTGACGCAGATCATTCAGGATCAATGCAAACGCATGAACCTGATCATCGAGAACGTGCTGCAACTCTCGCGCCGTCGCCCAAGTGCTCCGCACCCACTGGACCTCAAGGTCTGGCTGGAAAAGTTCGTCAGCGATTTTCGCGCCACCGCGCGCCCCGGCCAGCAACTGCACATGTACGTCAGCGACGGCACCCTGGAAACTCGCATGGATGCCAACCAATTGGCCCAGGTGCTGAACAATCTGGTCGAAAATGGCCTGCGCTACAGCGCCCAGCAGCAGGGGCAGGCACAGGTGTGGTTGAATCTTTTCGTGGAGCCAACCAACGGCCTGCCGATCCTCGAGGTGCTGGACGACGGCCCTGGCTTTGCCGCCGATCAGTTACAGCACATGTTCGAGCCTTTCTTCACCACCGAAAGCAACGGCACCGGGCTGGGCCTGTATATTTCCCGCGAGCTGTGCGAAAGCAATCAGGCCCACCTAGACTACAGGGCACGTGAAAAAGGGGGGAGTTGCATGCGTATTACCTTCGCCCACCCGCGCAAACAGGGATGACTATGAGCGCCAGGCAAAAAATTCTGATCGTGGATGACGAGCCGGACATTCGCGAACTGCTGGAAATCACCCTCGGCCGCATGAAGCTGGAAACCCGCAGCGCGCGCGATGTCACCGAGGCCCGTGAATGGCTGGGCCGCGAATCGTTCGACCTGTGCCTGACCGACATGCGCCTGCCAGACGGTACGGGCCTTGAGCTGGTGCAGTTCATCCAGCAGCGCTATCCGCAACTGCCGGTGGCCATGATCACCGCCTTCGGCAGCCTGGATACCGCCATCAATGCACTCAAGGCTGGCGCCTTCGATTTCCTCACCAAACCGGTCGACCTGCCGCGCCTGCGTGAGTTGGTGGGCACCGCGCTGCGCATGCCGGCGCCCGCCCCTGCCGGCAAGGAACCGAGCATCGACCAGCGCCTGCTCGGGGATTCGCCGCCCATGCTGGCTCTGCGCAAACAGATCGGCCGTCTGGCCCGCAGCCAGGCCCCGGTGTACATCAGCGGTGAGTCGGGCAGCGGCAAGGAACTGGTCGCCCGGCTGATTCACGAGCAAGGCCCGCGGGCCGATCGACCGTTCATTCCAGTGAACTGCGGGGCCATCCCGGCCGAGCTGATGGAGAGCGAATTCTTCGGCCATCGCAAGGGCAGCTTTACCGGTGCCACCGAAGACAAGCCGGGACTGTTTCAGGCCGCCCATGGTGGCACGCTGTTTCTCGACGAGGTGGCCGACCTGCCGCTGACCATGCAGGTGAAGTTGCTGCGCGCCATACAGGAAAAAGCTGTGCGGGCAGTGGGCGGGCAGACCGAGAACGTGGTCGATGTGCGCATTCTTTGCGCGACCCACAAGGACCTGGCGGCCGAAGTGGCGGCCCAGCGTTTTCGCCAGGACCTTTACTACCGTTTGAATGTGATCGAGCTGCGGGTGCCTTGCCTGCGCGAGCGGCGTGAAGACATTCCGCTGCTGGCCAGCAGCATGCTGACGCGCCTGGCGCAAGGCAGCGGCCTGCCACCGGCGCAATTGACCCCAGCCGCTCTGGAAACCCTCAAGGGCTACCGCTTTCCCGGCAACGTGCGTGAACTGGAGAACATGCTCGAACGGGCCTACACCTTGTGTGAGGACGACCGCATCGAAGCGAGCGACCTGCGCCTGAGCGAAACGGCGGCCAGCGTGGACACCGGTGAGCCCAGCCTGGCTCAGATCGACAACCTGGAAGATTACCTGGAAAGCGTGGAGCGCAAGCTCATCCTGCAAGCCCTGGAAGAAACCCGCTGGAACCGCACGGCAGCGGCGCAGCGGTTGAATATGTCGTTCCGTTCGATGCGCTACCGCCTCAAGAAGCTGGGCCTGGATTGATTCCCTGCCACCGCGTCGACACCGGACGCGGCTCGCGCCGCTGCTACAGGGTTTACGGTGCGCACGAATGAACGCGTCGATAGCGCACGGAGTGCGCCCGAATAACCACGGCAACGGTGCACGCGGTATGCCCGAATGACCACGTCGGCGGTGTACGCGGTGTGCCCGAATGACCACGTTGACGATGCACGCGGTATGCCCGGATGACCACGTCGACGATGCACGCAATCCCTGTAGCAGCGGCGCGAGCCGCGTCTGCGGTATGCACGGTGTGCCTGAATGAACGCGGTGGGGCCGGACGCGGCTCGCGCCGCTGCTACGGGGCGAGGCGGTGCTGGGGTGCGTAAGGCGCTGGATCGATCACGGCATCACGGCCCACCATCAGATCCACCAACAGACGACAAGAAGCCGGCGCCAGCACCAGCCCGTTGCGATAATGTCCGCAGTTCAGCCACAGGCCAGGATGCTGCGGCAGCGCACCAATGAACGGCACCCCGTCCGGCGAGCCCGGACGCAATCCGGCCCATTGCCGCACCGGCGTGGTATCGGCCAGGGCCGGTAGCAGATCCACCGCCGAAGCCATCAGGCTTTCCAGCGCTTCCGGGGTTGGAGTCTTGTCGAAACCCGCATGCTCCAGGGTGCTGCCAATCAATACGTGCCCGTCGCGACGGGGAATCGCATAGCGCCCCTTGGCCAGCACCATGCTCGGCAGAAAGTCGGCAGCGCATTTGTACAGGATCATCTGGCCCTTCACCGGTTCCACCGGCAAGCCAATGCCCAAGGTCTGCAACAACTCACCGCTCCATGCCCCTGCGGTCAGCACCACCTCATCGGCCCGCAGCTCGCCTTGCGGCGTTTGCACACCCACCACGCGCTTGCCGTCGAGCAGAAAACCCTGCACCTCACAGTGCTCGCGCACGCTCACGTTGGGCAGCGCATTCAGCGCCGCTTTCAACGCCTTGACCAGCCGCGGGTTACGCACGTTGGCGACATCGGCCATGTGAATAGCCCGCTCGAACCCCGGCCCCAGCGGTGGCACGGCTTGATAGGTAGCGCAGATATCCACAGCCGCCAGCGGCCGCTGATTGCGCCGCGCCCACGCCAGCGCCTCGGCCTCGTCTTCCAGGTCCAGCCAGTACAGCCCGGTCGTGTGCACCTCCGGGTCGATGCCCGTCTCGACAGCCAGACGCTGCCCCAACTGCGGATAGAAATCTTGCGACCAGTGCGCCAAGGCAGTGACCGCAGGGCTGTAGCGCCAGGGATACAGCGGTGAAACGATGCCACCGCCCGCCCAGGACGACTCCTGCCCCACCGCACTGCGATCGATCAAGGTGACGCGATCCACATGGGCAGCGAGGTTGTAGGCCGTCAGCAGGCCAATGACGCCGCCGCCGACAACCAGAACATGGTCAGACATGAAACGATTCCAAAGAAGGCTCAACGGCCCCAGCAGGTGGCGGAAGTGTTGCCGGCGGCCATGCCGGTATTGGTGCGCGTGCCGGTTTGATTGATGACGAAACTGCCGCACTTGTCACCGACCATCATGGTGCCGGGCTTCGGCGCCGCCGTCAGGCTGAACGTGGTGGCATCTTTTACCGTCACGATGTTGTACCAGGCATTACCCGCCACGTCCGGGACGTTGGCGTAACTGCCAGTTCGGGTGAACCCTCTTTCAAAATTCTGCGCACCTTCGGCCAGCACCTGGCCAATCTCGACCCGGTGCGTGCGTTTAACGTACTCGGTGTAGCTGGGGTAGGCAATGGCGGCGAGGATGCCGACGATGGCGACCACGATCATCAACTCGATAAGGGTAAAGCCCTGTTGCCTGCGCATAGGAACACTCATTGTCGTTGTTGCCACATGATACGGCGGTTGATGTTGCTGCCGGGATCGGTGACTGCGTTTTTCCCGTCGCCACTTCCACCTCCACTTGGCGCTCCAGCGTCCCCTGTGTTCGGTAGCTGGAACGCAACCATATCGTTGCCGGCAGCATCCTGATAGCTCACAAAAGACGCTACGTTGACCAGACCACCGCCGATCACCAAGCCGGAAGTGGACTCAAGCCCTCCGAAGATATTGAAATTGGTGATCCGCTGACCAGACTCGGCATCCACTTCCATCAGCTTGCTGGAGCCCGCGCTGGAGCAAGGATCTGTCGTGTCGAGAATCGCCGTGGTGAAGTACACGCGCCCATCGAACAGCAACGCGGGATACAGCACCCGCTCGCCGGTGGCCGTGGTGCCATAAGTCAGCGGCATGTACCACCCTTTGCGCGTGTTGTAATCCACCGTGTTCTGGCTGGTATAGACTTTGTTGCCAGTAATATTGGTGATGGTCTGGCGTTGCAATGAAGACTCGGTGTAGTTGGCGGTCGAACCATTGGCGTCGACGATTGCATAGAAGGCCTGAGTAGTCGTCGTGGTCTTGTCGGCTACTTCGTTTAGCTTTCCGGTACCGAAGAAAATGATCTGGCGGCCCTGAGTGTAACTACCGATGGTAGGTTGCGCGGTGATCGGCTGACTTGCCCCGCCGGAAGCCGTGAACAATGGCGAGCCGGAAAAGCCGACGGTACCGTTTGTGGTGTTGGTGAAGTCGAACTTCCACATGCGGCCCTTGAGGTCGCCACCATACGCATACTGCACGACTCCTTGGCTATTGACCTCCAGCGCCACAGAGGACAAACCGTTATCGGATTCGCCTGAAACGACCACAGGCGTTTGGATCTCACTGATCAGCTGACCATTGGACACATCAACGACAAACAACGAAGCCCGCCCAGAAGTACTGCCATAACCATTGGAGATGAAGGCAGCCCATTTGCCATTACTCAAACGGGCAACTTCGGGCTTGCCGTAGGCATAGCCGATGTTGCCATAGCCTGCCGTAGTATTCGAAATTTCCCAAAGCGCTCGAACCGTATTGCTGCCAGCTTGAAACAACTGCAGCGCGTAGTAAGTCCGCCCACCGGCGCCGACCCCTCCCAAGGCAAGCGTCCGCCATGAAGTGCCGATCTGCGCGTCGGCAACCGTCAACTGGCCATCGTTGAGAAACTTGTGGCCTGTACCGTTGATGTAAGCCGGGTCGGCCACGTAACGCAGATTGGACAGCGTGCTTGAGGGCAAATAGGCGTATCGGCGACTCCCATCGGTGTTGAGCACGCTCGTCATACCATCGTTGCTGCCGACCACGAGGCTCGCCGTCATGGTGGACGCCTTGGTGTTCAGGTATTGGGTGTAGCTGAAATCACCCGTGGTGTCCGTGGCAGAAATGGCCGTGGGCGAAGCGTATACCAAAGGTGAATTGATGATATCGCCCAGCAACACCGAGCGAACCTTCAAGCCTGTCTTGTTGGTCCCTTTAGTCCACTCCACCAGATCATTGTTGGATACTCCGCTAGGCAACCCTGTGGCGAGCGTAAGCTGCTGCCCCAAGGAGAAATTGCCAAGTGACAACGCTACGGGCTGCGCCGTAGCGGTATTGAAGGATTGGAAAACGGTACTGCCTGCAGATGTAACCTTTGTATCGGTTGACCACAGCAAGGTAGACGTTGGCGAACCTGCGCTATCTAAGCTATACGCACGTACCGTGCCCCGCCAGTCGGTAGGATCGTAGAAGGTCTGGTAGTACTGCGAAGACGCCGTGAGATTGACCGAATTGACGGTAGCACCGCCGCCAGAACCTGCCTTGGAAGCAATGTCATTGAGCGCAGCGGTCAGCGCGGCACTAAGCCCTGCAGCATCGGTCGCCTGGTAATACTTGCCTTGGCCATAAAGCTCGGCGGCATCTCTTAGCATCTGGTTATTGGCCGCAAAACCTACCGTATAGGTAGACATGTTCTGCTTGGGAAAATCTGCCGCATCCCAACTTTTCCCAGCAGCATCCGTACCGCTCGAGCGCATGTCGATGTCATAGGCAAATTTGGCGATGTCATCCAGATACAGGGTATCGCCCTCGCCGTCACCGTTGAGATTGTCCCCGTCATTGGCACTGTTGCCGTCCCAGTTCGGGAGGCGCGCGCCACCTAAAGGGTCATTGGTGGGAAAGGTGCGATCGTAGGTAGGCAGACCGTCGGTAATGACCACGCCATAGTTCTTCTGGCAACGGTACTGGATGGGGCTCGTGTAGGTACTGGGCGTACTGTTGTAATAAGGCGACATGCCCCTGAAGTAGCGCGTGATCTCGTAATAGGTCTCTGCCAGTGGAGTGTTGGCAATGGCACCCAGATCGTCGATCGCACTTTGCAGCGCCCGATAGTTGGCAGGGCCTGCCGACGTGCTGGCGCTGATATCGGCAACGTTGCGCGAAATAAAACCGCCGGGGCCGGAATCACCCGTGCGCGGCGGATTGAAGGTAGCCAGGCCAATGCGCAATGAGCGGTTAGCATCGACGATCGCTGTAGCGGCTGCGCGCGCTACGTTGATGCGGTAGTCCTGGGGAATGGAGTTATCCGTATAGTTTCTGGTTGTTGTACCGCTGGGCAACTGGTCGATCAAATACGAAATGTACCGGGCTGAATAGCGAGTATTGCCGTTGCCGACCGGGTCAGGTAGGCGAAGACAGTACTTGACGCCGTTGGGGCGCAGAAAACCGGAATAGTTGAAGGCACAGGCCCCTTGGCGAAACGAGCTGTAGAACAGGTTCTCGTTATCCATGTCGACGTTAAAGTACTGGTTGCATGAGTTGCTCGCACCGCAGATGTAGATCTGGGTACGGGTGACAGACTGGTCGAACCCGGTGGCACGAATGAGGTTATCCATACTGCCGGAATCGTCCACCATCAACATGACGTTGGGCGCAACTGACCCTGAGCTCAGCAGAGGCGAGTCCGAGGGCGTGAATGCATATAACGGCGCGCTAACATACAGACCAGCCAGCAGGCCCAGCACGAGCTTGAACACGCCGTGCCTACTACTTCTGCTTGGCATAAATACTCTCCAACACGGTTCGCGAAGTACCCTGGATGCCCACCCCGGTAATGCGATACAGCTCGTAGTATGTTTTCTGGGTATTGATCGGCAGGCCACTGGCGATGATCGCCGGATTATTGCTAGCGCCCACTTTTTGAATCGCGTAATAGCCTTGCCCGGACTGAATCCATACCACGCCATTGGCCGCATTGTAACTGCCTGTACCAATAGTACCGGCCGTAGTAGGTGGCGCACAGGTGGCAGCATCTTGACAGAAGGCCAGCGTATACGCGGCAGGCTTCACGGTGTTTTCGCCAAGTCGCAGCATCGCCTCGGCTATCTGGAACGAACCATTGCGCAGGACCACACTGCCCGCCATCTTTTCCTGCAAGGTGGCATTCTGCATAGACGAGACGCCTATCAAGGTCAGCAACAGCAAAAAGATCAGGCAGACCACCAGCGTCATGCCACGTTGCCTGCCTGGGTGAGGATCAGTGGGTCGAAACATCATGGGCGCCTCGTCACAGCAGCCGATTCCTCAGCGCAATTACTGTATTGAACGTTCGGGTCTGGGCGCGCGAGTTTGGCGCAGCCGCTTGATCCGCCACCTGCAAACTGATGCGCACGCTGCGAATGAGGTCGAAGTTGGTCGGGGTCGCCACATAGGTGCTGGCATTGAGATTGGCTACCGATGAGGCCATGCCGAAAGTCACGTCGAACGCCAGCACGTTGCTGATCAACGGGCTTTGGTTGGTGGCCGAATTACCCGCCAGCACCTGATTGTTGGCAAAGGTATAGACAATCCGACGTATCGGGATAACTTGCTGGCCAGCAACTACAGTAGGCAGGCCTGCCGGTACGTAGGCCGTCGAAAAACTGCGGCAATCGGTAAGAATGTTCCAGTCGGGATTAGCGCCGTTGTTGCCCACGTCGGCAGTGATCAGCGTGAGGATCACGCTGTTGTTGGTGCCACGGGTGATGGTGATCGGTGCAGCGTAGGCAACAGTGAAGTTTTTGGTAGGTGTGCTGTCGAGCGGATTCGCCTGGCATCCAAAGAACCCTGTCATGCGGATTTCCTGGGCCATCTTGCTCATCAGAAAGCGTCCATCCTCCTGAATGCCCGCTGCGGCATTCTGGCTTTGGTAGGTGTTCTTCGCCGCAAGAAAAATCTGGGTGACACCCAACACGATCACCAGCCCCAACGTCATGGCGACCATCAGCTCTATGAGGCCGATGCCTCGGGATGAGCGTCTCATTTGATCCCCTTGTCGATGGCCACACGGCTGGTCAGCGTGAACGTCTGCAGGCCATCGCCGCTGCTCTGCACATTGGAAACGTTCGCTGTGTTGGTCGCGCGCGCGTCGCTCCATTGCACGGTGATGGTGACCACACGGTTGTTCACAGCGATGCTGCTGCCGGCGCTGACACCGCCGATGGCCTTGGCATTGGCGGCGAAGTCGGCGAGGTCCTGTGCGCGTGTATCGCTCATGTTGCCCGTTGGCGCAGCATCGAGGTTGGCTAGCACGTAGTTGCCGTCGGGGTTGGCTCGGATACGGTCCATCATGTCGTAGGCAATGAAGCTGGCCTGGCTGGTGAGGGCCGAGCTGTCGGTGAACTTGAGGGCATTGAGCTGCAAGGCTGCGGCCCCCAGCAGACCGATCCCCATGATCAGCAACGACACCAGGACTTCGATCAGGCTGACCCCGGTTTGCCCGGTGCGCATGCTCATGGACAGGTGCCCCCCAGTATCACTCGCCCGTTGGCGCAAACGCCTATCGCCTTGGTGTAGGTGCCTCGGGTGTAGGAAAACGCCACTGCCGTGACTGGATTGGCCAACGCGCCCAAATTGTTGTACTCGATGTTGGCAATGTTCTTGGGTAGTACTGCAGCTGCTGTCGCCATGGGTGCGATTACCCGCAATACCGGGTTGGTTACCGCACCTGCATTGACCACCTGAATATCGAGACGGCTGGTCCAGTCGTTCGCGATGGACGGCGTGACACGTATGCTCGCGCCCCGGTTTATCGCTTCAAGGCGCGCATAGTTCAACGCACGATACAAATCCGTCGATTCGGTGTCGGCCTTGGTGTTGTTCATCAAGCTGATGAATGAAGGGATGCCCACGGTCACCAGTATGGCCAGCACCGCAATGGTGACCATCAGCTCGACCAGCGTAAACCCCTTGTAACCATGCCGCATTGGACGCCTCCCCCAAGAGCACTGACTATAAACCAGCGCTCGCGCGGTTCAGTGCGGGCACAGGATATACGGTTGTTCTAGAGGGATCAGCGCCTATCGCAGGCAAACCCAGGGAGGGTCGGCATGAACAGCAAAGGAGTGACATTGGTGGAGCTGGTGGCGGTGCTTGCAGTGGTTGGGGTACTGGCGGCGATCGCCACGCCCGCTTTGCATGGGATGCTGCAGGAACAACGGCGTAAAGTGGTGGCTCAGGAGTTGGCCTCCACATTGCGCCAAGCCAGGGCAGAGGCCATCCTCAGGCACACACCGGTCGTTGTGCGCGCATCCTATCAAGGCTGGGGATGGGGTTGGTTTACCATGCTGGACATCCGCGGACTGCGCACAGCCAGGGGGGATGTCCTGCATAGCCATGGGCTAGATGGCAAGACGCCTATCATTGGCAACCGATGGGTGCGCAAAGAGGTGCGCTTCGACAGCTTCGGTGCACCTGTCGGGGTGGGACGCCAATCGAATATCGGATCATGGTTTGTATGCGACCCGAAGCGGGCCAAGCTACGCTGGCGGGTGGTGATCAGTTGGGCCGGCAGAGTCAGAATCACGGACAAACCCGATCCCGACAGTGCCAACCTGTGCACCCGATAAGCTAGCTGATCGCCTTCACCCGCAACTCCTTGGGCATCGAGAACGTGATGTTCTCCGGCCGGCCAATCAGCTCGTCGGCGCCGGTCGCGCCCCAGGCATGCAGTTGCTCGATGACGCCGCGCACCAGCACTTCGGGTGCCGAGGCGCCGGCGGTGATGCCGATGCGCTGTACGCCGTCGAACCAGCTTTGCTGCAGGTCTTCGGCACCGTCGATCAGGTAGGCCGGCGTGCTCATCCGTTCGGCCAGCTCGCGCAGGCGGTTGGAGTTGGAGCTGTTCGGGCTGCCCACCACCAGCACCACGTCGCACTCGTCGGCCAGTATCTTGACCGCGTCCTGACGGTTTTGCGTGGCGTAACAGATGTCGTCCTTGCGCGGCCCACCGATGGCGGGGAAGCGCGCGCGCAATGCGTCGATGACCCGACTGGTGTCGTCCATCGACAGCGTCGTCTGGGTTACGAAGGCGAGGTTTTCAGGGTTGACCACGTTCAGCTTGGCCACGTCTTCCTCGTCTTCGACCAGGTAGATGGCGCCGCCGTTGCTCGCGTCGTATTGCCCCATGGTGCCTTCCACTTCCGGGTGCCCGGCGTGACCGATGAGAATGCACTCACGGCCGTCGCGGCTGTAGCGGGCCACTTCGATGTGCACCTTGGTGACCAACGGGCAGGTCGCGTCGAACACCTTCAAGCCACGCCCGGCGGCTTCCTGGCGCACGGCCTGGGAAACGCCATGGGCACTGAAGATGACGATGACGTCGTCGGGCACCTGGTCGAGCTCGTCGACGAAGATGGCGCCGCGGTTGCGCAGGTCTTCGACCACGAATTTGTTGTGTACCACTTCGTGGCGGACGTAGATCGGCGCGCCGAAAACTTCCAGCGCGCGGTTGACGATCTCGATCGCTCGGTCCACACCCGCGCAGAAGCCGCGGGGATTGGCGAGTTTGATTTGCATGCTTGCCTCGGTGCCCTTAAAGGGCCGTGACCGAAAGAATTTCCACCTCGAAGGTCAGGGTCTTGCCTGCCAGGGGGTGGTTGAAGTCTACCGTCACTTCACGGTCGTCGAATGCCTTTACCACGCCCGGCAGTTCGGTATTGGCGGCGTCGTTGAAAATCACCAGCAAGCCTTCGGACAGCTCCATGCCCTCGAACTGCGAGGCCGGCATGACTTGCACGTTCTGCGGGTTGGGCTGGCCGAAAGCGTTTTCCGGCAGCACCTTGACGGTACGTCGGTCGCCGGCCTTGAAGCCGAACAAGGCGGCCTCGAAGCCCGGCAACAGGTTACCGTCGCCCACCTTGAACGTGGCCGGCGACTTGTCGAACGTGCTGTCGACGGTATCACCGTTTTCCAGGTGCAAGGCGAAGTGCAGGGTCACTTCGGTGTTTTCCCTGATCCGCTGTTCAGTCATGCACCGTTTCTCCGCTTTTCTTGCTCTTGAACATATCCAACGCCAGCATGATCGCACCGACGGTGATGGCGCTGTCGGCCAGATTGAACGCCGGGAACCGCCAGCGATCCTGCCAATGGACCAGAATGAAGTCGACCACATGGCCCAGCACGACGCGGTCGAACAGGTTGCCGACCGCCCCGCCCAGCACCAGGGCCAGGGCAATCGCCAGCCAGGTGTCGTCGCGGCCCAGGCGTTTGAGCCAGACCACCAGCACCACGCTGACCACCACGGCGATCAGGGTGAACAGCCAGCGCTGCCAGCCGCCACTGTCCGCCAGGAAGCTGAAAGCGGCGCCCGTGTTGTAGGCCAGGGTCCAACTGAGCAGGTCGGGGATGACCACGATCTGCTCATACATCTGCAGGGTGCCGTCGAAGTAGAACTTGGTGGCTTGGTCCAGCACCATGACCAGCATGCTGAGCCAGAGCCACTTCAAGTGACCGTAGCGACCGAAAGACGCCGACGAATCAGGCATAGTGACGCACCTCGCCTGCACCGCTGATGTTGTCGACGCAGCGACCGCAGATTTCCGGATGCTCGGGGTTCACACCCACGTCGTCACGGAAATGCCAGCAACGGGCGCATTTGACGCCGCCCGACTTGACTACCTTAAGCTTCAAGCCAGCCACTTCGGTGACCACTGCATCGGCCGGGGCCTGGGCGAACGGCGCCAGGGTCGCGCCCGAGGTGATCAGCACGAAACGCAGCTCGTTGCCCAGCTTGGCCAAGTCGGTGTTCAGGGCGTCTTCGCTGTACAGGGTCACTTCGGCCTGCAGGTTGCCGCCGATGGCCTTGGCCGCGCGCTGGTTTTCCATTTCCTTGTTGACCGCCGTCTTCACCGCCATCACCCGTTCCCAGTAGGCGCGGTCCAGCTCGACGCCTTCGGGCAATTCGCTCAGGCCCTGATACCAGGTGTTGAGCATCACCGACTCGTTGCGCTCGCCGGGCAGGTACTGCCACAGCTCGTCGGCGGTGAACGCCAGGATCGGCGCGATCCAGCGCACCAGCGCTTCGCTGATGTGGTACAGCGCGGTCTGGCAGGAACGCCGGGCGACGCTGTTGGCGCCGGTGGTGTACTGACGGTCCTTGATGATGTCGAGGTAGAAACCGCCCAGCTCCTGCACGCAGAAGTTGTGCACCTTGGAGTAGACGTTCCAGAAACGGTACTCGCCGTAATGCTCTTCCAGTTCGCGCTGCAGCAGCAGTGCACGGTCCACGGCCCAGCGATCCAGGGCGATCATCTGATCGGCCGGCAGCAGGTCGGTGGCCGGGTTGAAGCCGCTGAGGTTGGAGAGCAGGAAGCGCGCGGTGTTGCGGATGCGGCGGTAGGCATCGGCACTGCGTTGCAGGATGGTGTCCGACACGGCCATTTCGCCCGAATAGTCGGTGGCCGAAACCCACAGGCGCATGATGTCGGCGCCCAGGGTGTCGTTGACCTTCTGCGGGGCGATGACGTTGCCCAGCGACTTGGACATCTTGCGGCCGTTCTCGTCCACGGTGAAACCGTGGGTCAGCAGTTCGCGGTACGGCGCGTGGTTGTCGATGGCGCAACCGGTCAGCAACGAAGAATGGAACCAGCCACGGTGCTGGTCGGAACCTTCCAGGTACAGGTCGGCGCGCGGGCCGCTTTCATGGCCCATCGGGTGCGAGCCGCGCAGCACGTGCCAGTGAGTGGTACCCGAGTCGAACCAGACGTCCAGCGTGTCGCTGATCTTGTCGTAGTTGGCGGCCTCGTCGCCCAGCAGCTCGGCGGCGTCCATCTTGAACCAGGCTTCGATGCCTTCGACTTCGACGCGCTTGGCCACTTCTTCCATCAGCTCGACGGTGCGCGGGTGCAGCTCACCGGTGGCCTTGTCGAGGAAGAACGGGATCGGCACGCCCCAGTTGCGCTGGCGCGAGATGCACCAGTCGGGACGGTTGGCGATCATCGAGTGCAGGCGTGCCTGGCCCCAGGCCGGGACGAACTTGGTTTCTTCGATGGCTTTCACCGCGCGTTCGCGCAGGGTGTCGCCTTCGACCGGCGGCTTGTCCATGCCCACGAACCACTGCGCGGTGGCGCGGTAGATCAGCGGGGTCTTGTGACGCCAGCAATGCATGTAGCTGTGGCTGACCACTTCGGTGTGCATCAGCGCGCCGACTTCGGCCAGCTTGTCGACGATGTTCTGGTTGGCCTTGAAGATGAACTGGCCACCGAAGAACGGCAGCGACTCGACGTACACGCCGTTGCTCTGCACCGGGCTGATGATGTCGTCGTTGGTCAGACCGTATTGCTTGCTGGTGACGAAGTCGTCGACACCATAGGCCGGGGCGCTGTGCACCACGCCCGTGCCGGCACCCAGCTCGACGTAGTCGGCCAGGTACACCGGCGACAGACGATCGTAGAACGGATGACGGAAGTTGATCAGCTCCAGCTTGGCACCCATGGTGGTGGCGATGACCGAGCCTTGCAGGTTGTAACGGGCCAGGCTGCTTTCCACCAGTTCTTCGGCGAGCACCAGCAGGCGATCACCGACGTCGACCAGCGCGTAGGTGAACTCGGGATGCACGTTGAGCGCCTGGTTGGCTGGGATGGTCCACGGGGTGGTGGTCCAGATCACGATGCTGGTCGGTTTCTCCA